>ULTU01045004.1_pt1 | contig 12653 bp, 8 predicted proteins | sample 1957861 | NCBI WGS metagenome assembly ULTU01 (sample SAMEA4835742, study PRJEB28245) | human gut metagenome | biome: gut microbiome; material: fecal sample | place: Denmark | collected 2008
ATGCAAAAAGAACGAATTATATTTATTAACGGCACTGTGGACGAATATGGCAGAGTGACAATCGGATGTGTACGTAACGGGGTGCCGGAGGCTACCGCAAACAAAATTTTCGACGACATGACATCGTTTGCGTCATATGCGTTTAATAAGTCCCACGCCGCCGCATACGCAGTACTTTCATATCAGACTGCATACTTAAAGAGATATCATACCGTAGAGTTTATAACTGCGGTTCTTAACGACCGAATTACGTCAATAGAAGAAATAACAAATTATCTTACCTATCTCAAAAACAGGAATATCCCTGTATATCCTCCTAATATTAACAAGTCGTATGCGGATTTTTCGGTAGAAAACGGCGGAGTGAGAATAGGTATGGCGGCAATAAAAAACGTCGGTTTCGCCGTGGTAAACGAGATAGTCAAGGAGCGAGAAGAAAACGGCGACTTTAAGTCCTTCGATAAGTTTGTCGAACGTATGCTTACTCGTAGCAAAAAGGCAAAAGACGCAGGAGAAGCAATATCGCTAATTAACAAAAAAATGCTAGAAAATCTCATTTATGCAGGTACATTTGATACTTTCGGCTATAACCGTAGCGAGCTTATAGCGGTCTACGATACAGTACTCGACAGAGTGGCAAAAGACGTAAACGCAAAAGCAAGCGGACAGTTTTCTTTTTTCGATATGGAAGAGTGTCCGCCTACCGAAATACCTCGCCGCAGAGAATTTTCTCAAGCGGATAAGCTAAGGTGGGAAAAAGCAGTGTCCGGAGTTTATCTAACGGGACATCCGTTAGAAGAATATCGCTCCAAAATGAAAGAATACCAGTACGACAGTTCGTCGTTGACGTTTACCGACGAAGACGGTAACCTTTCGACCGAACTAAGCGACAAAACGATAACACTCGGCGGTATGCTTGTCGAAGCAGATAAGAGGTACTCGAAGAGCGGCAGAGAGTTCGGTATGGGCAAGCTTGAAGACCTTAACGGAAGCGTAGATCTTATGGTGGTTGGCTTTAAATGGAATAATATAAAGCCTATTTGGAGTAAGGACCAGATGGTAACGCTTACAGGCAAAGTATCTCTCAAAGAAGACAGTGTTACGTTTTTCGTCGATGCGATGCAGCCGTGGGGCTACGTCGAAAGCGAAAAGATAAAGATGCTGTGCGTATATATGAATTTCAGTCAGATCGAGCCTACTGCGCTCGATAAAGTGGGCGAAGTGTTAAGCGCTTACCCGGGTAAGGACGAGGTTTATATCAAAGATCTTGACGACGGTTCGGTGTCAAAGATAAAGACTACCGTAAACGCATGCGAGATGATAAGAGCGGAGCTTTACGGTGTGGACGGAGTAAAGGACGTAGGAATATACGACAAAATAAGGTAAGCCGAACGAGCTGCTTGGTTTACAAGCGGTCACAATCTGTTGCGATCTGCAAAACAATACGGAATTAAGCGAGGCAAAGCGGATTTGTTGCTTGGATTTTACCGACAGAGCTATCCGCAAAAAATATGGCGGCTATGACGGCACAACTCAAAGAAGTTTGCAAGGCTGCTACGTGTATGAGTTTTTGTGACAAAAGTCTAATCGTTTAAACGGTTGAGATTTTTTCGGAGTCAATCGTTTTGCGATTGTCAATACTATAAATATGAAAAGGGAATTCTATTATGAAAAGAATTGCGGTACTAACGAGCGGCGGCGACGCTCCGGGGATGAACGCCTCAATAAGAGCGGTAGTAAGATACGGGATAAATGCGGGACTCGAAGTGTACGGAATAGAAAGAGGATATGCAGGACTGCTGGACAACGTGTTCGTTCCGCTTAATATGCGCAGCGTTTCGGATATCGTTCAGCGAGGCGGTACGATGCTACGAACCGCACGTTCTAAGGAATTTGCCACACCGCAAGGATTGGAACTTGCCATAAGATTTCTTAAAAAGAGGGAGATAGACGGACTGATCGTCATCGGCGGCGACGGCAGTATGAGGGGTGCGGAAACGCTCAGCAAAGCGGGATTTCCGACGATAGGAATACCGGGGACCATAGACAACGATTTGGCGTATACACAGTATACATTGGGATTCGATACGGCGTGCAATACGGTTCTTGACGCAATAAATAAGCTACGAGACACAATGAGTTCGCACGATCGTATTTGCATAATAGAAGTTATGGGACGCAACTGCGGCGACATAGCGCTGCAAGCGGGATTAGGCGGCGGCGCAGAGATAATACTTGTGCCTGAAATTCCCACTACGTACGAGCAAATTTCCGACAGATTACGAGAAGACCGACGCAAAGGTAAGTACAGTAGCATAATAGTAATAGCCGAAGGCGCCGGCAAAGCGGAAGACTTGCAAAAACGTATAAAAGACGACTTGGGAGCGTCGGTAAGAGCAACGGTACTCGGACATCTCCAACGAGGCGGCTCTCCGTCATGCAGAGACAGGTATTTAGGCACAACGTGGGGCGTACAAGCGGTTAAGCTTCTTCTCGAGGGTAAAAGCGACAGAGTAGTGGGCATAGTGGATGAAAAGTTTGTTGACTACGACATTTGCGAAGCATTAAAGATGGAGCGGGTATTTGACAGAGAGCTGTACGAGATGGCAGATATAGTGTCTAATTCGGTATCCGTGCCGCTGATAAGCGAAATAGAATAGCTTAAGGCAGGTGCAAAAAACGAAGTGTAATGTGTAACAATAGCCGTACCGCAATAGCATGGCTATGAGTAATACAGATGTGACGTACCCAAAAAACGAGATATGTAAAACAGAATTTTAAAGAACGACGAGAAGTGGCGTATGAATGCGTACATGCCTTACAAAATCGCTTATGTATTTTGCACGCAGATATTATAGTATTGTAAGGATGTTTTTAGACTAAAATGCGATAATGTCTAAATTATTATGTAGATTGCTTGACAGTACATTCCTTTTAATGTAAAATATCTATACGCTGTCACAAAATTTAAGAAATTATGCTTAAAATCGTTGCGCATGGGAGGGAATGCCGAAGTTGAGTGACAAAAAGCCGAATAGCGAAGTAAAGAATTTCGAAGTATTGGAAGATTGCCGCAAGCTAACCCGTTATGACAAAAAAGTCGAAGACTGCGAAAAGTATCTATATCGACTTAATTTGAAGTATATGGTGGCGGTGTCGATTGTGGTGTTTGCCACAAATTTGTTTTGGTTCGTATTTGACGCCGCAAAAGGCGTGGGATACGCAAAATATCACGACTTGTCAACCGCTGCAATAATAGTAATGATTTGCGCATCGATAGCGATGCTTGCGCTGACTCAGTACAAACAAGTCGGCGATAACGTTATACGTTACTCGATGTTTGCGTATTATTTTTTTCTTATAGCCGAAGTTACGATACTTATGATAAATCGAGACGCAAATATCTACGCTATACTTAAAGAGTATATTCCCGAAGATAAGTTGTCAGAGGCTTACGGATACGTCGGCATATCGATAGCGTCGTTGTATTTGTTTGCGCCGGCGCTCACTCCGTCGCCAAAAAAGATAGACGGAATTATATTTTATGTGGCAGTAGCGGTTAATCTCTTTATCCCGGTTATTTTGCAAAAAGGCAGTTTATACGGATTCTTTAGCGAATTGATTTTAAGAATCGGCGTAATATCCGTATATATCAACCAGCGCAGCCATGCGATGCGGATAGGTCGCCAAAACATTAAGCTGAATTTGGCTAACGGCAAGTTGGAAAGTATGGCGTACGTTGACGTGCTTACCGGCACGTTCAACCGCCGTGCGCTTATCGAATACGCAAAGCGCATCGACGCAGACAAAGCAGTAAAGACTTTTGGCGTAATTTTAATTGACGTAGACGATTTCAAGAGTTACAACGACACTCACTCGCATATAAAGGGCGACGACGCACTGGCTGCCGTAAGCGGGGCAATAAACGGAGTGTTGTTTAAGCGAGGATTGTCGCTGTTTAGGTACGGCGGCGAAGAATTTTTGATACTTTTGCCCGATTGCGACGAAGAAACTTTACTCGATATAGACAAGGAAGTGAGAAGAGAGGTAAAGGGACTAAAGATAAAGCGAGACGACGGCAAACGTCAATATTTGACCATTACTTGCGGCGTTGCTAACGAGGTAGCGACTATGGATAACGTCAACGAGCTGTACTTTATCACCGCTGCGGACAAACAAATGTATGTCGGCAAAAGCAAAGGTAAAGACTGCGTGGCGTTCGGCGGCGAAATAGTTGACAGATAGATAACAAAAATGCAGTAATTTTCGGGCAACGAACGAGAATAAAGTTCGTCGCTTTTTTTATCTATATATAGAATAAAGTTCTTAGTAAAAATGATTAGATGCGATGTCAAGCAAAAGTTCAGCGGTATATGGTTGTATTTATCTAAAGGACAGGTACGAAAAAATAAGCAAAGGAAGGAAACGGATACAGCTTGTATCGTAAGCATAACGGCAAAAAACGGATTATACAAAGAGCGTAAACGGTGTAGGATAGTTAAGAAAGGGGAATAATTAACAAAAACCGACAAAAAATGCAGATAAATAAGAAAAAAATAGAAAAAAGTCGGAAAAATACTTGACATGAAAGTTACAGTAATATATAATATGCTTGAGTGGCAATACGTTAGTATTAATGTTTGTTGCTCGCATACGAATATGGCAAAGCCGTCGTGAGGCGGTGACGCAAAGCCAAGGGACTTGCAAAAGTCAGCCCGGTTGCAATTGATTGACGATTATTCGTCAAGGTTGCAGCTTTTTTTTATATCTTTACACTGTAATCGCTCGATAAGTAGCGACGGCAGCAAATTATGCGCCTAGGATGACATTACAACAGGCATTACGGCGTAAGATTAAAGAGGCAGGCAACGGAGCGAAGTTTTTTCGGTAACGGACATGCCGCACCCTAAAAGGAGCAAAAACAATGACAATCGAACAACTTGTAAACAGCTCCTTGGAGAGCGGAATAAGACCTATCGAGCTTAGGTTATGCGGTATCGTGAATCCGCAGGGAGATACGATTGCTTACCGCAGCGAGTCTAAGATAAACAGTATCGTATGCGGATGTTTGGGACCGGCGGACTATGCGGACGCAATAGATCTCAGCGAAGCCGGCGAAGAATTGTTTCTTAGAAACATTGCGCTTGCCGCACTCGTACTAAGTAAAAAGACGAACGAAGGCAAAAGGTTGGAGTGGATATCGGTAAGATGTCCTACTGTGTTTCTGGAAGATGCAAATGCCGTAAGCAAGCTTTTGTCTAAGCTGAGGTCGGTAGGCTGCGAGTCGCTGAAAAATAGGCTTTGCATAGAACTTAGCGACGAAATTATGACTAACGTAAGCGAAGGCATAAAGAGCAGAATTATCGACCTGAAGTCGATAGGTTTAAAGGTATGTATTTCCGGCGGCGGAAAGAAGTCGTTTGCATTTATGATGCTTCCGTCGGTAAGAGCCGATTACCTAATCGTCGAAGGGTACGACAGCTCCCGTAAAGACGATAGCAAAGTGTACGGAGCTATAGAAAGTCTAGCGTCAAGCCTCGGTGCAAAAGTTATAATAGAGTCTGTAAGAACCGAAAAAGAACTTTATGAGCTAAGCAGACGAGACATTCGTTATGCGCTTGTAAGCGGAAGCGAGCTTGCAAAGAACTTCGGCGCAAACGATTTAAATTTGCTTGCAGAAGAATTCGTAGGAGCGGAGGTGGCAAAGTTGTATGCCGAGTGACAAAAAAGTTAGTTCGCCGTTACGCCGCACCGCCGCCGAGGTAAAGAATTACCGTAGGTTCAAGCGAATTATCCCTGCCGCTATAGGACTTGTGGCTGCGTTTCTTGTGATAGTGTATGTCATAGCGTTGATTTTCGACAATTTGGGTAGCTTTACTATTTCCGTGGCGTCGCCGTCGGATGCAAAGTATTCGCTGTCGTTGGACGTGTCGGACGCTATCGGCGATCCGACGTCAAAGCTAAACTTTAGGACGTCTGCAAAGATAAAAGACACTTCGCGTTGGTCATTGCCGAAGGATTTAAACGATAACGGCGGCGTTGAGTATGATGACGTCAATCTAATGTACATAAAGTACACGTTCTTTCTTAAGAATAACGGCGAGGAATGTTCGTACAAGTTTAAACTTGACATACTTAAGCAAACGAGAGGCGTTGAGGAAGCAGTCAGAGTAAGAGTTTATTACACGCCCGATTATTACAATCCCGAAACAGGCGAGTACAATTACGGTAACGATTATCTGGATTACGCCAAGCCGCAATACGGCAAGGGCGGTTTGCCGGAGCGAGATCCCGACGAGGGTCAAGACGGCGATCCCGACAATCCGGTACTTTATGAACAGCGTCGACTTATTATGAATAATTTCGAAAGTGACGCAACGGTAACGACGAGATGGTGCAATAGGTTTGCAAAAGGCGGGATAGCCAAGTTTACCGTGGTGCTGTGGTTAGAAGGTACTGATCCTCAATGTAATGAGAGTTACATAGCGGCAGGCGACGGTTGCGAGTTTAAACTCGCAATGACGGTAGAAGCGTATGCGCCCAGAGACGATTCCTAAATAGTAACGGCGTAAGTGTTACAGTAATGTCCGTTACCTTTCTTTTAAGAAAGAGCGGTAACGGAAGAGGACGAAAAAGCGAATAGCGTAAGATAACGTAGTTTGCTTTGAGGAAAACGGATAAAGTTCTTTTGTTTACTTTTCTTGCAAGAAAAGTAAAAGGCAAGGTATTTCCGGTAGACGAAGGTTAAGCGTCATTAGCCAAAATCGCCGTAAATATAAATAAAAATTTTAATAATATTAGGAGAAAAAAATTATGAAAGCAATGAGAAAAATTCTTCCCGCACTCTGCATGCTCCTTGTGTCTGCAGTAATGCTCGGATCTTCCACCTTTGCATGGTTCTCTGCAAACCGCACCGTAAGCGCAGATGGTATGCAAATTACTGCGTCTGCTCCCCAAGACCTTAAGATTGGCTTGAGCAACGTTGTAGCCGAAATGGGAGTAAGTAAAACATTTGTGAGTAAGACTGAATGGTATAACACTACTGTTAGACCTAATGGAGTTATGCCTACTGAGTTCGTAGAAGGAACAACAGCAGGTGAAGAAAAGTTTACCAGGATTAAGGATGAGTATCTTAAAAAGGTTAATCCGGATACTGGCAAATACACAGGAACGGAAGGAAAAGACGTTTATATGGTAGAAAGCAAAAGTGATGTATTTGCTTGCGATTTCTATCTCTATCTCACCGGTGCAGAAGCTACGGGCAAACAGATTAATTGGAAAATTACTATTGGCAATACTGCTGATTTGACTGACGTATGGAAGGCTTTGTCTGTTCTTGTTTGTAAAGATGGTAAAAAGGTAAAAGAAGTTCACCTCGGGGATGGTGCAGCTGAGGGCATAGGAGCATCTGCAGCATTTGATACTATTGTTGCGAATGCGGCGCCCACTGGATATACTTTGTATTTCTATCTTGATGGTAACCACGATAATTGCAACAATAAAGTAGCAAGTAAGGTTGCGCAAATGGATATTTCTATTGAGTTTACTCTCTAATTTTTACTTCTTTTGATTACATAAGCTTATACGGCGGCGGCGAACGCTGCCGCCTACAGGCTTAGACTATTGGTAATTTCCGAAATACGGCGATTTGACGCTAAACCGTTTTCGGAAAGCCCAAAGTGATAGTTTTATGCAAAAAATGTGGCAAAGTAGTATTTTTGCAGCTGTTAATTATTGACTTGTCCTTAGTTAAAATGGTATAATAAGTATGTTACAGGGGTGTTTATTGACGGCACCTAGCATACCATTAAGGAAGATTTTTTATGAATAAAGTTTCTAACAAGACGAAGAAAACTATTGACATTGTCGTTAACGTTATTTTGTGGATATTCGTAGCGTTTGCGGTAGCAGTTACCGTGTTCGCCTTTGCTACGAGTTCCAACGCTAAAAACGTCCCCGTAATCGGCGGCAAATGTTATCTTAGCGTTATGTCCGACTCCATGAAATCGGACAAGGCAGAAAGTTTTAAAAAAGGCGATTTGATTATCGGAGAATATATTTATAATAAAGCCGACGCTATTGACTCTCTTAAGGTAGGCGATATAATTACTTTTGAGATAGACCTTAACGGCGACGGCGAAATAAGCAAGGGCGAATACGATACTCACCGCATTACCGCTATCGACAGAGATGACAACGGTATGCCGTTGGCTTTTTATACAAAGGGTGACAATCCCGAATTTGCTAATCAGGATCCGAGCTTTTTGGGCGACAGAGTAAGGAGAGTAAACGTTATAGCTAAATATAACGGTTCTAAGGTAGGCGGCGTAGGCGGTTTTCTCTCATTTATAGGCAGTAAGCTCGGTTTCGGACTGTGTATAATATTGCCTCTCGTTATCTTTTTCGGTTATGAGGTTTATGTTTTCGTTAAGACCGTTCTCAGCGTCAAAAACGAAGGTAAAAAGGTTATTACCGCAGCCGACGAAGAACTTATCAAGCAGCGTGCAATAGAGGAATACCTCCGCAGCCAAAATCAGGCAAACGGCGAGCAGAGTCAAAGCGAAGATAAGTAAATATAAAACCCGATATAGAAGAAACTAAAATCAGCGTAACGCTTGTGTTTTTGCACCGCAGACTTTTATTTTTAAGGTTCGGAGCATTTGCCGACGCCGTAACGCTGCGAAAAACTATATGTTTTTCGACTTTTATTGAGGTTGACTACGACAAGGTTCGGTTTGTTCAAACTCGAACCTTATTTTTTAGGCGATTATCGGATTGTAATCGCATGGTATTATAAAAAAGGAAAATTTCTATGGACGACGGTGTTTTGTACGGCTTTTTAGATTGGTTTAAGGACTTTTTCGGGCATATGCTCGGAGGTCTGCTGGAAATATTTAAAGGCTTGTTTTACGGCATAATTCATATATTCGATTTTCCGTACTACTTTAAGCTGTGGGCGCAGAACGGCGCAAATATGGGCTTTTTCGATTGGGTATTGTCCATACTCTTTTTCTTGCTTTCGCTTGCGCTTTGGGCGGCGGTGATTTTTCTTATAGCTTTAGGCGTTCGAAAGTATATTCGATTTCGCCGCACTCTTATCGGCAACGAAGACTTGCTCGAAGAAATCGCCGATTTGCATAGAGACGTCGTTAGACTTAATAACGAAAAAGAAAAGATTATGCAAATAAAGGTGCAGCAAGCCGGCATATCTTACGACGAGCTTAAGACTGCGATTGACGGCAACGAAGAAGAAGTTAACGAGAAGAAGGATAATGCGTCGGAACTCGGTGCGGCTTCGGTAAGCAGATTCGTCAGACTTTCCGCAGTGGATAACAAGTATCTTATAGATTACGTTCCGCCCGTGTATAACGACCAGATGACGCTAAGTCAAATTTGCGACGACTTGCGTAACTTTGCTTGCTTTAACAGCAAACTCTATTACGATCCTAAGACGATAAGGCTTATGTTGGCGGGATTTGCCGCTACCAAACTTATAATTTTGCAAGGTATTTCCGGTACAGGTAAAACTTCGCTTCCGTACATTATGGGTAAGTATTTTTTAAGCGACGCTACCATAGCCGCAGTGCAGCCGTCATGGCGAGATCGTAACGAGCTGTTCGGATACTTTAACGAGTTTACCAAGAAATTTAACGAAACCGAAGTGCTAAGACGTATTTACGAGTCCGGCTACAACGACGATATAAACATTATCGTACTGGACGAAATGAACATTTCCAGAGTAGAGTATTATTTTGCGGAAATGTTGTCTATTTTGGAAATGCCCGATCCCAAAGAGTGGAAGCTCGAACTCGTGCCTTCGGCATGGGATAACGATCCGAAGAGACTGGATAGCGGCAACTTGCAGATACCGCAAAACGTGTTTTACGTAGGCACTATCAATAATGACGATTCGACCTTCTCCGTGTCCGACAAAGTGTACGACCGAGCTATCGTCATCAATCTCAACAGCAAGGGAATACCGTTCGACAGCCCCGTTACAATGTCGAAAAGAGTTTCGTACTCGCATGTAAGCGCACTGTTCGAAAAGGCTATCGCCGAGAATCCCGTAAGCGACGAAAATCTCGAAAAGATAAATCAATTGGACTTGTACGTTATTCAGAGATTCCGAGTTGCGTTCGGTAATCGTATCGTTAAGCAACTTAAGCGTTTTGTGCCTGCTTATGCGGCGTGCGGCGGCGACGAATTGGAGGCAATAGACTATATGCTTGCCACTAAAGTGTTCCGCAAATTCGAAAGTTTGAATCTTTCACTTATTAGGGACGAGATACGAGGCCTTATCAACTTTATGGATAATTTGTTCGGAAAAGGTAAGATGAAAGAGAGCGAGGAATACTTGTTTAGATTACAAAAAACGTACTGACGTTTTTGAGTTTTTATTACGATTACCGTATATTTACTGACTCGTAACGCCGCAGATAACGCTACGAGCAAAATAATTAGCAAAAACGCATCGAGGAGCAAATGACGCAGGAGAACGAAACGCATAATATTATATCTGACGACGGTAACGATTGGATAGACAAACTTCGTTACAGTCGTTCGTTTATGGCAAAACTCATCTTGTCGGATAATGCGGTAAAAGAATATTACGCAGCAATAACGGCAAGGCTTTTGTCGTATCAAAAGGTGCGCTCTAAGACAGGGTGGAACGGCGTGAGTTTTTTTGCGGGCAGAGAATCGATCGCAAAGATAACCATATCCGGCAAAACTCTGTGCGTGTATCTCGCTTTTCAGCCAGACGAAGAGGAAGGGGTAAAGTACAAAGCAAAAGACGTTTCGGACAAACGTAAGTATCAAAAAACTCCGTCGCTTTATAAGATAAAAAGCAACGGTGCGCTTAACCATTGTTTAAAAATAATAGATGCGTTAGCGGCAAAACTCGACCTCGTAATGCGTACCGATACGCCTCAGGTTTTTACTTCGGCATTTCGGCAAGACAGTTTTAACAACCTCGTTACGAGGGGACTTATCAGACTGCTCAAGTCCAAACAAAGGTCGGAAAAACGGGACGAAGAGGGACAAGTCGAAGAAGAAAAAATCGATAACGTCGAAAAGGCAGAAGCGGAAGGCGAGCCGATATTCGGAGCTTTTGAGGACGCAGACAAGACGGTGACCGACCTTGTAGGTAGGTATAAAGTCTTTGGAGATATTCTCGGCGCTATGTCGAGCGGCAACGCAAAAACTCGACTAAGCCAAATGTATATGCTTAGGTGTATCGATGAGACCTGGATAAAGGCGGTGGAGGAATCGTTACCCGCCCTCGATGAACTTATCCGTAATCCGTCGCACTTTATAGCCGAAACCGAAGAAATTTTGCCTATAGAAATGACAAAAAAAATTACGAGCAGGTCCGTAGCGCACTTAAGCCGTCACACCGATCTGATTTCTAAGGTGGAAGGCGACACCGTAACTCCTATCAAAATGCTTAACGTCTTTAGAGAAGACAGTATTTTGACTTACGAGAATAAATTTCTTAATACCCTTATATACAAACTGTTTATCTTTGTAAACAGCAGATATAATACCGCACTTAATTACGGTGTGGACGAAAAAGTTACGGCGATAGAATTTGAAGATAAATTTTACCATGACGAGTATAAGGCAAAAGTCAAAATAAACGTAGAATTAAGCAAAAAAAGCAACGGAGAGGAGCGCAGCGAAGAGGAACGGATAAATCGCATTACTCAGTCGGATTTGTGGCAGAGGGTAAGCAGACTTAACGATGTCGTAGCGGCATATCGCAGTTCTGATTTTTGTTTAGTGATGGGAACTCATTACGTTCGTCCGCCCGTTATACGAACCAATGCGATTCTTAAAAATAAGTACTTCAGACAATGTTTGGCATTGTGGGAGTTTATCGAAAGCTACGAGGACGACGGATTCGGCTTTTCGGTTGGCGAAACGGTGCTCGCTACGCCCGACGCTTATGTAAAACAGCTGTACGAGCAGTCGGCAATAGCCTATTTTGTCTTTAGGCATAACGCTTTGGGCGACTACGATTCCGAAAGTATTTTGGCTTCGTTTATGGAACAGTTTAATCTGTACGCTACCGACGACGCAAACGAACGCAGTTACGTCTTAGGGGAACGCATGTCGGGATCCGATACGCAGAACGACGATTCAGCCGTACAGACTACGGATTCGCCGCTTATGGACAAGAACGATGCAGGCGAGGACGACATTTTGCTTGCCATAAAAGTGGCATTGGCAGCAGAAAAGAAGATTGCGCAGCAAATGAAAGTCGAGCTCGAACGGCAAAAAGCCGAGGAGCAAGCCGCTATTCTCGCAAAACAAGCCGAGGAACAAGGCAGTGCCGATACGGAAACGTTCGAGAATCGAGTCAAATCGGATATATCGGTAAGCGACGACGAGGACGAATATTCCAAAGACGGCATAAAGTACATCAAGTCGTTTAAGGCAAAGATGATGCTTGCATCGGAGGAAACTAAGGAGTATTTTGCAAAGATTGCCAACGGCTTGCTTAAGTATACAAAAGTCAAGATGCGAGAAAGCCAGCAGTACGTGACGTTTAAGCGAGGCAAGGATTTACTTTGCAAAATAGCCGTAAGAGGGAAAACGTTGTGCGTACATTTTGCATTGGAGCCGAGCGGATTGGACGATAAGTATTTTAT
>ULTU01046168.1_pt1 | contig 12643 bp, 14 predicted proteins | sample 1957861 | NCBI WGS metagenome assembly ULTU01 (sample SAMEA4835742, study PRJEB28245) | human gut metagenome | biome: gut microbiome; material: fecal sample | place: Denmark | collected 2008
TTGTTGCGAGTTGTTTTTAATGGCACCACCAAAGGGAATCGAACCCTTGTTTTCGGCGTGAGAGGCCAACGTCCTGACCGCTAGACTATGGTGGCTAATTTCAAAGCTCGTTTAGTTTATCATAACACAAGAAAATAATCAAGTAAAATAACGGCGTTTAAGAAAAATACTTAAAGTTTTACATAATTTCCATAAGGCTAACGATACTAATAGCGATGAACGCAGTTATTTTAGCCGGAGGAGCAGGCACAAGGTTAGCTCCGCTTACACTAAGGATGCCTAAACCGCTGCTACCCGTTGCCAATCGTCCCATACTGGAATATTGCATCGACACGCTGTTAAAAGCGAGGATAAATCGCATCTCCGTCACTCTTTCTTATAAGGCGGACATGATAAAAGAATACTGTTCTAAGCTCGGCGGGGTTGATTTTTCGTTCAGCGTAGAAAATACTCCTCTTGGCACTGCCGGCGGAGCCAAAGCGGCAAATACAGACGACGTTTTTGTCGTAATCAGCGGCGACGGACTTACGGATATAGACTTAAGTCAAATGATACAGTATCATTACGAAAAGAAAGCGGACGTCACGATTGCGGTCACGCCGTCTTTTACTCCTTGGCTTTACGGTGTTGTGGATAGCGTCGACGGGTATGTCCGAAAGTTCGAGGAAAAGCCGGAAATCGAAGGGGAAAGAACGGTAAACACAGGCATATATGTTATAAATAAAAGCGTAATGTCGCATGTAAACGGCGTATGCGATTTTTCCAAAGATTTATTTCCTCTTATTTTAAAAAGCGGCAAGATTGCAGCATACGAGCATCGGGGATATTGGAGCGACGTAGGTGACTTTCGCAGCTATTATAAGGCTAATTTCGATGTCAAAAACGGAATCGTGGGGGACTCTCCGATTATCGGCAATATGTTAGCGAAAAACGCAACCGTTAACGGTTTTGTCGACAATTGCATTTTAGGCAGAGGAGCAGTCGTGGCAGAGGGGGCCGTACTTAACGACTGTATTGTACTGCCCGATACCGTCGTAAAAAGCAGTCACCGAAGTTGCATAATTTCGCAAGACACGGTAGTGCCGGTATCGTAGCGACTTTAATCGCCATAATTTTCAAAAAAAGCAAATCAGCAGCCTTTAAAAGGTTGTTTTTTTTGCCGCCTTTTAGTATAATAGACGGAGACACGAAAAATTGAATAAGTTTTACATATTATTCGGAGGCAAATTTGAAAACAAACAACCAAAGGCTTGCGCTCAGGGTTATTTTTCTTGGCGGCGTTGGCGAGATAGGCAAAAATATGACTGCGCTCGAATTGGGCGAAGATATAATGATTATAGATTGCGGATCGACTTTTCCCGGAGGAGATATGCCGGGCGTCGATTTGGTTATTCCCGACGCAAACTACCTTATTGAAAACAGAGATAAGGTAAGAGGCATAGTACTTACTCACGGACACGAAGATCATATAGGCGGGTTGCCGTACATCTTAAAAGATTTAAAAGTTCCCGTTTACGGAACGCAGCTTACCATAGCCATATTGGAGGCAAAGTTGCGAGAAGCCAAAGTGCAGGCTAATCTCAACGTAGTTAAACCGGGAGGAGTCGTTTCTCTCGGCAAGAGTTTTAAGGTGGAATTCGTAAACGTAAGTCATTCGATTGCAGGTAGCTGCGCTCTGTCTATCAACACTCCGCTCGGACTCATATTCCATACGGGCGATTTTAAGGTAGATTTTACGCCGGTTAAAGGAAATATCATAGATCTTAACCGCATAGCCGAATTAGGGAACGAGGGCGTTCTACTATTGATGTGCGAAAGCACGAATATCGAAAGGGCGGGATTTTCGTTAAGCGAGTCGGCAGTAGGAAAATCCATAAACGCAATACTTCAGGATAATACGGAAAGCAGGGTATTTATAACCACTTTTGCGTCAAACGTTCACAGACTTCAGCAACTTGTGGATCTCGCCGAAAAATATAAGCGAAAAGTTGTTTTTGCCGGCAGAAGCATGCTAAATATCGTTGACGTTGCGCTGTCGATAGGCGAATTTCGTATAAACAAAGACATAATGGTGGATGTCGACGATATAAACAAATATGCCGACAAGGAGCTTATGATAATAACTACCGGCAGTCAGGGCGAGCCGATGAGCGCTCTTTCCCGTATTGCTAACGACGAATTCGGCAAAATTCAGCTTCATTATAACGACCTCGTTATAATATCGGCTTCACCTATACCCGGCAACGAAAGAATGGTCTATAACGTTATAAATAACCTTTATCGACACGGCGCAAAAGTCATATACGAGTCGCTCGCCGAAGTTCACGCATCGGGACACGCATGCCGTGAGGAAATTAAGTTGATGCATTCGTTGCTCAAACCCAAATTCTTCATTCCGGTACACGGGGAGCATCGTCATCTCAAAAAACACGCAGACTTGGCTATTTCTATGGGAATGCGCCCGTCTAACATAATTATTACCGATATAGGGGACGTTGTAGAAGTAAGCGACAGGACGTTTAGATGTACGGAGCGGGTGCGATCGGGCGCTTTGCTTGTGGACGGATTGGGCGTAGGCGAAGTAGGTTCGCTCGTGCTCAGAGACAGAAAACATCTTGCGCAAGAAGGTTCCGTATCTACTGCCGTTGCTATCGATATGAAAAGCGGAGAAATACTCGGAGTAGATATTACGTCTAGAGGCTTTGCATATACGCAGGATACCGACGAGCTTCTCAATCAATGCAAAGAGCTTGTCAAAAACGTGCTTCTCGGCACAGATATAAAGGCTCAAGAAGATTGGAATGCAGTTAAGCAGAATATACGAAAAGAAGTTAAGAATTTTATATTCCGAAAGACGAAACGCAGTCCGATGATAATTATTCAAATTTTGGAAGTGTAGAATGCCGTTTAAGACGCCTAACAAAACATCGGAGTATATCAGGAGCATTTTGCCTTGCGAAAAGGACGATGCGCTAAGGGCTATAACCGATTACGCCGATAAACATATTTTGCCGGTGCTTCTTCCCGAAACCGCTGCGTTTCTGAGACAAGCGGTAACGATATTGAAGCCGAATAAAATTTTGGAAATAGGTACTTCGATAGGCTATAGCGGTCACATTATTTTAGGCGCATGCAAAGGACATCTTTATACTATCGAAGCTGACGAAAAAAGCGCAGACGTAGCAGAAAGTTTTTTTTGCAAGTCCGGATACGAGGACAGAGTTACCCTTATTCGAGGAGATTCTAACGAGGTAATACCTCTAATGAGCGGCGAATTCGATTTTATTTTTATGGACGGTCCCAAAACGAGATATGTAGAGTATCTTCCGTATTTGCGAAAGTTGATGGCTGAGCGCAGCGCCATTTTGTGTGACAACGTATTGTTTAACGGGATGGTATCGGGCGAAAACGATACGCCGAAAAAAAAGGCGACCATAGTGGTTGCGCTCGACAAATTTTTAAGGACGCTTATGGCTGACGAAAGTCTGATTACTTCCGTGTTGCCTGTAGGCGACGGAGTATCTTTTTCGATAACGAGGTAATATGATAGAGTTATTGGCACCGGCAGGAAATGCCGAAAAATTAAAATGCGCCTTTCATTTCGGCGCAGACGCAGTGTACCTAGGCGGTTTAAAAATGGGACTTCGGGCGCAGGCAGATAATTTCGACGAAGCGCAAATGCGTGACGCTGTGTCTTATGCGCATGCTTTGGGTAAAAAAATCTACGTAACGGTTAATATTTTTGCGCACAACAGGGATTTTTCGGAACTAAAAGAATACCTTACGTTTTTACAGGATATCGACGTTGACGCAATAATAGTAAGTGATCCCGGAGTTATCGATTTTGCAAAAAAAGTTGCGCCGAAGTTGACGTTGCACTTAAGCACGCAAGCTAATACTACAAACAAATATTCGGCGAAATTTTGGGCTGAGCAAGGAGTAAAGAGGCTTGTTTTGGCTCGGGAATTGACGCTTGAGGAAATTAAGGAAATACGAGGTTTTATTCCGGATAATGTGGAGATAGAGGCGTTTGTACACGGAGCTATGTGTATTTCGTATTCGGGAAGATGTCTTCTCAGCGATTTTATGACGGGCAGACACAGCAACCTCGGAGCGTGTGCGCAAAGTTGCAGATGGGAATACGCCATAATGGAAAAGACGAGAGACGGTGAGTATTTTCCCATAGGCGAGGACGGAAGAGGGACTTACATACTAAACAGTAAAGATTTAAACATGTCCGCATATATTCCGCAGCTTGCGGACGCCGGGATTACGTCGTTTAAGATAGAAGGCCGAATGAAGTCGTCATATTACGTTGCGGGAGTCGTAAACGCATACCGTAGGGCGTTAGATTTGTATTATAGGACGGGGAATGCATATTCGTTACCTCGGGAAGTTGAACGAGAACTCGAAATGCTCAGTCATCGTATGTACGGAACGGGTTTTTATCTGGGAGAAAAGGGCAGCCAATGTTTAGAAACTTCCAAGCCCGAGCAAAAAGGAGTATTTACTGCTATTGTCGTAGATAAGACCGAAGACGGAGTAGTCGTGGAGATGCGTAATAAGTTTTGCGTAGGCGACGAACTCGAGATAATGTCACCGAGTGACGTTAACGGGAAATTGCTTAAGGTGACCGACATAATTACCGAAAACGGAGAAAAATTGCAGATAGCGGACAAGGTTCAACAAAAGGTGATTTTAAAGACAGATTTACCCGTTTTGCCTTACGACATATTGCGTAGAGTGTAATATATGTGTATGATAAAAAGAAAAAGGGGTTTCCTTGTATAAAGGGAACCTCTTTTCAAAATCCTAACGATATGAGCAGAGCTTTGTCTACCGAGATCATATAATCGTCGGTGAGCATGCCTAACCGTTCTTTGAGTCGGCGTTTGTCCAGAGTACGGATCTGTTCGAGAAGAATCACGGAGTCTTTTTGCAAACCGAAACTGCCTTTATGCAATTCGATATGTGTCGGGAGCCGTGCTTTTGTCAGTCTGCTCGTTACTGCGGCAACTATAACGGTGGGAGAGTATTTGTTGCCGACGTCGTTTTGGACGATGAGCACCGGACGCACACCCCCTTGCTCGGAGCCTACGACCGGAGACAAATCGGCATAATATATTTCGCCTCGTTTAAAATCCATACTTACCGCCTTCTTTAGATTACTTGGCAAGCGAAAGATTTATTTCTGCCATGTCCTGATAACCCTTCGCCATATCCTCTTGATTTATATTATGCAGCGCAGGCAAAAAACGACTTATAATCTGGCTTATAAATTCTTCGGGCGACATGTTTTTACTCTTTGCCGTATCTAATAGCATCTGTTCGATTTCTCCGTCAAGCAATATTATGAATTTACTCATGATTGTCTCCTTTTTCTTAAGTTTTATACTCTTATAATTGCCCTATATGCACACAAAAATACCGATATTGTAAAAGTTTGTCATATCTTTAAGAACATACAAACGTCGACGTTGACAAAGCGCTTGCAAAATGTTAAAATGTGAGTGAGGAAACAGATGAAATTACAATTAAACAATATTACAAAAAAATACGGCTCGGTTACCGCTTTGTCCGATTTTTCTTTTCAAACGGAAGACAAAAGATTCGTTGCGGTTGTAGGTCCGTCCGGATGTGGCAAAACTACGCTGCTTAGGATAATTGCCGGGTTGACGAAGCCGACGAGCGGCAGCATTACTGTTGACGGCAAAGATATAACTCAGTTACCGTGCGCAAAACGAAACGTCGCAATGGTTTTTCAAAACTATGCGCTTTCACCTTATCAGACTGTTTTCGAAAATATTGCTTTTCCGCTAAAGATGAAAAAGGTGGGTAAAAACGAAATAAGAGAAAAAGTAGCATCCGTTGCAGGGACATTAGGCATAACCGATAAGCTGGACTGTTACCCGGATGAACTTAGCGGCGGTCAAAAACAGAGAACGGCAATAGGACGTGCCATGGTTTCTGATCCGAAAATATTTCTTTTAGATGAGCCGCTCAGTAATCTCGACGCAGTTTTAAAGGCAGATATGCGAGCGCTTATAACCGATTTGTATAAAAAATCAGACGCTACGTTTTTGTATGTAACGCACGATCAGACCGAAGCGATGTCAATGGCAACCGATATAATCGTACTCAAAGACGGTAGTATAGAGCAAAGCGGTGCGCCGGAGCATGTCTATCGAAGACCGATAAATAAATTCGTCGCAGGATTTATAGGTTCGCCGCAAATGAGCTTTTTGGACGGAAGTTTTATAGGCGAAAAAGGCTGCGTCGGTTTGCGTAGCGAAGACGTAACGGAAGGCGGCAGCATTAAAACGACTGTAAAAAGCGTTGAGCTGCTTGGCGGCGATGCGATAGCGTATTTGCAGACAGAAGGCGGCGTGTTGAAAATGCGAACAAAAAAAGTTTTTGTTCGAGGAGAAACGGTGTTTGTGTCAATAAACAGAGATAACGTTTACAGATTTGACGATGACGGCAACGCAGTGTATTATTAGACGTTGCTTACTCGGCGAATGCGCTCCGGACTTAATGCGACTCTTTTAGAATGTGTTCGGTCCTTTGATTCGGAAACGACAATGCAGGATGATATATAACGGAATAACAAAAAAGCGCCTTCGAAACGGTGTTCCTGTTAGGGATTATAAGAAAACAAAGAATATTTTAATGGGAACACCTGCAAGTGAGTTTGTAAAAAGAGTTCAGAAAAATCTGAGCTCTTTTTATTATTTTCTGGTAAAGAGTGATAATGTTAATCAAGAACATCGCTCAAAGCTAATAAATTATGCAGTAACTAAATTACAACAAAAAGAATTGACAATGGGTGAAAAATAGTGTATAATTGAGTTACAGCGATAAAAAACGCGCCGATTCGATAGAAACCGACGCGCTGATGGCTTTCACCATACTTGATTGTGGTAAATTAAGTATAGCACACTTTGTGGACTTTGTCAAGAAAGCCATCATATTTGCGAGTAAAAATAAAGGAGAATATAATGGTTTACGTTGATAGGGTTCACTATACTAAGGATTCGTATGGGAACGAATTGTACATATCTGAAATGAAGTGGACAAATGCGTTATCAGAAAATGCTTACAACGGATGCACCAAGACGGATATGATAAAATTCATAAACTATAACCCCGGTTGTGCTCACACGAAGTATTACCGATACGGCAGATGGTACGACGGCGAAGAAATTCACGTGGTTGATAACAGTTATCTAAGAACTGACAAGAACAATATCAAGGCAGACAATCTTGAAAATCTTCCCAGATATTAACTAAGGAAGCGCGGGATTCTATCTTACCGCGCTTAATTTCCTATAAGGAGGATAAAGTGAAGCAAGTAAGATTGGTAGATGTAGCAGAAATCAAGTTTTGTGCAATTTCGCCTGGGCGAACCAAAAGCCAAGAAACGCCAACAAGATGGTTGGCTTGCGCAAATTTTTTAAGGAACAATACCATTATATACGATACAACGGAAACATATTATGCTCCGGAAAAAGAGTTTTTGATAAAGGCCGGAGATATCGTGGTCAAGCGTATTACTCCTACATTTGTAAATTATATTGATGATATGCCTGATAATATATACGCAGGCAACAATCTGATCGTTATCTCTCCAAAGCAAGAAGTATATTCAAAATACATTGCGATGTTGCTTAACGAGAAAATACAAACATTATCGGAATCGAGTTCAGTCGGCGCTGTAATGAAATCTGTCAGTCGCCCACATCTTGATGATTTTACAATACCGTTGATCCCTTATGAAAAGCAAGTTCTTGTCGGTGACCTTTGGTATGATGGAATTGAAATTGAAAAGATGAGAATTCGACTCGCAGAGCTTGAAAACATTAAACACAACTATCAAATTAGGAAATATATAGAATCATTCGGAGGAAAGAAAAATGGCTAAAACAACATTTGATGATATAAAGAAAGCTCTGTGGGCTGGAGCGAATACATTTAGAGACAATATCGATGCCGCCAATTACAAGGACTATGTCCTTTCGATGTTCTTTGTAAAATATCTCAGCGATACATATGCTGAAAGCGTTGACGATTTGAAAGAAAAATATGAAGGCATTCGTCTGGAAAGACAGATTGATAATCTTCCGTTTACGCTTAAGAATGAAGACACCTTTGATTATCTTCTTGAAAATCAGTTTGCTACTGATCTCGGAAACAAAATCAGCGAAGCATTAACGGGTATTGAAAGTTCCAATGCAATCCTGAACGGTATTTTCCGTGGTATTGACTTCAATAGTGAAAGCAATTTGGGTAAAAAGGAACAGAAGAATCCCATTCTCCGTAACCTTTTGAACGATTTTGCAAATCTCAACCTGAGACCTCGCAACATAGAGACGAAAGAAGGACAGATTCCTGCTGACGTTATCGGCGATGCATATGAATATATGATCGGTGAATTTGCCACAATGGCGGGGAAAAAAGCTGGGAGTTTCTTTACTCCTCAACAGGTATCGGAAATTATGGCACAAATTGTCGCCCCCACGGCGAATGATCGTGTATACGACCCGACGTGTGGTTCGGGTTCCCTTTTAATCCGCGCGGCTCGCAAAGGCGGCTTTGACAATGTGCAGATATACGGTCAGGAAGTAAACAGCTCCGCTATATCAATGGCACGAATGAATATGTTTATTCACGGCATCAAAGATGCTAATATTAAGTGGGGCGATACACTTGCCAGCCCACAACATCTTGACAGTGACGGAAATTTGATGAAGTTTGACTGTATCGTCGCAAATATGCCTTTTAGTAAAGATAAGTGGGCAGAAGGTTTTAATCCCGGAGGAGAGGTCTCCGTAGACGATGATGAAACGGATTCCGGCAAAAAGAAAACCAAAAAGAAAGAATTTAAGATGGAGGCAAATCTTGATCGTTGGCATCGCTTCGATATGGGGATTCCACCGGCGAGCAAAGGAGATTGGGCGTTTCTTCTTCATATGATTGCAAGTATGAGCGGTAATGGTCGAGTCGCAGCAGTTGCTCCCCACGGCGTTCTTTTTCGTGGCGCGAGCGAAGGTCGCATCAGGCAGACCGTTATAGAAAAAAATCTGATTGATGCGGTTATCGGTCTTCCCGAAAACCTTTTCTACGGTACGTCTATTCCTGCGTGTATTATTGTATTCCGCAAAGGAAGAAAAACGACGGACATTCTCTTTGTAGATGCGTCCAAGGAATTTAAGAAGGACAAGGCGAAGAATGTGCTCGAACCTGCTAATATTACAAAGATTGTAGAAACCTATCAGGCTTTTCGCAACGGAGGTAATACCGAGGTTGAAAAGTACAGCCACGTGGCAACACTTGATGAAATTGTTGAGAACGAATACAACCTGAATATTCCCCGTTATGTTGACACCTTCGAGGAAGAAGAAATCATCAACATTGACGAGGTAAATTCAGAGATTGCCGACTTGAAAACAAGAATTGCCGAAGTTGAGAAGCAGATGGCAAAATATCTTGAAGAACTTGGTCTGGATTAAAAATGATAAGGAGAGGTATTATGCAGGAAAGTGAAATAAAAAAAATCGAATATGATAATGATTGGCCCACTGTAGCCATATGTTACGATTTCGATAAAACTTTATCGCCTAAAGATATGCAGAATTTTAGCTTAATCCCTAAATTAAAATGTAAAATTAACCCATTTTGGACAGAGGCAGGAGAGCTTGCTAAAAAGAACGGGATGGATAAAATAATCGCATATATGAAGTTAATTGTAGATAAGGCTAAAGCTGTCCAAGAAAAGATCACGATAAGCGATTTTAATGAATTGGGTAAAAGTATAGAATTATTTAGTGGTGTTGAATCTTGGTTCGACAGAATTAACGAGATAGGGAAAAGTTTACAAATAAATGTAGAACATTATATCATTTCTGCAGGACTAAAAGAAATAATAGATGGGACGCCAATAAGAAAATATTTTACTGGTGTTTATGCTTCTGAATTTTATTATGATGAATATGGTGCTCCTTGTTGGCCTTGCCAGGTTGTTAACTATACGTCAAAAACGCAATATCTGTTTCGTATAAGTAAAAACTGTTTGGATTTGTCTGATGAAGACAGCGTCAATAATTATATTGCAGATTCATTAAGAAGGATACCGTTTAAGAGATTTATATACATTGGCGATAGTGAGACGGACATTCCTGCAATGAAAATAGTTAAACAAGGAGGTGGAACGTCAATAGGCGTTTACAATCCTAATACTTGTAAAATGGATAAGGTTTCTAAACTATTGCAACAAGATAGGATAGATTTTTTAATGCCTGCCGATTATTCAGCAAATAGCAGAATAGAAAATGTATTAAAAATGGTACTCGAAAAAATTAAAAAAGAATTCGACGTGGATGAATTGAATGATAAACAAAAAGATTTTGTTAATGATTTGGATGAGTTGGATTCTTTCATTGATTATACAAAAGATTTTTTGTCAGATTCTAAATTGGATTTAAAAGATATAAAAAATCTTGAAAAACAAGGTAAAAAGATTATCAAAAGGATTAAAAAGAAAAGAATCGATAAACATTTGAATATTGCAGGCGAATTAGAAATAAATACATATTTTAACGAGAAGAAACAAGAATTAGAAAAGATATTTGAAGACAAAACGAAAAAATTGCTAAAAAAAGAGAAAGCAAATGAAGCAAGAGATAAAAAACAGGATTAAGGATATCAATAATGGAATTGTGCCAAGCGGTTACGAAAAAACCGAATTTGGTATTTTTCCATGTGATTGGGTTGTGGATAAGAGGCTGAAAGATATCGGTACTTTCGGAAAAGGCAAAGGTCTTCCTGGAGACAAGATGACGTTAAAAGGCGTACCATGCGTAGGATATGGCGATATCTATATGAAGTACAATAATTTTCATTTTGAAAAAGCAAAATCATTTGTGGATGAGGAAACCGCTTACGAAAGTCAGCTTATTCAAAAAGGAACATTGTTGTTCACCGGAACCGGAGAAACAGCCGAGGAAATTGGAAAATGCGTTTGCTATAACGGCGATGAAACCATATATGCAGGTGGAGATATTATAACATTTATCAGCAATGAGGTAAATCCCCTATTCTTAGCGTATCAGCAATATCAGGACTTTTCACTTAGAAATAAGGCAAGTTTCGGACAAGGACATTCGGTAGTGCATATTCGTCAAAATAATCTTGAAAAACTTCATGTTGCCTATCCAAAATCCGCCGACGAACAATCCAAAATTGCCGAAATCCTTATGAAATGGGATGAGGCGATTGAGTTGTATAATCAACAGGTAGAAAAACTGAAACAACTAAAATCGATATGGTTGAAAAAAATGTTTCCCCAAAAAGGTGAAAGAGTGCCTGAATGGAGATTTAAAGGTTTCACCGATGCTTGGGAACAGCGTAAGCTCGGAGAAGTGAGCGAATCCTACTCTGGAGGAACGCCCTCGGTAGGTGTCAAAGAGTATTATGGAGGACAAATACCATTCATTCGTTCTGCGGAAATCAATAGTGAAACAACTGAACTCTTTCTAACCGAAGACGGCTTGAAAAACTCCTCAGCACGACTCGTAGCTGTGGGAGATATTCTGTACGCTTTATATGGTGCAACAAGTGGCGAAGTGGGGCGAGCAAGGCTTAAAGGCGCTATAAATCAAGCCATTTTAGCAATAAAACCTCATACGGATTACGATTCGGAATACCTTGCTCAATGGCTACGAAAAAGCAAGCATAGCATTATAGAAACATACCTGCAAGGTGGGCAAGGAAACCTATCCGGAGCTATTGTTAAAGAACTATCGGTGGATTTTCCGTCACTGAAAGAACAGAAGACAATTGGTGACTTCTTTCGCCAACTCGACAACCTTATCACCCTTCATCAGTGTAAGGTGGAAAAAATCAAAGCGCAGCAAAAAGTCCTACAAAAATATTTACTGAACGGGATTGTAAGAGTATGAGCGTTTACGATAAACATATATTTTATCTGTATTGTAGTGCTGCAAAGGTCTTTTTACTTCTTTCGGCATCAATTTATCTTGATGATTTTAGGTTGATTATCTTAACAGTAAAGTCAAATCAAGTGATAAGAAAAAGATTGAAGAATGGGTTCGTAACCATATTGACGACCTACGAAAAATCAAACTCGACGAACAAGGAAAATATGAAATACCGTTTATCGGAATAAAGGAGAGCGAGCTACGTGGATAACAATCAAATCATAATATATCAAACCGAAGACGGCTTGACAAAAATTGACGTTACTCTTGAAAACGAAACTGTTTGGCTTAACCAGGCACAAATGGCAGAACTTTTTCAAACAACAAAGCAAAATATCAGTTACCATATAAACAACTGTTTCAAGGAAGGCGAATTGAACAAAAATTCAGTTGTCAAGGATTTCTTGACAACTGCCGCAGACGGTAAACCTTATAACACTCATTACTATAACCTTGACGTAATTATTTCCGTCGGTTACCGCGTTAAATCCCTGCGAGGTACTCAGTTTCGTATCTGGGCTAACAGCATCCTGAAAGAGTATCTTATTAAAGGATTTGCTATGAATGATGACTTATTGAAGTCCTCCGGTGGCGGAGACTATTTCAAAGAGCTGTTGGATAGAATTCGTGATATCCGTTCAAGCGAA
>ULTU01096559.1_pt1 | contig 12636 bp, 10 predicted proteins | sample 1957861 | NCBI WGS metagenome assembly ULTU01 (sample SAMEA4835742, study PRJEB28245) | human gut metagenome | biome: gut microbiome; material: fecal sample | place: Denmark | collected 2008
GATAATTCACTAGAACTTATTTTAACTGAAGATAACAAAATCGATAAATTTGATATTAACTATAATGAATTAAAAGAAGTAATCAACCTTAAATTTAAAGAAGACACTGATTACGTTCCTATGACTACTACTAAAGTTAATTATGACAAAGTAATCTCCTTTACTTTTGATGATGGACCAAGTAAATACACATCAGAGATTATGGATGTCTTAGATGAATATGGTTATAAAGCAACATTCTTTCAAGTAGGTTATATGATTAGACCTCAAAGTGATATTGTTAAAGAAGTAGTTGAACGTGGTTTTGAAGTAGGAAATCATACAACAGATCATTCAAATTTAAATAAATTAAAACCAGATAAAGCTAAATCAAAACTAACTGATAATAATGATTTATTTTATAGTATAACCGGTCAAACAATGGAATTAATAAGACCACCATATGGTTTAGCAAATGACAAAATAAAAGCCGTTATCGATAAACCTATTATTAAATGGAGTGTTGATACCAGAGATTGGGAAAGCAGAAATACCGAAAAAATCGTCGAATTAACTAAAGCTCAAACTAAAGATGGTGATATTATTCTTTTCCATGATTTATATAAAACAACACTTGAAGCAGTAAAAATCTTAGTTCCATACTTCCATGAACAAGGTTATAACATTGTTACAGTTTCAGAATTATATAAACAAAAAGGTATAACTCTAGAACCTCAAAAAGTATATTATAAAGCTAAAGTATCTTCATAAGATACTTTTTTTATCATAAAATTTATTATGCAAAGATTAATCAAAATAATCATATATTTATTTCTAATTAGTTATTCATTAATGTTTTGGATTATCTATCTAAATACATTTATCATTGGTGGTAATCTTTTAAATTACTTAAAAGAAATATTTACTCACCTTGAAACATTACTTATTTTTCCAAGTATATTTTTGCTTATCATTACTTTACAACAAAAAAATTAAATGTTATCATTTAAAAGGTGATAGCATGAAAAAAATAATGACATTCTTAATAGTAGCTTTATTAACTCCTTTTATAGTTAATGCTGATGGCTATAAAGTAATAAATCACTATATTGATAGTGAAATAGAAATAGGTGGAGCCCTAAACGTTAAAGAATTAGTAATAATTGAAGGTACAACAGATTTTTTATCTCGCAAATTAAATTATTATAGCTTTGGAGATAAAGCTTGGGACAATAAAACTGTTGAATTAGATAATGGAACTATTTATAACGGTCAAGGTATAAGTATTTCTAGAGTATCAGCTTTTGAAGTAGGGGATAAAGATACATTTGATTTTAATACTTTAGATTCAAAAGTAACTAAAAACTTTAGTGAATTAGATTTAGATAATCCTCAAAATAATACATATACATTTCACGATAATGAAGATGGTACAGGTAACTTAAAAATCTTCTATCCGGTTAAAAAAAAGAAAGTAGCGTTCTTTTTTCAATATGCAGTAACTAATGTAGTAGTAAAACATAATGATGTTAAAGAATTAAACTATACTTTTAAAAATCTAAAATATAATGCAGAAGCTACTTATTTAAGAGTAATCTTACCTTATCCAACCAAAGATGATTTATATCACTTTTGGATGCATGGTAATCAAAGTGGTACCTTAAGAGAAATAACTTATGAAAACGGTAATAAAGCTGGTGCCTACGTTTATTTTCCAACCATCAAAGAAGAAGTAAATGTCAGAGTTACTTTACCTCAAGAACACGTTGGAGTAGATTTATTCTTACATAAATCAAATGTAAATGCTTTAGATGATATTATTAAAATTGAATCAAAGAAAGCAAGTAATACAACCAAAGGTCAAAAAGTTCAAAATATTACAAAATATACCGTATGGATTTTAAGTGGAATATATGTAATTGCATCTATCTTAATGTATTTATTCTTTGATAAAATGATTTATATTTTCTATTCAATTTTTGGTTTATTAATAATTTTAGTTAATTTCCTATTTAAATTTAACTATTGGTATATATATTTAGTAATTTTACTTCCAATAATCATTGGAATCTTAAAAAGAAAGAAATTATTTGTCAAATAAAAAGTCCTTTGTTTACACAAAAGACTTTTTATTATAATTATTATGGTAAACTATTGAAGAGGCGATAAATATGGCAAAAAAACAAAAAAAGACTACAAATAAATTTTATAAAATATTATCTTTTATTTTAGTATTTATTACAGTACTAGCAGTAAATGTAATTATATACTTTAATGTATTACCAAATAAATACCTAATTCCTGCCGTAATTGTTGTAGGATTATTAACTTTGGTAATCGCACTTTTCTTAAACAAGAAAACTAAAATATTTGCTAAAATGATTTGTACTATTGCATCAGTTCTCATCTTGGCTATTGAAGCTTTAGGAATATTCTATGCTTTTGGTACGATTGATTTCTTTAATGATATCTTCGATAATGGGGTAAGATCAGAAAGTTATGCTATTTATGTTAAAGAAGATAGTACTTTTAAAACAGTTAATGATATTAAAAGAAGAAACATTGCAGTATTTAATCCTAATGAAGAAAATGTTAAAACTGCCGTATCATTACTAGAAAACATGATTAAATTTAATAAAGTAGATTATGAATCTCAAACTGATGCCATCAACTCAGTTTTAAATGATGAAAATGTTGCACTTATTATGCAAGAAGCTTTAATGGATATTTTCTTAGATGAACATCCTGACACTAAATTAAGAGTATTAGATACAATCGATGTCAAAACTAAAACTATGAATAAATTTAAAAAAGTAGACGTAACTAAAGATTCATTTGTTATTTATTTAAGTGGAGTAGATACATCTGGAACTGTTCGTAAATCAGCAAGAAGTGATGTAAATGTTTTAGCTTTCGTAAATCCAGATAACAGTAAAATCTTACTACTAAGTACGCCAAGAGATTATTATGTTACTCTAGCTACTAAAAATGCTAAAGATAAATTAACTCATGCTGGTATTTACGGAGTAGAAGAAAGCTCTAAAACTTTAGGTAAACTTTATGGTGTCGATGTTAACTATTATGCTAGAGTAAACTTTACTTCATTTGTTAAAATAATTAATAACTTAGGTGGCATTACCGTAGATGTCGAAAAACCAGACTATCGTTATAGTCAAGGAATTGATTGTGGCTCTGGTTATGTATGCACAGATAACTCTAAAAGAGAAAACGGCAATAACGTTAACTACATCAAATATGGCACTCAAAAATTAACTGGCGAACAAGCTCTAACATATGCTCGAAACAGATATCAATATAAAGAAGGCGATAATGCTAGACAATTACATCAACAACAAATCCTAAAAGCCATGATGACTAAAGCTTTAAGTAGTTCAAATACTATAACTAAATATAATACAATCTTAAAAGATCTATCAAAAGGTTTAATTACTAATGTTGACCAAGATACAATCACTAAATTAATTAATATGCAACTTAATGAAAATATTAAATGGCAAATAGATACTTATGCTGTAACTGGAACAGGAGCAAGCAAAAAAACATATTCAACTGGTAACTACAATGTTTATGTTATGGAACCAAACGAAGAATCAATTGCCGAAGCAAAACAAAAAATAAAAGAAGTAATGGAGAGTTAAATGTATCAAAATAAATTAAAAGACATCTTAAATGATTTAGAAAACCCTAATACTCATATTGCTGGAGGAAGCGTAGTTGGTGTAGTTTTATCAACAATTAATAGTCTAATAATCTATAGTTGTAACCTAACAATTGGCAAACCTAAATATCAAGAAGTTGAACCACAGGTAAAAGATATTCTTACAAAAGCTCAAACAAATAAAGAAAAATCACTTAATTCAATTGATCAAGATAATGACATCTTAGAAGAACTTCTTTCAAAATATAAAACTAGAAAAGAAGATCCAGAAAGCTATGAAGAAATATGCACTAAAGCTGTAGAATTTGCTTTAGAAGTTATATCTCTTGCATATCAAACTAAAGAATTATCTAAAGAAATATCTAAAGTTGGAAATAAAATGTTATCAAGTGATTATAATATTTGCTTATATTTAAGTGAAGCAGCCATTAAATCAAGTTATGAAAACTATTATATTAACTTAGGTGGCATCCAAAATGAAGAAATCAAAAATAATTTTAATCAAACATTATTAGAAATAGAAAACAAATATAAAGGAGAGTAAAATGATCATATTAGAAGGAAAACCTGTAACTGAAAAAATAATTGAAAGAATAACTGAAAAACAAGCTAAATTAACCAAGCAACCTTGCTTAGCAGTTTTAGGTATTAAAGGTGATGATGCCAGCAATGTTTATATTGGTAGAATTGAAAAAAACTGTGCCAAATATAATATTGACTTTAAATTATTAATGGCTAAAGATGAAACTGAATTTAAAAATAATTTTAATGAAGTCAAAGATAATCCTGAAATAACTGGTATTATGTTCCAAGAACCTTTACCACATACATGTGCTTCATTAATTAATGAATTACCCGCTTATAAAGATGTTGAAGGACTAAACATTATCAATGCCGGTAAATTAATGCTAGGACAAGAAGACGCAAACATCCCATGTACCAGTAAAGCCGTTATTGAAGTATTGGATTACTATAATATCGATATAACAGGTAAAAAAGTTGTTATTATGGGAAGAAGTAATATTGTTGGTAAACCATTAATCTTCCAATTACTAAAAAAGAATGCAACTGTTACTATATGTCATTCTAAAACCACTAATTTAAAAGAAGAACTTCAAACCGCAGATATTATAGTCATGGCAATCGGTAAAGCAAAATTCTTAACTAAAGATTATATTAAAGAAAATGCAATTCTTATTGATGTCGGAATCAATTTTGAAGATGGTAAAATGGTAGGAGATATTGATTTTGAAAGCATCCAAGACAAAGCTTCAATGTGCACACCAGTACCAGGTGGTATCGGACCAATTACCAATGTTCTTTTAATTGAAAATATTATTACAAATGCTCTAAGAGATTAAATATCTCTTTTTTTAATTAACTTGTTTTGATATAATTATAAAAGAATAGAGTGATGGTATGAAAAATAAAAAAGGATTTACACTAATTGAATTAGTAATTGCAATCGGTTTATTAAGCATATTTGCCATAACAATAGGAATATCTTTAAATCGAACATTGAAATCTCAAAAACTAAAAGAACAACAAGAATTTGTTGAAAAAATTAAATCAGCTGCTAATCTATATGCAACCAATAATAGTAATATTGTAAATAATCTAAGTAAAGAGAAAGGTTTTGTAACAATAACCATTGAAGATTTAACTAATGGCGGATATCTTAGTGAAAATACTATAGATTCAAGCACCAATGAAAAAGTTGATAAAAGTCAAAAAATTAAAATAAGTTATGATGCTAATGGAACTATAAAAATCGATTATCCATATGATAAAGAAGATGATTATCTTCAAGCCTTAGATATTTATATTAATTTAGGTGATAATTCAATTACTGATTATTGCTTTCATGACTTAGGAACAAGTAACTTATCATATGTTAATAGTGAAACAGGTTCATTCGATCATGATTATATAACATCAAAAGGATCAGATGGCAATTATCAAAATATTAACTGTAATCAAGGAAAAATATATACAACATCACCAGGAACTTACCGTATAATTTATAATTATAAACTAAAAAATAAAAATACTTGGAAAAGAAAAACGAGAAATGTTGTCGTTGTTGATAACGTCGCTCCAACTTGTGTAATAACTGGAAATAGAGAAGCCAATGCTCCATGGCGTTATGAAGGCTTAACAGACTTTTCTGTTGGATGCAATGATGCTGGTGGTTGCTTAAATGTAACTCAACCTAAATCACCATTAATAAACATGAAAACAGAAACTGTTACTATTCAAGATAAAGCCGGTAATAAAACTATTTGCACCTTAAATGTATATTCAGATCAAATTAAACCTACCTGTACCCAAAATAACACTCCAACTTCATGGACTAATCAAAATAGAAATATTACTACTAAATGTAACGATACATTAAGTGGATGTGTCGAAGAAACTACAACTAAAACTTATACTAGTGATAAGTTAAATGATACATTCTTAGTATATGATAATGCTGGAAATTCCGGGGAATGTAATGTAACCGTTAAGGTAGATAAAACTCCACCAGTTGTTAGTTTAAGTCCATCATATAGTGAAAGTGATGGAAGTATAACTATAACTGCCACTGCTGAAGACCCATTAAGTGGAGTAGTGCAATATATGTTTAGTGAAAATGCCAATTTAACAGCATTCTCATCAGGCTGGAGCACATGGTCAACCGCTAAAGCTTCAGTAAGCTATAATAAAACTATCACAACTTTAGGTACTACAACATGGTATTTCTATGCCAAAGATTCTGCTGGCAATGTAGCTAGAAGTGAAGCTTTAACTATAAACTTATCAGCACCAATTCCCAATGCTCCAACTATAAATATTTCTAATCCTTATCAAGTTAGAAAAGGTGGCACTGTTAATGCGGATATAACTTGGACTAGTGGTCAGAATGTCAGTGCATACTGTGTTCAATTCAAATCAGCCGCAGCACCAACTGGTTCATCAAGTTGTTGGACATCTGTTTCCACAACTGTTAACAGTGTAAAAAGATCACTTACATTAAATGGTGGTGTTGGAAAATATAATTATGTTGCATACGTTAAAAACACATCAGGTAAAATATCTCCCGTATCTAATACATCGTATGCCGAAGTAATTGATACAACTCCAACGACTCCTAAACTTAATATTAGTCCATATAGTGTAACTAGTGGTGGAAGCATAACCGCTAATGTTAGTTGGACTGGAAATGAAAACGTTAATGCCTTTTGCGTTGTAAAAAAAGGTTCAACCAAACCAACATCATCATCAAGCTGTTGGAATAGTGTTGCAACAACAAAAACAACTGGAACTTCTTCATTTAAAATTACTGGAAGTCCAGGCAAATACTATTATGTTGCATACGTTAAAAATATTTACGGAGAAGTATCTGCTGCTTCTAATGAAGACTATGGTGAAATCAAGGCCACAAAGCCTAGCAAACCTACATTATCAACAAGTACAAGCAAAACAACAATTGGAAACAAAGTAACCCTAACAGCTAAGTGGACCAGTGGACAAGATGTCACAGCATATTGTATCCGCTCAACTGCCTATGCTGCTCCAACCGCATCTTCAGATTGTTGGACATCTACTACAACATCTAAAACATCTGGCACAAGAACTCTAACATTCTCATACACCGGCACTTATACTTATAAAGCATATGTTAAAAATTCAAGTGGATTAATTTCTGATGCATCAAACGCTGTAACTATAACAATAACTATTAATTCCAATGGAGATAAATATTTCTGCTGGTATGTATTAAAACAATCTGATGGCACTCTAAAAGTAAGAACTAGAGATGATGCTAGTTCTTTAACATCATCTCTAATTTGTCGTAATCAACCAGCTGGATCTAAAAATATTTACAATATTTATAAGAATAGTACTGTAACGTATAGTTCATTCTGGGGAGAATCAAATTTTACCAAATCTGATGGAACTCATAATTATGGTTGGTATCATGTTTCCGGTAGTGTAGAGCCAAATGGTACAAAACATTCTATTACATGTTATTCTGCCTTTTATTACACAGCACAATCATGTTCTGACTGTATAAGTAATGACCATTGTACAACATCAAGAGTTTTAAAATAGGTTAGTTTTATCTAACCTTTTTTTCTTTTCATAATTATGTTATTATATTCCTATAAAATGTAATTAAAAAGGAGATCTAAAAATGAATTTAATTATTAAAATTGAAAATTTAATCAAAGAACTAATAACTAAATTAGGCTACGAAGACGACGTTAAAATTATCGTAAGTGGGAGACCAGAATTTGGTGACTACCAATACAATAGTGCCTTTAATTTAGCTAAAAAATATCATAAAAATCCAATACAAATCGCCGATGAAATAACAGCAGAACTATCAAAAGAAGATTTATTTGAAACTGTCACAAATGTCAATGGATTTATAAATTTAAAATTAAGTGATAAAGCCTTAATTAATTACATGAACGAAGTTATTAAAGACTTTAGTATCAACACATATCATATCGATACTGATGAAACTATCTTTTTAGATTATGGTGGTGCCAATGTTGCCAAAGCTCTTCATGCTGGTCATCTAAGAAGTCCTAATATCGGAGAAGCACTAAAAAGATTATGTGAAGCCGTAGGTTATAAAACCATAAGTGATGTTCACTATGGTGACTGGGGTAGACCAATGGGATTAATAATCTGTGAAATAAAACATCGTTTCCCAGATTCACCATTCTTTAATCCTAATCTAGATGAGTATCCTACCGAAAGCCCAGTATCATTAGAAGACCTATATGAAATATACCCACTAGCAAGCAGTAAATCTAAAGAAGATGAAAACTATCTTAATGAAGCTAGAGAACTAACAGTAGCTCTTCAAAATAAAACTAAAGGTATTTACGATTTATATCAAGCCTTCACTAAAATATCAATGGATGATATTAAAGACATCTATAAAAAATTAAATGCAACATTCGATTTACATGAAGGTGAAAGAGATGCTGATGATTATATTCCAGAATTATTAAAATATCTTAAAGATAATAATTTAACTGAAATAAGTAATGGAGCAACCATCATTGATGTTAAAGAAGAAACTGATAAAAAAGAAATCCCACCAGTTATCCTAATTAAAAGTAATGGTGGAGTATTATATGACACAACCGAATTAGCAACTCTTTATTCAAGAGTTAAAAGATTCGATGCTAAAAAATATTTTTATCTAACTGACATCAGACAAGAATTACATTTTGTTCAAGCTTTCCGTGCTGCTCATAAAACTCATATTGTTCCTGATGATATCGATTTAGAATGGTTTGGTTTTGGAACCCTTAATGGAACCGATGGAAAACCATTTAAAACCAGAGATGGTGGTGTTATGAGTTTAAGAGAACTAATTAAACTAGTAAGTACTGAAACCAGAAAAGTGATTAAAGATAATATACCTGAAGAAGAAAAAGACGAATTAGCTGAAAAATTAGCAATTGCTGCTATTAAATATGCTGATCTTTTACCAAATAGAGCAAGTGACTACATCTTTGATCCAATTAAATTTAGTGATATCAATGGTAAAACTGGAACCTATTTACTTTATAGTACCGTAAGAATGTCATCATTATTAAATAAAGCCAAAAAAGAAAATATTATTCCTAACGAATATAAATTAATTTCAACTCCTGAAGAAAGAGATATAATTATTAACTTATTAAATTTAAGAAACACAATTGAAAAATCTATGGCCACAAGAACCTTAAATGAAATATGTGAATATCTTTATAGATTAACTAGTTCATTTAATGCCTTCTATTCAAATCACGAAGTAATTACTGAACCAGATGAAACTAAAAAAGAAAGTTATATTTCCTTAATTAAATTAGTACATGATACCAATAAATATTTACTTAATATTTTAGCTATCGATGTACCAAATAAGATATAAAAAAAGAAAGTTTTGCACTTTCTTTTTTTAGTTATTAAAATTATTATTGTTGTTGCCGCCCCAACTCCAACCAGCTCCAATGATAATTACAAGTAAAATAAATAATACAATCCATAAAGCAGCACCTAGACCATAACCTTGAGTATTTCCTACATAACCGGCATTACAACATGGAGAACCATAACCTTGATTATAACCACCATTATATCCATAGTAATACATATTAAAACCTCCTTTGTATCTACTATAGTGTACTCAAATAGGCTCCAAATGGTTAATAAAAATTAATGTAAATTTACATCATAAACATAGGAGAACCTATCTACCTATGTTATAATTATATAAGGTGGGAAAGTATGTACGGATATATAAAAGGAAAAATTACTTATGTAACAAGTAATTATATAATTATAGATAATAATGGAATAGGATATATTATTTTTGTAGCTAATCCATATTCCTATGAAGAAAATAAAGAATATTTAATTTATACATACAACTATATAAATGAAAATGAAAACTCATTATATGGTTTTATTAGTATGGATGAAAAAGAATTATTCTTAAAACTAATTAACGTTAAAGGACTAGGACCAAAAACTGCTATGCCAATGTTAGCAACCGGTTCAGTAAATGGAATCAAAGATGCTATCGACAGGGAAAACGTTCTTTATTTAAAGAAATTCCCTAAAGTAGGAGATAAACTAGCAAGACAAATGATTCTTGATTTAAAAGGTAAATTAGCTAACGTCGAAGGAGATTCTACTGAATCAACTGAATTAGTTGAAGTTCTAGAAAACCTAGGCTATAAAACTGCTGATATTAAGAAAATATTACCTAAAGTAAATAAAGAATTAAGATTAGAAGATCAAATAAAAGAAGCTTTAAAATTAATGCTTAGATAGAAGTGAAAGGAAGTATCATAATGAGTAACATAAAAACAATTGGAATAGATATCGATGATACTATCACTAATACCTTTGAAAAAGCTGAAGAATATCTAATAAATCATATTGAATATATTTCTTACGACGAATTATATGAAGGAAAAACTGAGCGAGCAATTAACTTTGCTAAAGAAAGATTAGAAACAATTCAAAGAGAATGCTTACCTAAAGAACATGCTATTAAAGTAATTAAAAGATTAAAAGATAAAGGATATAAAATAATAATCATAACCGCTAGAGGTTCAGAATTAAAATATGATCATGAAAAAATAACTAAAGATTATTTTAAGAAATATAACATTCCTTATGATGACATGATATTTTCCTCAATCAATAAAGGATTAGACTGTAAAAATAATAATATTGATATTTTAATTGATGATCGTGAAGAAAATTTAGATAGTGCTATTGATTATGGAATCATTCCAATTAAGTTTAAAAGTGTTAGAGAACCAGTAAGTAAATATCCAACATTTGATAATTGGTTATATTTAGAAAAATATCTAGAAGGGGAGTTTTAAATGGAAAGAATTATAACAAGTGAAGAACTAGAATCAGATAAATTTGAAACTAATATTAGACCACAACGTTTTGGTGAATATATAGGTCAAAATGAAGTAAAAGAAAATATAAAAGTTTTTGTTGAAGCTGCTAAAATGAGAGATGAAGCTTTAGATCATGTGTTACTATATGGCCCTCCAGGACTAGGTAAAACCACTTTAGCACATATTATTGCTAATGAACTTGGAACCAACATTAAAACTACAACTGGACCAGCCCTAGAAAAAAGTGGTGATCTAGCCGCTGTCTTATCAACACTTGAACCCGGAGATGTCTTATTTATTGATGAAATTCATCGCATTCCTAAGTTCATTGAAGAAATCCTTTATCCAGCAATGGAAGATTTTGAATTAGATATCGTCGTAGGCCAAGAAGGTTCAAGTAGAAGCATCAAAATAGACCTTCCACCATTTACCTTAGTTGGAGCTACCACTAGAGCAGGAGATATTTCCGCCCCTCTAAGAGACCGTTTTGGAATCGTATCTAAGTTAAACTATTACTCTGAAGAAGAACTAAAAGAAATAATTAAAAGAACCAGTAAGGTCCTAGAAATGGATATTACTGACGAATCAGCCTTAGAACTAGCAAAAAGAAGTCGTAAAACCCCAAGAATCGCCAATAGATTATTTAAAAGAGTAAGAGATTTTGCCCAAGTAAAAGGTGAAAGTGAAATATCTATTGAAACAACCAAAGAAGCCTTAGAACGCTTAAAAGTAGATACATATGGACTAGATCAAGTTGATATTGAATATTTAGAAAGCTTAATAAATAAATTTAATGGTGGTCCAGTTGGTGTTGAAACCATTGCATCATCCATTGGTGAAGAAGTATCAACCCTAGAAGATGTTGTTGAACCATATCTAATGCAAGAAGGATTTATTAAAAGAACCCAAAGAGGAAGAATTGCCACCGATAAAAGCTATAGTCACATTAAAAAACAAGGAGGGGGAACCCTATTTTGAATCGTAAACTATCCAAATTACTAAAACAAGAAGCAACTAGACAGGAAGAAAATATTGAATTAATTGCCAGTGAAAATTACGTATCAAAAGACATTTTAAAACTACAAGGAAGTATCCTAACCAATAAATATGCTGAAGGTTATCCAGGAAAAAAATATTATGGTGGTTGTGAATATATTGATCAAATTGAAACTATGGCAATTGAATATGCCTGCAAATTATTTAAATGTAAATACGCTAACGTACAACCTCATTCCGGATCAAATGCTAACATGGCCGTTTATAAAGCTTTATTAAATATTGGGGATACTGTTCTTGGTATGGATTTATCCAATGGTGGTCATTTAACCCATGGACACCCTATGAATTTTAGTGGTAAAGAATATAACATCGTAAGTTATACAGTTGACCCTGAAACCGAAACAATCGACTATGAAAATGTTCGTAAAATAGCTTTAGAATCAAAACCAAAAATGATTATCGCTGGAGCAAGTGCTTATTCAAGATTAATAGATTTCAAAAAATTCAAAGAAATAGCTAATGAAGTAGGGGCATACTTAATGGTAGATATGGCTCATATTGCTG
>ULTU01007196.1_pt1 | contig 12620 bp, 10 predicted proteins | sample 1957861 | NCBI WGS metagenome assembly ULTU01 (sample SAMEA4835742, study PRJEB28245) | human gut metagenome | biome: gut microbiome; material: fecal sample | place: Denmark | collected 2008
CAGCGATGGCTTCGCGCATGGTTTCGAGCTTCGCATCGACGTTGTCGGCGAAGGAAAGTGCCATCGCCTCCATCAGTGCCGGCTTCTTCGGGGAGCCGTACTCGAGCTCACCATGGTGCGCGAGGATACAGTGACCGAGCTCTGCGGCGAGGGTCTCCGGGAAATCTGGAATTTTCTTCGCGGTGTTGATCACAGCCTGGTAGCCGATGACGATATGACCGATCAGCTGTCCGACATCACTGTAATCGTTACGCGGGAAGGCTGTGAGCTCCTGTACCTTTCCGATGTCGTGGCAGAGTGCCGCGGTGATCAGAAGGTCACGGTGCAGATCCGGATAATGCTTCGCATAGAAATCGCAGATGGCTGCGACCGACAGGGTATGCTCTGCGAGACCGCCGACGTAGCCGTGGTGTACGGACTTTGCGGCAGAGTGCTGCATGAACTCCTTATGGAAGCCTTCATTCTCGAGGAAGATCATGTTGAGCAGCTTGTTCAGGTACGGATTTTTCACCGACTTGATCATCTGCTGCAGCTCCTGATCCATCTCCGGGATCGGACGACCGGACACCGGAAGATAATTCTTTGGATCGAAGGAGCCCTCCTTCGCCACGCGGAGGCGCTGGATGCTCAGCTGGTTGCTGCCATTATAAACGGTGACATTGCCCTCGACATAGACGTAGTCAAGCACATCGAACTCTGCGATGCCCGGGGAGTTTGGCTCCCATACCTTCGCATCCACCTGGCCGGTGCGATCCTGCAGCGTCACGTTCAGGTACTCCTTACCGTTCTTCGTGAGCGCCGCGTTCTTCGTCTTTACGAGGTAGATATCCGCTACCCGCATGCCGTCATAGAAGCTCTCGATAAAGCGCATGCCGCCCGCCGGAGCGGATGCATTCTGTTCTCTGAAAAACTCGTTAAATTCCATTTATGTATTCTTTCTAATCCATGGCTAAAACTTCTACACGACGAAACGTATTTCTATTTCCAGACCCAAAGTATGGCCTTCGATCTATTTCATCACGAAAATCGTCGCCTGTTTTGACACGTCCATGGATACGCGTCACTGTCGCCCATACTAACACAAGTGAGGGCATCCCGCAACGTTCCATTGCGTCACAAGCATGAAATTCCTAACTGTTCGTTAATGTTCACTCGTGGTTCAGTCTCCGGCTGCCGCCCTCCGTACCACCCATCCGGATATTCATAGGGCTGCATTGCAAGTTTGTTCAATTTTTTCGTAAAAAGTCAATTATTAATTGATTAAAAGTTTAGTTATAGTATAATGAACTCCGGCTTGAAAGTTTAGTGATAGCATATTACAAGTTTAGCAAAAAATTTAGTGTATACAGAAGAAAGGAAGCGCTCATGGCAGCAGAGCAGGTGAACGTCGAGATCGGGCGGAAAATCAAGAATCTCCGGAACCGGAACGGTCTCACGCAGCAGGAGCTGGCGGATCGGACGGAGCTGGCCAAGGGCTTTATTTCGCAGCTGGAGCGGGGGCAGGTGTCGCCGTCGGTGGTGACGCTGATGGATCTCATCGAGTGCCTCGGGACGACGCCTGGTGAATTTTTCAAGGAATCGACGCAGGAGCAGATCGTCTTCACCGGAGCGGACTGCTTCGAGAAGGTGGATGAGCAGGGCAACTGCCGTAAATGGCTGGTGCCGACAGCGCAGAAGTTCGAGATGGAACCTCTGCTGGTTACACTCGCCCCGCATCAGACACTCGAAGAGGATAAGCCGCATACCGGTGAGGAGTTCGGCTATGTCATGAACGGGAAGATCCGGGTGCACTTCGGGGAGGCGGTTTACACGGTGAAGGCCGGGGAGAGCTTCTACTACCGCACGACGCAGGTCCACCGGATCGAGAATCCGAGCGCGAAGCCCGCAAAGTTCCTCTGGATCAGCACGCCGCCGGAGTTTTAAGTTTCAGTTACAGTTCAAGCAAATGAGGACCCGGCTTCGATTTCACCGTTCTCGGAGTACTGTGCCTCCGTTGCCGCCCCTCCGGGTCCCCACTACACTGAATGCATATATTATTTATATATAAAGGAAAAGAATTATGGGAAACGAAACAGTAAAAAGCGAGAACATCATCGAGCTCAGGCATGTGATGCGCCAGTACGACGACAACGGTTTCATCGCCGTACATGATTTTAACCTCGAAGTGAAGCGCGGCGAGTTCGTCACCTTCCTCGGCCCGTCCGGCTGTGGTAAGACGACGACCCTTCGGATGATCGCAGGCTTCGACATCCCGACCTCGGGCGAGATCCTCCTGAACGGAAAGTCCATCACCTCACTTCCGCCATACGAGCGTCCGATCAATACGGTTTTCCAGCGCTATGCGCTTTTTCCGCACATGAACATCTATGACAACATCGCTTTCGGTCTCCGTCAGAAGAAGGTAGCGAAGGACGTCATCGATCGGAAGGTGAAGCGTATGCTGAGCCTCGTCGACCTCGAGGGCTTCGAGGACCGCAGTGTGTCGACCCTGTCCGGTGGTCAGCAGCAGCGTATCGCCATCGCACGTGCGCTCGTAAACGAGCCGGAGATCCTCCTCCTCGATGAGCCGCTCGGTGCGCTCGACCTCAAGATGCGTCAGGAGATGCAGATCGAGCTGAAGGCCATGCATGACAAGCTGGGCATCACCTTCATCTACGTTACCCACGACCAGGAGGAGGCGCTCACCATGTCCGACAAGATCGTCGTCATGAGTGAGGGCGAGATCCAGCAGATCGGTACCCCGGAGGACATCTACAACGAGCCGAAGAACGCCTTCGTCGCCGACTTCATCGGAGAGAGTAACATCTTCGGCGGCATCATGACCGGGAAGCTGACCACCCGTTTCTGCGGTGGTGAGTTCGTGTGCGTCGATGATGTCCCGGAGGGCACCCACATCACCGCCGTCGTTCGTCCGGAGGATGTCGAGATCACGAAGCCGGAGAACGGTACCATCCGTGGCGTCGTAACCGCCGTGATCTTCAAGGGCATGCACTACGAAATCACGATCCAGTCCGGAAAGAACGAGATCGTGGCCCGCTCCACGAAGGCGGCCAATGTCGGCGACCGCGTAGGTATATGCCTGGAGCCGGACGGCATTCACATCATGATCGCAGAGGATCATACGAATACCTTCCAGGTAGATATCAACAAGGACTATCGTCTCGAGTACAACGGCCAGCTGCTCCATGCGAGCCTCACGAAGCTCATCAAAGGTGGCAAGCGTCAGGAGGACGGTACCATCATCGACGCGAACGGTGAAGTCATCGACCTCAGCCGTATCCGCGTCATGGCGTCCATCCAGCCGGAGGACATCGACATGACCGATAACCAGGAGGAGGGTCTCATCCAGGGCAACATCAGTAACCTGATCTACCTCGGATCCCACTACCTCTACATCATCCACACCGAGCTCGAGCAGGACTTCGCCGTCTACGACGAGGACCTCTGGAACATGGGTGACCGTGTCGGACTCATCATGCCGACCGAGAAGATGAGCTTTACGATCAAGAAGTAGAAAGGAGCCGATCTATGCGTTTCTCCAGAAAAAATCTGGGCATCCCGTATATGCTCTTTTTGATTCTGTTTGTGATTGCACCGCTGGCGGTGCTGTTCTACTACGCCTTCACGAACGGCTCCGGCCAGTTCACGCTGATGAACTTCATCGGCTTTTTCACGAATCCGAACACCGTGGGCACCCTGTTCTACAGCCTCGCGATCGCTGCAGTGACGACCATCGTCTGCGTGCTGCTGGCGTACCCGCTCGCGTACATCCTCGCGACCAGCCACTTCCGCGCGAAGTCGGTCGTCGTGATGATCTTCGTGATGCCGATGTGGATCAATTTCTCATTGCGCATTACGGCGCTGAAGGAGGTGCTGACCTTCCTCGAAGGCAACCTCGCGATGCATCCGTTTCTCAATGCCGTCATCGGTATGAGCTATGACTTCCTGCCGTTTATGATCCTTCCGATCTATACGACGATATCACGACTCGACCGATCCCTGCTGGAGGCTGCGGCCGATCTCGGTGCGGATGAGAAGACCGCGTTCTGGAAGGTGACCCTGCCGCTCTCGATGCCGGGCGTCATCAGCGGTATCTCGATGGTTTTCCTGCCGGCGATGACGAACTATGTCGTGCTCGACATGCTGTACAACAGCACCTATATCATGGGATCGCTCATCGGAAGCTACTTCTCCGCGTACAACTGGCACGGAGGCTCCATGATCGCACTGATCCTGTTGGCATTTATCTGCCTCTTCACCCTGCTGACCGGCACGGGTGAGGACGACCACCGGAGAGGAGGCTCGGTACTGTGATGAAAAAGCTCTGGAAATCCATATTTTTCGTGGTGATGCTGCTCCTTCTGTACCTGCCGATCCTGATCCTCGCCGTCTACAGCTTCACCGACGCCACGACGATCGGCACGATCCGCGGCTTCTCCTTTCAGAACTATGTGACCCTCTTCACGACCGAGGAGCTTCGGACGATGATCTTCGGTACCCTGACCCTGGCCTTCACCTCGGCGCTGATCGCGACCATCCTCGGCAGCCTCGGTGCCATCGGCGCCTTCTACTCGAAGGAGCGCGTGAAGACCGCGATGAGCACGATGAACCAGATTCCGGTCATCAATGCAGACGTCGTGACCGGCTTCTCCATCTGTGTACTGATGGTCGTTGTCATGCGCATCAGCAAGGATACCTACATCCCGCTGCTCGTCGGCCATGTGACCTTAAGTGCACCATTTGTGTTCCTGAATGTCATGCCGAAGATCCAGCAGATGGACTCCAGCCTCTATGAGGCTGCGCTCGACCTCGGCGCCACCCCGTTCCGCGCGCTGAAACAGGTCGTGATCCCGCAGATCATGCCGGGCATCGTCTCCGGCTTCGGCCTCGCCATCACCCTGTCCCTCGACGATTACTTCATCGCGACCTACACGAAGCCGGCGATGTTTGACACCATCAGCACCTACGTCGTGAACGCGACGAAGGGCTCCCAGACGACGATCAAGACCGCACTCTGGGCCCTGTCGACGGTGATTTTCCTCATCGTGATCCTGGTGGTGGCCGTCGGAAACTACCGTGCCATCCAGGAGGAGAAGAGAAAGGAGCCGGTACATGGATAAAATATTGAAATCGCTCGCGCTTCTCGCGCTGAGTGCCTTCCTTCCATCGCTCGGCACCCTCGAGGCCTTCGCAGCCCCGAAGTCCGACGATACCATCACGCTGCGCGTCTGCAACTGGGAGGAGTACATCGACCAGGGCGGGTGGAACGCTGATGAAGTCATTGACCTCCCAAGCGGGGATATCCTCGGTGAAAATTCGCTGGTGAAGGACTTCGAGGACTGGTACCAGGAGACCTACGGCCAGAAGGTGAAGGTCGAGTACTCCACCTTCGGTACCAACGAGGATCTCTACAACATGCTGACACTCGGCGACACCTACGACCTCATCTGCCCGTCCGAGTACATGTTCATGAAGCTGATCAGTGAGGGCAAGGTTCAGCCGCTTTCCGAGCACTTCTTCGACACGACGGACGAGCATAACTACTACATCAAGGGCGTGTCCCCGTATCTTCGAAAGATCTTCGAGGACCACGAGATCCACGGCGAGCCATGGAGTCGCTATGCCGCCGGCTATATGTGGGGCGTCACCGGCATCGTGTATAACCCGGAGCTGATGACCCGTGAGGAGGCCTCCACCTGGGATGTGCTGACGAATCCGAAGTTCCGGAAGCGCGTCACCATCAAGGACAGTGTGCGTGAGTGCTACTTCGCCGCGGTCGGTGCGCTGAACCACGACGAGCTGACGAGTGAAGCCTTTCTCGCGGACCCGGACTATAAGGAGAAGCTGGAGAGCCGCTTAAACGACACCTCGCCGGAGATGATCGACCGTGTGCAGGACTGGCTGCAGGGGATGAAGGACAATGTCTACAGCTTCGAGGTCGATTCCGGTAAGGCCGATATGGTCACCGGAAAGGTGGCGGGCAACTACCAGTGGTCCGGCGATGCCGTCTATACCATGGATCAGGCCGAGGAGGATGATTACGAGCTCGAGTTTGCGATGCCGGATGAGGCGTCCAACATCTACTTCGATGGCTGGATCATGCTGAAGAACGGCATTCATGATGATCCGGCGAAGCAGCAGGCGGCGGAGGCCTGGATCAATTTCCTGTCTCGTCCAGATAATGCAATCCGGAACATGTACTACATCGGCTACACCTCCTTCGTATCGGGTGGCGATGATCCGCGTATCCTCGAGTACCTTGACTGGAACTATGGCGCGGAGGAAGGCGAGGAGGACACCGTACCATACGACGTGACCTACTTCTTCACCGGTGACGATGAGACCGTAGATCCGGATTATGTGCTGACCGTTCCGGAGGAGCAGACCCGCCGGCAGCTCGGCGCACAGTATCCGAGCACCGAAAACATCCACCGCACCTGTATCATGCAGTACTTCGATGATGCGAAGAACCAGGCGATCAACAGCATGTGGGTCAATGTGCGCTGCTATAATGTTGAGCACATGCCATGGTGGGGCTGGGGCCTCGCGGTCGCGGCCCTCGGTGGCATCCTCTGGCTTTCAGTGCAGAAGATCCGGCGTGTGAAGACGAAAGAGTAAGAAAGGTGTACCAGAATAAGATACGGGGATATATTCCCGGCATCGAAGACTGGTGCCAGATAGCCGAACAGTGCTACACTATGAGAAGCAGGTGCATCCGCACCTGCTTCATGAAGTATATGGAAACATCAGGACGCGCGTCAGTACAGCTGTCGTGCAGGCATGGAAGAGCGCAGACGCGCGGATAGAATTATGGAAAAAAATCAGCAGTTTCAGGTCACAATTACAGACTATTCCAGCGAGGGACTCGGCATCGGAAAGACCGAGGGCCAGTTCGTCTGGTTCATCAAGGATACGGTTATCGGGGATGAGGTCATCGCCGCCGCGACGAAGGTGAAGAAGCACTACGGCTTCGCCCGCCTCGTGAAGCTCGTCACGCCGAGCCCGGCGCGGGAGACCCCGGCCTGCCCGATCGCCCGTCAGTGTGGCGGCTGCCAGCTCCAGCAGATGCGCTACCCGGCTCAGCTTCACTTTAAGCAGGAGAAGGTCTACAACAACCTGCTTCGTATCGGCGAGGTGCCGAAGGCGCTTCTCGACGAGGTATTCCAGCCGATCGTCGGCATGGAGAGTCCGTTCCGCTACCGGAACAAGGCGCAGTACCCGATCCGCCGTGACAAGTCCGGAAAGATCATCGCCGGTTTCTACGCCGGCCGGACCCACGACGTCATCGCCTGCGACGACTGCCTCCTCGGCGTCGAAGAAAATAAGGCGATACTGGAAGCCATCGTCACCTGGATGGAGGAATACAGTATCGACCCATACGACGAGAAGAGCGGCGAAGGCCTCGTGCGTCATGTACTCTGCCGCAAGGGCTTCCGCTCCGGCCAGCACATGGTCTGCCTCGTCATCAACGGCACGAGCCTCCCACACCAGGACGCGCTGGTGGAGAAGCTCTGTGGGCATGGTGGACAGATGGGCGTTACGGCTGCGCTGTGCAGTGCGGGCTCTGCAGACACGAAGGAAAACGGCGGAAATACGTCGGATGGCCGCGCGGCAGATGTGGATAGAGCAGTGAGTGGCAGCGGCGAGTGCCCGCATGTGGACAGCCTGAGCTTTTCCGTGAATATGGAAAACACGAATGTCATCATGGGAACGAAGATCGTGCACCTCTATGGTCCGGGCTACATCGAGGATTCCATCGGCGAGGTCCGCTTCCGCATCTCACCGCTCAGCTTCTATCAGGTGAACCCGGTGCAGACCGAAGAGATGTACGGCGCGGCGCTCGAATTCGCCGATCTCCAGGGCACGGAAAATGTCTGGGACCTCTACTGCGGTATCGGCACGATCTCCCTTTTCTTAAGCCAGAAGGCGAAGCAGGTCTATGGCGTTGAGATCATCCCGGAGGCCATCGAGGATGCCCGTCAGAACGCGGCGCTGAATGGCATCACGAACGCGGAGTTCTATGTCGGTGCGGCCGAAGAAGTCCTCCCGGCCTGGTATGAAGCACACCCGGACGAGTGCATTGACGTCGTATGCGTCGACCCGCCACGGAAGGGCTGCGACGAAAAGGCCCTGAACACCATCGTCCAGATGGCCCCGGAAAAGCTCGTGTACGTGAGCTGCGACTCCGCCACCCTCGCCCGCGACGTGAAGTACCTCCGCGCCGCCGGCTATGAGGTCCGCCACGTCCGCCCGGTGGATAACTTCCCGGAAACCGTACACGTGGAGACGGTTGTGTTACTGCAAAAGGTGAACTAGTCAAAGTCCTTGAATTTACGCACTTTTACGAGCATTTCACGTTCGATAAGACCGATTGGTCTGACCGTGGAAAGCATCTGAAAAAGTATATTCGTGTCATTGTAGCTGTTGAACTCGTAACGGTAGGTGCAAAAATAGCACCTAGGTCGTAACGGTAGGTGCAAAGAACGAACCTGTCAGATTAAACAAATATGAATCGTCGGACGACGCTTAACTTACAGCATTTCCTGTGGGTTAGGCGTTATTTTTATTCTAAAAAACAAACGAAGGGGTATAAAGATATTTTTACAACTGAGGAGAACAGACAAGAGACCGGCGAACATATAGTGAATATTCCTGTGAAGCAGATTCATGAATTCAAGGATCATCCGTTTAAGGTTCAGGATGATGAGGATATGAGAAAGACAGCGGATAGTATACGAGAATATGGGGTGCTGGTTCCGGTTATTGTCCGTCCTGATGGGCACGGAGAGTATGAAATGATATCTGGACATAGAAGGAGATATGCATCCATATTAGCTGGCAAGAAAGAAATACCTGCAATTGTCAGAGAGAAGGATGATGATACAGCAACCATCCTTATGGTGGATTCCAATCTGCAGCGAGAGCATATTCTTCCGAGTGAACGAGCGAAAGCGTATAAGATGAAAATGGAAGCACTTAAGCATCAGGGACGAAGAACAGATCTTACCTCGTGTCAAAGTGGCACGAGGTATCGTGCGGATGAAGAATTAGCAAAGCAGACTGGTGAGAGCGCCAGAACGGTTCAGAGATTTGTGAGGCTGAATAACCTTATACCGGAACTTCTTAATCTCGTAGATGAAAAGAAGATCGCCTTTAATCCTGCGGTGGAACTATCTTATATGAAGCCGGAGGAACAGAAGGATTTCTTTGAGGCCATGGAACTGGCACAAACAACACCATCCCTTTCGCAGGCACAGAGGCTTAAAAAATCTAGTCAGGAAGGAACATGTACTGCTGAACTGATCGAAAGTATTATGGACGAAGAGAAGAAGAATCCACTTCATCGCGTAGTATTTGACAGCAATATACTTCAGAAGTACTTTCCACAGAAAACTTCGGCGAGGGAAATGAAAATACAGATTCTTCAGCTGCTTGAACAGTGGGCTGGGATGAAGGCGTAGCATCATGAATCCAGACTCATGATTTTCATGAGTCTGGACTTATCAATGACTTCAATGCAAGAAATGGAGAAAAAAGGAGAGGATAACTATGATCACAATGAAGATTATTGGAAGTGTATTTCATCTGGCAGTACAGCTTGTGCTGTTACCGGCGCAGATCGTATTAACCATGCTTATCTGTATGATGAATTTTGCGAGTGGAGTATTTGACTTTATATTTGGCCTGATAGGCGGTTTTATCATCCTGGCAGGACTGAGCTGCCTGCTTATGCCACCGGTAGAGTGGTCGTTTGTTATCGAAGCAATGGTTGCGGGAATGGTAATTGATTCTTTCCCAAGGATGATCCGCTATTTTGGTGAAACTGTTTTGATTGGATTAAAGGGATTTCTGGCGAAAATATAAAATTGGAAATACATAGATTATGCCAGCCACGTATACCGGCTGTCGGTGGAATCCTAAAATATGCAAGCATTGCAAAGTATGATACATTATTGGAAGAAGATAAATAATGATTCCAGGTGGTATCAAGCATTTGAGCAGGGACAGTAAACGCTGGTGTACGGTGCTTGCAGGGAGTTATTTGAATAAGCGAAAGGCCGCAGAAATGCGGCTTTTCCATGACGCAACGGTTAACATCATCTAACTGAACAACCGCACATATCGGTTAGATGAATCTAACGCCGAAAGAAATGATAGCGATGCGAAAATACAAGAATTTTTGGGATAAAAATGCTGGTCGGTATAACCGCTTTATGCGAAAGGACCGGGCAGCATATGACGAGATGTATGAACTGATCCGACCGGAGGTGAAAGCCAAGACGGTGCTGGAGTTGGCCACCGGCACAGGGTTGATTGCAAAAAACATCGTGAACGCGACGGCGCACATTGAGGCGACGGATGCCTCCCCGGAGATGATCTCCGAGGCAAAACGGGACAACCGATCGGCGAAGCTGCACTTTTCGGTGCAGGATATGTTCCGTCTGCCCTATGCGGAGGAGTCCTTCGACGTGGTGATTGTGTCCAACGCGCTGCACATTGTGCCGCAGCCAGAAAAAGCCCTAGTTGAAATTCAGCGGGTCCTGAAGGACGACGGCGTGCTCATTGCGCCCACCTTTACCCACGCGGGAAACTCGTTTTCCGGCAAGGTCAAGGCATTTTTCATGAAGCTGGCAGGCTTTCCTCTCCACAGCAGGTGGACAAGCGAGGAATACCTGCGCTTCCTGCGGCAAAACGGCTGGACAGTGCAAAAAAGCGTTGTTCTGAAAGCCTCGTTCCCATTAACCTATGCGGAATGTGTAAAATCGGAGGGGTAAGATGTCATTCTTTGAAAATGCCCGCAAGCCCGTGGGCTATAGCGTCATGATGACGCTGGATGTGGCGCTGGGATAAGGAGACAAGGAAACAATGAAGTTTAGGACATTTGGAAATCCAAGCAATCCCGCTGTTTTGTTTTTTCATGCCATGGGCGTGACGGGAGAAAGCAGCGAACCGGTTGCAAACCATTTACGATATGAAAAAGGAGCTTCCGGATGTCAAAGCTTTCTCTGTAACAAATCTTCACTATATGGTCTGGTTTTATGAATTATATCCCGATGCGATAAATTTACCCCAGCTTGGGGGAGATTTTAATGGACATAAAAATTTACCCCAAGCTGGGGTAAATTCTGATTCTCCTGTATTTCATATTCCATGGGGCCACAATAAGCTGATCATTGATAAGTGCAAGGGAGATAAGGATAAGGCATTGTTCTTTGTGAAAGAATCTCTTTCTAACAACTGGTCGCGTGCGGTTTTGATGAACTTTTTGGATACGAACCTTTATGAACGCAAGGGAAAGGCGGTCACAAATTTTAAACTAAGCCTTCCTGCCGAGCAGAGTGATCTCGCACAGCAGATCACTAGGGATCCATATAATTTTGATTTTTTGACACTCAGGTCTGACTACAATGAGAAGGAACTGAAAGATGCTCTGATGGATAACCTTCAAGATTTTTTCCTGGAACTGGGAAAAGGTTTTGCGTTGCTTGGAAGAGAGTATCGGTTGGAGGTCGGTAATACAGAACAATTTCTTGATATGCTTTTCTATAATGTTCAACTGCATTGTTATATCGTGGTAGAGATCAAGGTTAGAGACTTTGATCCAAGAGATATGGGACAGTTGACAACGTATGTGGCGGCTGTTGATGGGATGCTGCGTTCAGATAAAGATGCGCAGACTATTGGGCTGCTGATCTGTAAGACCAAAGATAATGTTCTCGCACAGTATGCAGCCAATGGTATCAAGTATCCGGTGGGAATATCAGAGTATGAACTTTTAAATGCGTTGCCTGAGGATTTTAAGTCATCTATGCCAACTATAGAGGAAATAGAGAAGGAATTGAAGGATGATTGATCATCGCAACAAATTTCAGTTTTGTATAACCTCTCTTTGCATCTAATCCACTGCCTGCCCCTCTCCAAATGGTCGAGTTGCCGGATTTCACCACCTATACTGATTGGTACAAGGCGGTATATGTACCTGTGGCAGAGAGCAATGTCGCAACGCAGAAGAATTTCGATTTATTGCAAAAAAGAAAGCTATCGCTTGCTATGCGAGTCAAATCGGTGCATAATTATTTCAAAGAAAGGAGATGTTCAAAATGAAAACCATCAGTATCAGATTAGAGGATTCAATTTACGAAGAACTGGGTGCGATGCTTGATGCAATGGGTCAGACAAAGCAGACTTTTTATGAAACCTTTACCAGAACTGCATTAAGAGAAAGAAGCATTCCGTTCATTATCAAGGCACCGCTTTCAGATACACACACAAATAACAATAGCAAGTTAGAAGCTTTCGCAAGACTTGAGGCATCCAGAAAGGCTGCTGCAGAGGCAATTGATTATGATGTTGAAAGGGAGGAAGCGATAAATGAGAAATGATGTAAAAAGAGCTTAAAGCTGGAGGCCTTCGACGAGTCCCTGGTAAAGCGCTGGCTTGAACGCATCATCGTCTGGGATGACCACTTCACAGTGGAGCTTAAGTCCGGGCTAAAAATTGAGATTGATGGATAATCCCATAGATGCACGAAACCCTCTCGGCCATGATGTCGGGAGGGTATTTTCTATTCTACAAGCTGGAATTTTCAAATTAGTCTTTGCAAATAACCTTTGAACCTT
>ULTU01052585.1_pt1 | contig 12610 bp, 13 predicted proteins | sample 1957861 | NCBI WGS metagenome assembly ULTU01 (sample SAMEA4835742, study PRJEB28245) | human gut metagenome | biome: gut microbiome; material: fecal sample | place: Denmark | collected 2008
GCATAATCACTATTAATACCAAAACTTTTAAAGATCTTAGATAAGATGTATGACGATGTAATTGTATCTGTATCTGGAGTAAGATGACCGATAACTAAAACTTTATTGTACTGCTTTAAATATTCTGTATTCATATTTTTCTTTCCAATCTATTATATTAAAATTATAACATAAAAAAAGCGGATTAGTCATCCGCTAAATTATCAAAATAACCTTGAACAAGAACAACTGGGGTTCCTTTATCACCAGAACCTGATGTTAAATCACATAGGGAACCAACTAAATCAGTTATTTTACGAGGTGTAGTTCCTAAGCTAATATTTTGTCCTTTTAAATTACTTTGTTTTTGTTTGATTTCATTTTTGATAGCATCTTTTAATTCATTACCTTTTAAATCAGCAAATTTATTATCAGAAACGTATTTAAGTTTAATTTCATTAGGGGTACCTTCTAAACCAGAAGTATAGGCTGGAGATACAACTGGATCAGCTAGTTCCCAAATACCGCCAACTGGATCTTTAAAGGCACCATCACCATAAACCATTACTTCAATAGTTTTACCAGTTTTTTCTTTAAATAATTCTTGAATCTTTTGAACTAAAGTATCACCAGTTTTAGGGAATAATTTTAATCTTTCTTCAGTAGATTTATTTGAACCTAATAATCCATATTTGGGATTGAATCCAGAATTATCAATAGGAGCATTTAAAACATCCATTAATGAATAAACATTAGCTCCTTTATTTTTAAGGGACTCTTTAGTTTTATATCTAGTATGAATATCACATGTTAAGACATCATTAGTATAATTTAGAATTTCACTTGCTTTATTAGAGAAAACAAATTGAACTTCACAGTTTTCTTTTTGACATAAATCTTTATAGTAATCAACCATATTTACACCAGTAAATGGATGAAGCCAATCACCAAAATTTTCATAGTATTCTTCTTCAGAAATAATACTTCCTAAATCGAATGAACTATGTTCTAATTTATTATCGTCCATAATGTTATTTCCGACTTCATCTGAAGGGAAAGATAATAAAATAGTAATCTTATTCATGCCACGAGCAATGCCTTTTAAAATCATTGAAAATCTATTTCTGGAAAGAATAGGAAATACAACACCAATTTCTTTACTAGGAAATTTAGTTTGTAAATCTTTGGCAATGTCATCAACTGTAACATAATTTCCTTCACTAATACCTACGACAGCTTCAGTAATAGCAACAATATCTCTGTCTTTTAAATTGAAATTTTCATTCTCAGCAGCTTGCATAACTGATGAAACTACAATTTCACTTAAGTTATCTCCTTCTTTAATAATAGGGGTACGAATACCTCTAACTGTTGTGCCTACGCATCTCATTATATACACTTCCTTACAATAAAATTTTACTAAGTAAACATATGCAAGTCAAATTAAAATACATGTTATTTACATAAGGAAATTTGTAATAAATGCTATAAAATTACAAAAGTGTGATAAAAGCAGTAAAAAAAACTGCAAAAGTGTGATAAAATCAGTAAAAAAAGCTGCAAAAGTGTGATATAATACTATTGAGGTGATAATACTATGAAAAGATTTATAACTGAAAAATTAATTGATTGGAAAAATAGTAAAGATAGAAAACCTTTAATTTTAAAGGGAGCAAGACAAGTTGGAAAGACTTATATATTAAAAGATTTTGGGGAAACTAATTATGAAAATGTTGCATATTTTAATTTTGATCATGATGGTGGATTAGCAGAATTGTTTTTAAATACTAAAGATCCAAAAAGAATTATCGAGCAATTATCTTTAGCCAACGGTAAGAAAATAAATCCGGGAAGTACATTAATAATTTTTGATGAAATACAAGAATGTCCCAATGCTTTAAATTCTTTAAAATATTTTTGCGAAGAAGCAAATGAATATCATGTTGCTTGTGCTGGTTCTCTTTTAGGAATACGACTTTCTAAAACTTCATTTCCAGTAGGAAAAGTTGATTTTTTAAACTTGTATCCAATGACTTTTAGTGAGTTCTTAATTGCTGATGGTTCTGAAAATTTAGTTGAAGTAATGAGAAAAACTAAAGAGATAAAAGAAATTCCTAAAATATTTGATGATATGTTAATTGAAAAGTTAAAAACATATTACATAATTGGTGGAATGCCTGAAGCTGTTTATAGTTGGATAAATGATAAGGATATTGAAAAGATTAATAAAATTCAAAAGAATATTTTGGATTCTTATGAAAGTGATTTTGCAAAACATACCGATGCGAATGACGCAAATAAGATATCATTAATTTGGAATGGTATTCCATCACAATTGGCTAAGGAAAATAAAAAATTTGTTTATCAAGTAGTAAAAGAGGGAGCCCGTGCTAGAGAATATGAAGGAGCACTTAATTGGTTAAATGATGCAAATTTAATTAATAAATGTTATTTAGTGAATAAATGTGCTTTTCCATTAAAAGCTTATACTGATTTATCATCATATAAAATATATATGAATGATGTAGGATTATTAAGAAGAATGTCTAATTTAGATAGTAGTATAATTTTAGATGGTAATAAGTTATTTGAAGAATTTAAAGGTTCCTTTACAGAAAACTATGTAGCAAATACTTTAAGCTATGTTTTGGATGAAAATCCTAATTATTATACATTTGATAGGAACGAAATAGACTTTATAATTCAAAAGAATAATAAAATAGTTCCTATTGAAGTAAAATCAAATAAGAGTGTTAATAATACTAGTTTAACTAAATATAATGCTAAAAATGATAATGAAATTTCATTAAGATTCTCTTTAAATAATTTAAGCAGGGAAGGAAAAATTATTAATGTTCCATTATATCTAATAGAATATATTAATCAATTAATTTAGATAAAAAAATTACTTTTGCTTTAAAAGTAATTTTTTTGTGATATAAATATTTTTACCATTCTTCATCTTGGCTAAATTCTTTAGCTTGGTTCCAATCTTCATTTTTTCTAATTTCATTTTATGTTGTCTATAAGTCCAGGAATATTAGATAAATATAAAGTATCTTCCTCTTTAGAAATTAATTCATTTGAAATATTAGTTGTTTCCATGATTCACTTCGTATTTATGGATAATTTATAAAAAAAGCGACTTTTTAGTCGCTTTATATTCTTAATGGTGGAGAATAAGGGACTCGAACCCTTGACCCTCTGCGTGCAAGGCAGATGCTCTAGCCAACTGAGCTAATTCCCCAAAGAACATATTCATTCTAGCATATCAATTAACTAAAATCAAGTATTTTCTTTTTATTTTTTTAATATCTTTTGATTATAAAGATATTCTTCAATATGAATTTGATGAAATTCCGTGTTATATTTTTGAAGATCTTGAAACATTCTCATAAAAATAACATTAAAGGGATTATATTTACTTCCAGAATTTCTAAATCTAACAGGAATATTGTATGGGGAAGATAATAGTTCATTTTGTTTTCTTTTAGCAAATTCTAGAATGAACTTTTCACCATCAAAATTAATCTTAACTAAGTCATTTGAATCATCATAAATTTCATCACTACACCAAGTAATAGTTTTACCATCAAATAATTCATGATAAGCATCACTTTCTTTTAGACTAGCAACATTTTCTTTATAGAAATCATATATATCAGCAAGAGAGTCAAAATGACTAAGACCACTTTCAAATAAAGCAATTTCAGTATCAATGTCAAAGACAGAGGCATTCTTAATACGATTATATAATTGTTCAAATAAAGTATAAATAGCATAATCTTCTTTAGTTATTTCAAACGTTTCTAAAATTAATTTTTCTTTAGGTGATTTAGATAAAGTCCAATATAAATCTAAGTTATTCTCAAAAGAGATGATAAGTTTTTTATCACCATTTGATAGAATAATCTTTTGAGGTAGTTTACCTTGATTTTTAATTTTTTGAACTTCCATACTACTCACCCGGAACTATAATTTTACCACAAATTAAGAGAAGGAAGTATACTTTATTTGAATTATTTCACAAAAGTGAAGAATTTTATAATTGTTTAAAATAATTTCTTGTTTAGATTTTTCAATTTTAATAACAGTTCCGGATACTTTAGTTAAAAATCCACTTTGATATATAGTAAATTCAATAGGAATTTTATTAAAGTAAGATTCTAATATTTTAGATTCTAAGTTATTTATTTGTTCTTCAGATAAAGTAGGTTTTGTAATTCGGGATTTTTGTTTTTCAATATCCTTAATTAATATTTTAGAATTGATGACAGAATTAAATGGGAGCCATTTAAGCATTTTACGATCATGCATTATGACCACCAATTTTTTTATTACGAGCAATAGCAGTTGAATCTTTTAAAAGAGCAGAAGCTTTTAAAATACTATTGGCACCATATCTAGCTTTTATTTCATCAATAGCTTTATCTTTAGCTTGATTAGTTTTAATTTCTTCAAGTGATTCAAATAAATTTAATTGAATACTATTATCATCAGTTAATTTACCTAAAGAAATACTTACTTTTCTAATAGGTAAATCTTCATAATATTTATCAAAAATATTAATACAAGTATTATAAATTACTTTATCATTATTAGTACTAGTTTGTAGTTTTTGAGTGTGATAGAAACCACCACCAATATTTTTAGAATAACCAATACCAAAACCAATACAACTAGTTTGTTTTTTAGAATCTCTTAGTCTTTTAGTTAAAACATCAATCATTTCTTTAATAATCAGAGTAATATTTTCTTCATTATAATCTTTAAATAAAATTTGACTATGACTGATAGATTTATCTTTGGGAATAACATTATTAAAATCACTTATTTTAGATAAATCAATGCCATTAGCATGGTTCCATAATTCTTCACCCATGACTCCATATTTATCTTTTAAAATATTTTTGTCATATTTAGCAATATCTTCAATTTTATAAAGTTTTAATTTATTTAAGTTTCTTTCCATACGAGGACCAATACCCCACATTTTAGATAGAGGAGTGATAGGCCAAAGTTTATTTGGAATATCTTCATAAGTCCATTTTGCAATATTATCTTTAGTATGTTTAGCTTCAATATCCATAGCTACTTTAGCAAGAAGTAAATTGGGACCAATACCAGCAGTAGCAGTTAGACCAGTTTTATCTTTAATTCTTTGCATGATAGTTTTAGCAAGTTCATAGTCAGTCATTTTATACATTTTAAGATAATCAGTAACATCTAAAAATACTTCATCGATAGAATAAACATGCATATCTTCATGAGAGACAAATTCAAGATAAATACTTAAAACTTCTTTACTTTTAGCAATATATAAACTCATACGAGGAGGAGCTTTAATAATTTTAATATTTTTAGGTAGATTATATTTATAAAGTTCAAAGACACGACAACGACCAGGGACACCAAATTTTTTTAAAAAAGGTGTTACTGCTAAAGTTATAGCACCATTACGGGTAGGATCACATACGATTAAAGGAACTTTATATGGATCAAGTTTTCTTTCAACACATTCACAGGAAGCAAAAAAACTTTTTAAATCAATAGCAAGAATATTTCTTTTAGGATATAATTCTTCCATTTCAATCACCTGTATTAATTATAAAACATATGTTTGATATAGTCAATTGCCAAATAATGGTTATTTATGATATAATTTTTTATAGAGAGGAGTTTTATAATGTATGCAGAAGTATTAGTACAATATGGAGTTAAAGCTTTAGATAGACAATTTACTTATAAGATTCCTGAAGAATTAAAAAATGATTTACAAGTAGGAATGAAAGTTTTAGTTCCTTTTGGAACAATGACAATAAATGGATTTGTTATTAAAATAAAAAATGAAACTGATCAAGAAAATTTAAAAGAAATAATAGAAATAACTAATAAAGATTTTAGATTAAATAATGAATTACTTGATTTAGGTAAATATATTAAAGAAACTACTTTATGTACACTTATTCAAGCTTATCAAACTATGCTTCCAAGTAGCATGAAAGTTAAGACTATTAAAAGTAATTATCAAAAATATAATGAGTATATTGAACTTATAAATAAAGATGAAGTTATTAGTTATATAAATAGCAAGAGCAGAGTTACTAAACAAATTGAACTTTTAAATAGATTATTAACTGGTGAAGTAATTCTTAAAAATGAATATAGTAAAACTATTATTGATAAGTTATTAGAATTAAATTTAATTAAAATAAGAAAAGAAATTAAATATAGAATTAATAAAGATAAAGAAGATATTAAGAAAATAATACTTACAAAAGAACAAGAAGATGCGGTTAAGAAAATAGAAAAATCTTTTGGGAATAATGATACTTTTTTAATTCATGGAGTAACTGGTAGTGGTAAGACTGAAGTTTATATGACTTTAATTGAAAAAGTTATTAAAAATGGAAAATGTGCAATTATGTTAGTTCCAGAAATTAGTTTAACTCATCAAATTGTAGATAGATTTTATAAAAGATTTGGTAGTGATGTTGCAATTTTTCATAGTGCTTTATCTGATGGTGAGAAATATGATGAATATCATAAAATATTAAATGGTGATGTTCATGTAGTAGTAGGAACTAGAAGTGCAATATTTGTTCCATTTGATAAAATTGGAATTATTATAATTGATGAAGAACAAAGTACTAATTATAAACAAGATAATAATCCAAGATATCATGCTAGAGATATAGCAATTAAAAGAAGTATTTATCATAAATGTCCAGTAGTGTTAGGAAGTGCAACTCCTTCATTAGAAAGTATGGCAAGAGCTTTAAAAGATGTTTACCATTTAATTAAATTAGATAATAGGGTTGGGATAAGCACTATTCCTGATGTTACTTTAGTAGATATGCAAGAAGAATATAAAAAAAGAAATATGATTATAAGTGATTTATTAGATGAAAAAATAAAAGATAGAATATCTAAAGATGAACAAATAATTATATTACTTAATAGAAGAGGATTTACAACAATAGTTAATTGTAAGAATTGTGGATATACTTTTAAGTGTCCTTATTGTGATATTACTTTAACTTATCATAAAACTAGTAATAATCTAAGATGTCATTATTGTGGATATACTTTAGTTAATCCTGAAGTATGCCCGGAGTGTCATGAAAAAGCTTTAACAAGTTATGGACTGGGAACAGAAAAGTTAGAAGAAGAAATTAAACAAAGATATAATGTAAATACAGTTAGAATGGATGCTGATACAACAACAAGAAAAGGTAGTCAAGATGAAATTATTAGAAAAATAGAATCTGGTGAAGCCAAAATTATTATTGGGACGCAGATGATTGCTAAAGGATTTGATTTTCCTAATGTAACATTAGTTGGAATTATTAATGCTGATGATGCTTTAAATGTACCAGATTTTAGAAGTGGGGAAAGAACATTTGAACTTCTTAGTCAAACTTCTGGAAGAGCCGGAAGAGGAAGTAAAAAAGGAGAAACAATAATACAAACATTTAATCCAGATAATAAAACATTATTTTTTGTTAAAAATAATGATTATATTAGTTTATATAATTATGAAATGGAAATAAGAAAATCATTAAAATATCCACCATATTTTTATTTAACATTAATTAAAATAGTATCTAAAGATTATGAAATGGCGTCTAGTGAAGCTAGAAAAGTGTATTCATTCTTAAATAGAAATTTAAAAGATACAATTATCTTAGGACCAACAACATCAGCAATGTTTAAGATGAACAATGTTTATAGATTTCAAATAATATTAAAATATAAAAATTATGATTTAATTAAACCTACATTAATTAATTTAGATGAAGTCTATAAAAGTAATAATAAAGTAAATATAGAAATAGATAATAATCCTTGTAGATTATAAACTGGAGAAATCCACTTTTTTTGTGTAAAATAAAATATCTTTAATATTAAAATAATAATTATGGCAATTAACTGATACTAGTATATCTTTTTAACTTTTGTTAAAAACGAAGGATATTGAAGTGTTGACAAATATAAATATTTTGTTATAATTTAGGTATGTTTTAAAGCGATGACTTCCTTGGAAAAGAACGAGCTATATATTAATGAAGATTCTAAAGTAGGGTGGAACCACGGTAATACGTCCCTATAGTTTAGGGTCTTTTTTTTATTAGGAGGATGTATGAAGATATTTATTGGATGTGGGTCTAACCCTAAGATTAGTGATGAATTAAAGTTAGTAGCAAAAGAAGTTTGTAAGGTAATTGCTGGTTTAGGTTATGATTTAGTTTATGGTGCTTATAATGAAGGTATGATGGGTGTATGCTTTAATACTTTTAAAGAGATGAATAGAGAGGTTTATGGTATTAATATAACTAAGTATGATGATGGTGGTGATTATGAGGTTTATGATACTTCTTTTGAGAGATTAAAAAGAATTTGTGAGATAAGTGATAAGCTTTTGATTTTACCTGGTGGGATTGGTACTTATTCTGAATTATTTGGTTTATTAGAAGAAAAAGCTAAACCGGTTATCATATATAATTATAAGGGGTTTTATGATGATTTAATTAAATTTTTAAATAAGAATTTAGATAATAATATATTATATGATGATGATTTGAATAATTTAATTATTGTAAATAATATAAATGAATTAGAAAGAGTGATTAAAGATGAAAAATAGTATGGAAGATATTGTTAATTATTGTAAGAATTATGGTTTTGTATTTCAAGGAAGTGAGATATATGGTGGTTTATCTAATTCTTGGGATTATGGTTCTTTAGGTAAAGAATTAAAAGAAAATATTAGAAAAGCTTGGTGGAAAAAGTTTATTCAAGAGGTACCTAATAATTATGGATTAGATGCAGCTATTATTATGAATCCTAATGTATGGGTTGCTTCTGGTCATGTTACTAGTTTTGCTGATCCTTTAATGGATTGTAAGAAATGTAAATCTAGATATAGAGCTGATAAGTTAATTGAAGATTTTACTGAAGGTAAAGAAACTGGTGATGGTTGGGATAATAAAAAGTTAGAAGAATTTATTAAAGAAAATCATATTAAATGTCCTAAATGTGGTAGTGAAGATTTTACTGATATAAGAAAATTTAACTTATTATTTGAAACTCATATTGGTGTTACTGAAGATGCTAAGAGTGTCTGTTATTTAAGAGGAGAAACTGCTCAAGGTATATTTACAAACTTTTTAAATGTTCAAAGAAGTATGAGATGTAAGATTCCTTTTGGTATTGGACAGACTGGTAAGAGTTTTAGAAATGAAATTACTCCTGGTAACTTTATTTTTAGAACAAGAGAATTTGAACAAATGGAATTAGAGTTCTTTTGTAAGCCTGGTACTGATTTAGAATGGTTTAAATTTTATAAAGATTATTGTATGAATTTCTTGAAGAGTTTAGGTTTAAAAGAAGAAAATTTAAGATATAGAGATCATAAACCAGAAGAACTTGCTTTTTATAGTAAGGCTACTACAGATATAGAATACTTATTCCCAATGGGTTGGGGAGAGTTATGGGGTATTGCTGATAGAACTGATTATGATTTAGGTGTTCATATGAAACATTCTGGTCAAGATTTAAGATATTTAGATCCTGTAACTAATGAAAAGTATTTACCTTATGTTATTGAACCTTCTGTAGGTTTAGATAGATTATTTTTAGCAGTAATAAGTAATGCTTATGAAAAAGAAGTATTAGATAATGGAGAAGAAAGAGAAGTATTAAGATTAATTCCTTCTTTAAGTCCAATTAAAGCTACTATTCTTCCTTTAGTTAAAAAGATTCATAGTGATAAAGCTTTAGAGTTATATCAAAGTTTAGCTAAAGAATTTAATGTATCTTATGATGAAGCAGGTTCAATTGGTAAGAGATATAGAAGATGTGATGCAGTTGGTACTCCATTTGCAATTACAATAGATGATGATACTTTAAATAATAATACTGTAACTGTTAGAGATCGTGATACGATGGAACAAGTTAAGATATCTTTAGATGAATTAAAAGATTATATTTTAGAGAGAATTAAATAGAGAATAATAATTTATAGAAAGTAATAAAATGTCTAATCTTAAATTAGATTTAAAAAGTTAAAAAAGGCAAAATTTGCCTTTTTTATAATTTAGTTATTTCTTTAATATCATTAATGTAAATAACATCTCTTTCTTTGGTTACAATATAATTTTTAGTTTTACCGATAATTGTAGTAGTAATATTTTTAGTACTTGTTACGATGTGAACTTTAACTGGTAAATTGTCATAGATTGATTCATCTGTTACTTCAGTAAATTTACCTCTGTATAGTTTTTCTTCTTTATTATTATCATTAATGGTATTTTTAAATATTTCTGGTAAACTCATAAGACCTCCTAATAATTATATGTATAATAATTATTATTTTCACAAAATATTAATATGAAAAGGTTTAAAGTTATTATTATTTTGATTGTTTTGATGGTTATTAGTGTTTTAAATAATTATTATGCCAGTAATTTTTCTTCTTTGTTTAGTAATTATTTTATTAAGCAAGGGATTTGGTTTTTAATATCTTTTGGTTTTATTTATTTACTTAAGTTTTTTAATGTTAATTTTATTATTGATAAGAGTATCTTTTTATATGTTTTAGGGATTGTTTTACTTATTATAACGTATTTGTTTGGGACTGATGTTAATGGGTCTAGGAGCTGGTTAAAATTAGGCTTTATTAGTATTCAGGCATCTGAGTTTATGAGAAGTTTTTTGATGATTTATTTATATCATTTTAAAGATAAATATAGTTATTTAAGTGATTTTAAGTTTATAGTTTATTCTTTTATGATAGTGCTTGTTCCATCTGTTTTAACTTTTATTGAACCAGATACTGGTGGGGTTATTTTATATTTAAGTGTTTGGTTATTTTTTATAATACTTAAAAAAATTAATAAGTTTTATTATATTGGTGGTAGTGCTTTTATTTTAGTTTTTCTTGGTTTATTTTTCTTTTTATATTTTAAAAGGCAAGAATTATTTATTAATTTATTTGGGACTAGTTTCTTTTATAGAATGGATAGGTTAGTTAATTTAGGGGATGGTTATCAGATTAATGAAGCTATTAAGAGTATATCTAATAGTGGATTATTTGGAATTAAGAATTATATTTATTTTCCAGAAGCGCCAACGGATTTTGCTTTTACTTTGTTAATTGCAAATTTTGGTTATATAGGGATGTCGATTTTACTTTTAAGTTATTTTTTATTATTTAAGTTTATTTTAGAGTATAGTTATGATGATTTAAGTAGATGTTTTGTTTTTACATTAATGGTTCAGTTTTGTATTAATATTTTTATGAATGTTGGTTTATTTCCAATTATAGGGATTACTTTACCTTTTATAAGTTATGGTGGTAGTTCAGTATTATCTTATATGTTTGTTTTAAGTTTTATTTTAAATAAAAATAAGGCTTAGGCCTTATTATCGATAGTATGGATAAGGGGTATAGTTATATCCTCCATAATAGTTATATCCATATTGGTATGGATTATTATTATAATTATAGTTTGGATTTGTTACATATACTGGTCTGGGACGAGTGGCACCAACTACGGCAGCTCCACCTAATCCTCCTAAAAGAAATGGAAACCAAAATTGTCTATCTCCATTATAATTATTAGGATAAATAATCATATAAGAAAACTCCTTTCTTTGTATTATATGAAAGGAGTTTTTTAATTGTTATAAAACCTATATAAGTTAATAGATGGTCGGTTATTTAGACGATATGGTATTTTACTAGTTCCTAGTCCATTTGAAATATAGATTTCAGTATTATCTATTTTATATTTTGAATCATAGTATTTTTTTGCACCTGTTGGAGTATAGATGCTACCAATAAATGGTAATCTGACTTGACCATTTAGAGAGTGTCCAGCTAGAAATAAATCGATGTTTTTATCTTTGATTTTTTCATAGGTGTCTGGTTCATGAGCTATTAATATTTTATAGTAGTTATTTTCTTCATAATTAAAGGCCATATCAAGGCTTTGATTACCATTAATAGAATCATCTAAACCAATTAACATAATAGGGGTATCGCCTTTATAATAGATTAATTTATTTAGGTTATTTATTTCAATAATTTTAGTTTGAGTAATAATACTATTATAAGTTTCATTAATATCATTATCTCCTCTAATAGAATAAATATCTATTTTAGGATCTAATTTATTTAGATTTTCAATAATAGATTTTTTATCATTATCGGTTAGTTTGTAATTAGATGAAATTAAATCTCCAGTAAAGATTATAATATCAGGATTTAATTCGTTAATTTTATTAACTAACTTTTTAAGATATTTTTGATCGGTAGTAGAACCATATTTTAAATCTGAAAAGTGAACTACTTTAAATCCTTTAAAACTTTCGGGTATTTTATTATTTATAACACTGTATTCTTTAATTTGGATACCAGTAGTAGCAATATATCTACTATAGATAATTATTAATCCAATAATTAAAAGTATATATATAAATATATGAGATTTATTTTCTTTTGTTTCTTTTGTTTCTTTTGTTTCTTTTTCCTTTTTATTCATAACTTCTCCTTAAAATAATATTAGTATTAGTGAGATTAAATTGTAAGCACTATGAGTAATAATTGAATTTATTATATTATTAG
>ULTU01094703.1_pt1 | contig 12591 bp, 8 predicted proteins | sample 1957861 | NCBI WGS metagenome assembly ULTU01 (sample SAMEA4835742, study PRJEB28245) | human gut metagenome | biome: gut microbiome; material: fecal sample | place: Denmark | collected 2008
CGCCTGAACCATTGGTTGCTGAGGTGGCAAACACCTTGGTGAAGGTTACCAGTCCGATATATAGCACGAGCAACTGACTGTGACCATAGAAGAGCGAATTGCTCATCACCATGTCCCAATCGGCCTCGGTTCTACCCTTCAGCAGGATGTTGACTGCCGAATATCCCTCGCCATAGAGCGATGGGAAGAGGAAGATGAGACTGCTCAGGATGATGCCTCCGAAGAGCAGTTTGACATACGGATACTGCTTCAACTTGGCGAAGAATCCCTCGCAGGTCGACATGGCTCTCATGAAGTAGAGACTCACGAAACCGCAGAATACGCCCAGCAGGATGCACGCCGGCACACGGTCGAGCTCCCACGGGTCGGTAAGCGTGAAATCGAAGAGCGATTTCTCACCCATCAGGATATAACTGAAACAGGTAGCCGTAACACAGGAGATGAGGATAGGCAGCAAAGAGGCCATCGAGAGATCTACCATCAGCACCTCAAGCGTGAAGACGAGACCTGCGATTGGGGCTTTGAAGATACCAGCAATGGCGGCACTCGCACCGCATCCTACGAGCAGTATCATCGTTTTCTTGTCCATGCGGAATATCTGTCCCAGATTACTTCCGATGGCTGAACCCGTGAGCACAATCGGCGCCTCGGCTCCTACTGATCCACCGAATCCAATGGTGATACCAGAAGCTACTACCGACGACCAGCAGTTGTGGCCCTTCAGCTTCGACTGCTTGGTAGAAATCGCATAGAGCACTCTCGTGATACCATGAGAGATATTGTCTCGCACCACATACTTGATAAAGAGCGAGGTAAGATAGATACCCACGATAGGAAACAAGAGGAAAAGCAGATTGTAGGTGCTTTTCTCAAAACCCGAAGTGAGCAATATCTGTATCTCGTGCACGATACTATGCAGGAAAAATCCGGCAACGGAGGCAAGCAGACCGATGACAAAAGCCAGGATAAGCGTCATCTGGCGGTCGGAGATATGCTCCTTCTGCCACGCTACCATTTTGGCTATTGCGCCCGGTTTTTCTGCCATTTCATCTATCATCTCTTATTATTTTTTTAAAAGTTATCCTTTTATATTATTAGAATTCCGAAGTAAAGTGGAACTTGATATGCTCGAAATCCTGCTGCGCCATGCTCAATACATAGCCAGAATCGGCCAGGAACACATCCCTGCCCTCGATATCCTTCGCCATATACTGGTACTTGCGCTTCTTGAAGCTCTCCAGTTCCTTCTCGTCGTCGGCCTCTATCCAGCATGCCTTATGCAAGTGAACTGGCTCCCAACGGCACTTGGCATTATACTCGTTCTCCAGACGGTACTGGATCACCTCAAACTGAAGCTGACCCACGGTTCCCACTATGCGGCGACCATTAAACTGGTTGATAAACAACTGTGCCACACCCTCGTTCATCAGCTGCTCCAATCCCTTCTGGAACTGCTTGCTCTTCATCGGATCATCATTCTCGATATACTTGAAGAGCAGTGGAGAGAAGGATGGCAAACCGCGGAAGTGAATCTTCTCACCCTCGGTCAGCGTATCACCGATCTTGAAGATGCCATTGTCTGGCAAACCTACGATATCGCCCGGATAAGCCTCGTCGATGGTACTCTTGCGCTGTGCCATAAACTGGGTTGGCGAAGAGAAACGCACGGTCTTGTCGAGGCGCACGTGATAGTAAGGCTGATTGCGCACAAACTTGCCCGAACAGATCTTGCAGAATGCGATGCAGGAACGGTGGTTAGGGTCGATATTGGCAGTAATCTTGAAGATGAAACCCGTAAACTTAGGCTCCTCAGGCTCCACCATGCGCTCCTCTGCCTTGGTAGGTCTTGGCGATGGAGCTATCTGAACGAAGCAGTCCAAGAGTTCCTGCACACCGAAGTTGTTCAATGCAGAACCGAAGAACACAGGAGCCACCTCGGCAGAGCGGTAGGTCTCGACGTCAAACTCAGGATATACGCCATCCACCAGTTCCAGTTCCTCGCGCAACTGGGCAGCCTCGCGCTCGCCTACTCGCTGGTCGAGCTCCTCTGACTGCACATCCACCTCCACCTTTTCGGTTACGCGCTGCTTGTTAGGCGTAAAGAGGTTGAGCTGATGCTCGTAGATATTATATACACCCTTGAATCGGGCGCCCTGTCCGATAGGCCATGAGAGCGGACGAACGGAAATCTTGAGTTCCTCCTCCAGCTCATCGAGCACGTCGAACGGATCACGACCCTCGCGGTCCATCTTGTTGATGAAGATGATAACCGGCGTATTGCGCATACGGCACACCTCCATCAGCTTGCGGGTCTGCGCCTCCACACCCTTGGCAGAATCCACCACGATGATGGCAGAATCCACGGCAGTAAGTGTGCGGTAGGTATCCTCGCAGAAGTCCTGGTGACCCGGAGTATCGAGGATGTTCACCTTATATGGTTCGCCAGACTGTCCGTCTGGGAGATAATCAAACTCCATCACAGAAGTAGATACAGAGATACCACGCTGCTTCTCGATGTCCATCCAGTCGGAAGTGGCAGACTTGCGTATCTTATTGTTCTTTACGGCACCAGCCACCTGTATCTGTCCACCGAAAAGCAAGAATTTCTCGGTCAATGTTGTCTTACCAGCATCCGGGTGAGAGATAATGGCAAACGTTCTTCTTCTTTCTATTTCTTTCATCTATGATTTATATGATTTTAAAATGTATATATAATAATGTATAACTACATGTCGTCGTCAAATTTCAATCCCTCGGTGCGATCCTTGATATAGTAGTCGCTGAGCAGTCCCACGAAGGTGGTTATCTCCTTGATGGCACGCTCTGTTTCCGGGGTAATCGGCTTCTTCTGCAGTCGGAGCAGCATCACTCCGTAGAGGGCATCCAGACAGGTTTCTATCTCGTTGACGTCCTTATCGCCCCTGTTGCGCAGTTCCACGATGAATGGCAGCACCTTGTAATATTCGCCATTATAGATAGGGAACTTGGTGCTCTGCAGCAGCATGCCGTGCAGGTCGATCACGTCCTGTAGCAGCACCTTGTTGATATTGAGATGTCCCGATTCGCGCTTTCCCTCCTCATTCATCATGCGGATGAGATTGCCAAACCAGTCGATTTCCTCCTCCTTCTGTTCCGGAGTGAAATCAAAATTTTCGATATAGTGCTTCTTGATAACCGGGAGCGAACAGCCGCAGGCACGGATGATATCCTCCACCTGCCACATGTACAGGAGGTATTCTGCTATACTTTTCTTCTTTAATTCCTGAGCTACAAACATCTTTTTTTAATTAGAAATTAGAAATTAGAAATGTTATATTTCAAATCAGAAATGTTATATTTCAAATTAGAAATTGGGCATACTCCCTTAGAATTCCGGGAGATGATAGAGATTGAACACGGTTCCGACGAGTGCGATGAGCGAGAAGATGATCACGATACTTCCTATTACCTTATTAATAATAAGGATGCCGTTGGTATCAAACTTGCCCCTGATCTTGTCGATGAGCCATGTGAGACCGAACCACCACAGCAGCGCTCCAAACATGATGCTCAGATAGCCCACGCCCATCTCCAGCGGCATATCCGGCACTACGAAGGCAAACTGGGCAAAGGTGGCCATGAAGAGGAACACGATGAGCGGATTGGAGAGCGTGACGAAGAAGGCGGTGATGGCATTGTGCCAGAGCGTGCCCTGCCTCTTGCTGCTCTGATGCATATTCTTCGTAGGATTGCTCTTGAAGCAATATACGCCGAACACCAGGAGCAGAAGACCTCCGAAAATCTGCAGATAGAACTTGTTTTGGGCATTATTGACAATGTCCATCACGAAACTCATTCCCAGACCCGTGAAGAGTGCATACACGATATCGCTGAAAGCGGCACCGACACCCGTCACGAAACCAAACCAGCGGCCCTTGTTCAAAGTGCGCTGGATACACAAGATGCCAACAGGTCCCATCGGGGCTGAGGCGATCACACCTATGATAATTCCCTTGAATATAAAATCAAGTATATTTATCTGAATCGGAAACACTAAATTCATAACAAGGCGCAAAGTTACAAAAAAAAGGCCATATCTTGTAATTTTTTCGAGTAAAACTTTGTTTGTTACAAACTTTTTTATATCTTTGCACCATAATTCTAACTAAATAAAAGAAAAACATGACAGAGAATGCACTTAAGCCATATGTAATCGGTTTGGACCTGGGAGGTACCAATTCCGTATTCGGCATCGTAGATGCACGTGGCGAAATAAAAGCTACTACTGCTATCAAGACAGGTGGTTATGATGATGTAAATGACTATGTAAAGGCTGCCGTGGAGGCTCTCCAGCCTATCATCGATACCGTGGGTGGTATCGACAAGATCAAGGCGATGGGTATCGGTGCTCCTAACGGCAATTACTATAGCGGAACTATCGAGTTCGCTCCTAATCTGGCTTGGGCTCACGATGGTGTAGTGCCTTTGGCTAAACTCTTCAGCGATGCGCTGGGTGGTCTGCCTGTGGCTCTTACCAATGATGCCAACGCTGCTGCATTGGGCGAGATGACCTATGGTGTGGCTCGTGGTATGAAGAATTTCATCGACGTGACACTCGGTACGGGTGTTGGTTCCGGCATTGTGATCGATGGCAAGATGGTCTATGGCTGCGATGGTTTCGCAGGCGAGTTGGGCCATGTCGTCATGGTTCGCGGCGAGGAAGGTCGTCTCTGCGGTTGCGGCCGTAAGGGATGCTTGGAGGCTTACTGCTCTGCTACTGGTGTGGCTCGCACAGCCCGTGAGTTCCTCGAGAAGAGTGATGAGCCATCTTTACTTCGCGATATGAAGCCAGAAGACATTACTTCTTATGATGTCAGCGTAGCTGCTGGTAAGGGAGATGCTTTGGCTAAGCGAGTATATGATTTCACTGGTAAGATGCTGGGTGAGGCTTGCGCTGATTTCGCTGCATTCAGTTCTCCTGAGGCATTCGTATTCTTCGGTGGTCTTACCAAGGCTGGTGACCTCCTGATGAAGCCTCTCAAGGAATCTTACGACAAGAGCGTATTGAAGATTTTCAGGGGCAAGGCTAAGTTCTTGATTTCTACTCTCGATGGCAGCTCTGCTGCGGTACTCGGTGCCAGTGCAGTGGGCTGGGATTTGTAAGATATTTCTCTTTAATAAGCATAAAGTTTAAAAAATATAGCATTTTGTTTTTTGGCGTATTGCTGTCGTGAGACAGCTTTTATGCGAGGCGATACTCCCAGAGAATTCTCTGGGAGTATTTTTTGCTTCTCTTTCCTCCCCCTTCCATTTCTTTCTTCATTTCTCATTCTCATTTCTCATTTCTAATTTCTCATTTGCCCGTCTTTCTCATTTCAATATCCCTTTTTTACCTTTTTACCTTTAAAAAAGTTTTTTTTACCTTTTTACTTTTTTACCTTTTTACCTTTAAAAAGCCTTTTTACCTTTAAAAGAGCTTTTTTTTAGAAACTATTTGGTTTCTCCGAGTTTTTTTCGTAATTTTGCAGCCAGAAAGTAAACGACATAATCTTTAAGTTCTTAGTAAACAGAGATTTATAGTCTATATCAAGGGATTTGCATCCCATATTCAGGAAAGAATTGCATCCCATGCACAAGTAAGAATTGTATTCAATATAATAAATAATCAAACAAGTAAAAATGAAGAAAATTTACACACTGGCTAATATGGCCAAAGGTATGATGCTCGCTGTCCTTCTGGCAGTAGGCACAACTGCTCTTGCGCAGAATGTTTCAGGTAACACAGAAAACGGTACTGTTGAAGGCAATGAAAATGGTAGCAACGAGAATGAAACTTTCGCTCCTGCTGCTGAAAGCTCTTGGCTCCAACCTGTAAAACTCGTTGGTAATGGTCAGAAGGCTTACATCTACAACGTGGCTACTGAGACTTTTATCACCGGTAAGACTGCTACCGTGAAAAATATCAAGGATGCAGACGTCTGGACGATTAATGGCGATAAAACCTATAGTTTCACCTGCGATAATGAGTCAAAAGATCGTCTGTTCTTGGAATATTCCATTGCATGGCATCCCCTTGTATGGTATATAGAGGTATCTGACAGCAGAGATGCAACAAATTTCACCATCCTTGAAGGTTCTACAGAGAACAGTTACAAACTCACTAAAAATAGAAATAAATTATTTGGTGGTACAGAAACTGCCTACTTCAGCGTCAGCGGTGAGAAATACGTGGCAAGCCTGGAGCCTTCTACAGACAACGACTGGTATTTCATTTCTACCAACCAGAAGGATGTCTATGCAGAATATACTTCCCTCTTCACTGAGGCTGCAAACCTGCTCAAGAACGAGAAGCTGAACGATCAGAAATCTGTTCTGGGCGCTATCAAAACTGCATTGCAGAAGACTGCCAAAGGTACTTTCAATACCTCCAATGATGACATCAATACGCTCAAGACAACTATTGCAGCTGCCAAGAAAGCGATTGAGGACATCACTAACGGTATCAGCAATACCTCCGACAATCTCGAGAATGCAGAAATTACTTCTATCTATAGCGCCAACGGTACCCGCAAAACCCAGCTGACCAAGGGTATCAACATCGTTAAGATGAGCAATGGTGCCGTCAAGAAGATTTTAGTGAAGTAAACAATAAGATTCAGACGATGGTGATCCAGACCGCCTCGCCCTGATCGCTCGCCGCCATGATGGTGGTGATGAGCTTCGTCAGCGTGGCACGAGAGGAGGTCAACCTGCCCACTATCGTGTTCTCACCCACAAGAATGCAGCCCCGCGTATCTGCCGCCATGTTGCCGCTATGTATGCGTATGCCACTAAATCCCGGCACGCCTACCAGCAGCGGAAGCCAGCGACGGAAGCGGGGCGATTTCGTTATGACCACCGGGTAACTGCCCTCGGGAATGGCCGTCAGACCCACTACCTTGCGAGCCTTCTTGCTCGACTGGCGTCCCAACGACTCGTTCACCAGTTGCGGCGGCAACTTCACGCCCAAGAGATTGCGCCAGATAGGCTCCAATGTGTCACAAAAATAGGTCTGGCAATTGAGCTGGTCGGGATTCTTCAGGGTCCTCACCGACTTTCCACGGTTGTTGACACCCACTTCCATATCCTCATCGCCCAGAATATACAGTCGTCCGATGGTATATTCTTTTTTCTTAGCAATTCTTTTCAATATTAATTCCATCTTTTCTATATTTTAGTTTGATAAAATAGGTATTTTCAAAACTGACATTACTGAAATTGACATCGGTCTTAGCTTGACTGGCAGACAGGAACGATTTCCGCTCAATATATCCCCGATGAACCCAGTTGTTGATCATCACTCGTGTTCCCTTCTGTCCCAATCCATACTCCAATCGGATGGCCATTGCCTCCTGATAGGAGAACTCATCAGGCAGCAACTGCAGGAGATTGGCTGGTCCACGGCGGCTCGATTTCACGCCCCCGTCCTCAGCCTTGGCAATGGCATCTCCGAAGAAACGCATCTTGCAGTAGAGGTCGTAGCGCAGACTCCAGCGGATGAATTCATCCATCTCCGGCTCCCACTTGCAACCGTTGGCCACGTAGAGCACACAGGCCTTCAGATAGGCAATGACATTGGCTCGGAAACTGAGATTCTCGTAGATGCGGTTCTGCGTCATGCGGGCAAAATCGGCATTCTCCTCCTTCAGTTTCAGGGCGAGTTGGAAGGCCTGATCACACTCCACCAGTCCGCTCGTCTTACAGAGATTTTCGATGTAAGGGCGCAGAGCCTCACGGAAATCATCACCATAATAGCCATAGACGGGCATCTCGGCTCCTATCTCTCTTTCGGGTATCGTACAGAAATTGATACGCGAGATAGGGCCATCGGTGAGCACGCGGGAGAAGTAGCGCAAACCCTTCTGGATGGTGGTAGATGCATTCCAGTTGAAGCGGATGGTGACGCGCTCCGTAACGCTGGATGTGCCCACGCGGGTCTGACCATACTGGTTGGCTGGATCGAAGGCAAGACACATGATGCGGAACTGCTGGTTGCCCTGACCACGGAGTGCATCAAACTGGTCTATTTCATTGAGCGAAGTATAGAGAAAATGCTCTTGCGCCTCTGCTGTTCGCATCACGAAAGCAGGATTGGTCATGTCGGCATCTATCTCCTGAATCACGAGGTTCTCCGGTCGCTTTCTCTTGTCCTTGTTGGCACCCTTCCGGGTCACCTCGTCCTTCCATGCTTTCTCCCTTGCCAGGTTTTCCCGGTCTCGCTTGCGGATGTCTTCCATCACATAACTGATGGGCATCTGCACACACGATTTTCCGGCTCCTGTTCCGGCAAGCAGACAGGTCATCAGCGTGGCCTCATGCTCCACATTGTCGATATACTTGAAGCGGGTTTTCCAGAGATGCGTGGCGAGCGACGGGAACACGGCATGTGCCACGGCTGGCTTATAGACTTCGGGCGTGCGACTCACGAGCAGGGCAATGAGAGCGGGCAGTTTCTCGGGCATCGGAGGCGGTGCGGGATAGTCCTCCTCCTGGTTCTGCTGCGCCATCTCCTTACTGCCGAGCCTTTCAGCCTGCGCATTGATGCGGATCACCTCGCGCGACATGGGCTTGCAACTGTCGTGATAGCGGGCATAGAAATCGCTGATGAGCTGCTGGCAGTCACGCTCCTGTGCAAAGGCGGGCATGCGCTGCTCCACCACCTTTCTGAGTTCCTCTTCGCCCATCATCCTGCTGGCTCCGGCACTCATGATGGCGAGGAGCGAGGAGTGGCGCGAACCTACGGCATTGATATCTACTTCTGCCAACCCAGCCTGCGCCCTAAAGAGGTCGAAAGCGATAAGATTCTTATCATTTCCATGATGGCCCCCATCAGGATGAGCAGGAGCACTGCCAACAGCAGTTGAGGTGTGGCTATCAGCAGGATGAGCAGCAGGATGAGGAGGAACTTGAGCGCCTCCCACAGCTGGTTGTTTTTCTCCGGTCTTATCACCGGAAAGTAACGGTTGATTGTCATGATTTTCTGAATTTGAATGTTTTTGATTTTGTGAAGTATTTTCTGAAGCCCGTCCGTCGATGTCAAGACCTCGCTTGCGGAAGGCTTCCCTTCGGAGATTGATTTCGTCTTCCGGCAGAAGGGCATACCAATCGCTGGCACGGTAGATTTCCGAGTCGGCATCCGTCATAAAGATGATGCGTTCGGGCGAGAAGCAGCTCTCGTCACACGGTACGCCCAATGCCTGACAATAGGCTCGCTGCGCTTCCTCGATGGTCATGCCTATCGGCATACGAATGTCGATATGGAGCTTCTTGCGGGCGGAATACTCCAAATGCAGGAGCATTCCCTTCCAGGGATTTTTCTGCCTATTCTCGGGATTTCTCTGTCCTTTCTCGGGATATCTCTGTCCTTTCTCGATTTTTTGGTCTGCCGTCACAGCCTCATCCCCGTCATGATTTCCCACTGCAGCAGTTCTGTTTACATTCTCATCATTAGAACCTCCAGCAGCTGCTCTGTTTTCAGTCTCATCATTAGAACCTCCGGCAGCAGTTCTGTTTTCAGTCTCATCATTAGAACCTCCGGCAGCTGCTCTGTTTACATTCTCATCATTAGAACCCCCGGCAGCAGCTCTGTTTACATTCTCTGCATCAGAACCCCCGGCAGCAGCTCTGTTTTCATTCTCTGCATCAGAACCCCCGGCAGCAGCTCTGTTTTCATTCTCTGCATCAGAACCTCCCGCAGCAGCCGTTGCTCCTCGTTCTCCTGTATCATCAGGAATAAAATCGAGGGAATCCAGCAGCTTCGCCCGCTCCAAAGCCTTTTCTACGAGTTCCTTTTCGTCCACATCAATGGTGGTCTGAAAGAGGAAGCTTTCGGGGATGATGTTTGCCTGACGGCGCTTATTATCCTTGAACTGGTAATAATGGGCACTGCGGAAGGGCAACTGGCTTTTGATGCGCTGCTGAGCCTTGGCAAGTGCTGTAGCATCATGATTGTTGATACTACGGATGGGCTTTTCGCCGCGTATCTGCAATATAGCATCGTGTACCCAGGGGTAACGGATGGTTTTGTCGTACTCCGAGAGAGGCTGGGAAGTGATGCTCCCCTTATTGCCGCCCCGGAATCCATTGAAAGCGATACGGAATCGCTGATTTTCATTTTCTTTTTTCATCATTTATTTAGAAGTTTTAGTAATACTTGGGGGGGTATATAGAACCCACCACCCTTTTTATAAGTTTTAACACAAGTGGGGGGTCATATAGAACCCACCACCCTTTTCACAAGTTTTAACGCAAGTGGGGGGGTCATATAGAACCCACCACCCTTTTTGCAAGTTTTAACGACAGTGAGGGGTATAAGTCTCGTTTCTTCATAGATTTTCTTCATCGGATTTCACGGATGAATCGGAGGCAATCTTGCTTATCGGATTACTCACGGATTTTCGCGGATATTTGGCCGCTGGCCAATGGCTGGCGCCCGAAATATGCTGCTATTGTTTTGTCACGCAGATTTCGCAGATGGCGCAGATTTTTCTTCGTGAGAGTTTTTTGTCCCACAGATTTCACAGATTTTCACAGATTTTATGGAATCTCTGGTGAATCGCTTTGTCCGATCTCAGGGGGTATCTGTATCGACCGAACAGGTCGCATCTGCGAAAATCCGTGAGTAATCGCCTCAGCAGAACCTCCGAATTAATTCCGTGTCATCCGATGAATAAAAAATCCTATGAATGATACTATCCTATGAATGAAACTAACAAGATTTAACCTTTATCGGAATAAGAACCCAAGAGGCGGAGGCGGCTTCGGTCCAGGTCGTGGATAAAGCGGCGACCCTTCTCTGTCCAGACGAGATACATCTGGGTTTTCACGCGAGATCCCGCATCAGCAGCACACCTGCCGCAGCCCCCATAAACATCCTCCGTGCCATATCTCGTACGGCTCTTGGCAAGACCCTGATGGGCATAGTGGGCATAGAGCAGATACTGACCGCTCTGATAATACTGCACATGGAGGGAACAGAGCGCACGGTTCAGTTCCTGGGCAGTCATCCCGAGTTCCTTGGCTATCTGAGTGGTGGTGAAACAGGAGATGGAGTCGAGCACATTGTCGGCATAGAAAGCCTTCGGCATCAGTCGGTCGATATCCCCTTCGAGCGAGAGAATCTCCTCGGCACTCTTCTGGATTTTCACCACCTGCTGCCCCACCTTCTCGTTGAGCTGCCTGATGCGCTCATCCTGTTCGGCGATGAGTTTCGTCTTCTCCTCGATGGTGCTCCTCAGGATATTTTCGGTGTTCCTGAAGACGCTTTCCGCCTTTTGGCGCATCTCCTCCTCCGTGTCACCCTGGTTCACCGGGATATAACCGCCCGTCTTGCGTATCTGGGGCAGCACCACGGAGGTAACCCAGAGTTTGAATCGCTGGGCACTTTTCTTTTTGGAACCGAAGATGAGAGAGTAGAGTCCATTCTCATTCACGAAGATCATCAGTCGGTTCTGAATCACTTCTCTGCGGTGGCTATAGCTCACCCGGATCTTGGAGGCGATACAGTGTTTCACTGCATCATGTTCGTTAACGTGCTGATATACAGCCTGATTGGATCTGCAATACCCAAGCGCATCGCAAACATCCTTACTACAGAAAAGCGGTTCTCCCTTTTCATTAAGTATCGTACGTACCTGACCAAACTCAGGATTATCGAATACCATCACATGAATGGCATTGTTGAGCTCCACGGCCAGACTGCCGCGAGCAATAAAATGATATTTTGTCATAAGCTTTATTGAAATTTAATGTATTAATAATTCATGTTATTACAAATATGAAAACATAATAAATATGTTATCACGTTTTATTTTTTTTATTTTGTATCAACCTTGTAAAAGAGCGGGTGGATACTCTCCGAAAATCTGCCAACAAGGCATAACACGAAAAGCCCACGAACCTCAGAACTCGGCTTGTTCTGAAATCCGTGGGCAAAGGTACTGCGAAAAAATCAAAGCTATTTAGTACGTACTTGGTACGGTCGTACTACATAGTACTAAAAAAAGTTGTCCGAACTATGAAAATCAGGCTGAAAAATCGAAAAACAGGCTCGATAAAGCTATATCAGGCTGGATTATCTGAAAATCTCCTTGATCCGGTCGTCAAAAGCAGAAATGCTGGGCATCTGTCTGGCCCGATTGTATCCGCTTCTGAGCGAATTGGAATTCTTTCCCCAAAAGCCTCCCATCACCTGCCAGAGATTATCTATCGCTAATGTGAATGCTATCTGATAAGCCAGATACCCCATCTCCGCCCAAGAAAGATTTACGGGCGCATAATGCTCGTCGAGAATATGGATATCCCGCAATGCATCCAGTATGCGCTTGCCTTTCGCACTCATAAGCACTGAATTGATAGAGGATGCATCAAAAACTGAAGATGGAGCTGGAGTCGAGGATGCATCAGAAGCTGAAGATGAAACAGATACAGAAGAAACGGCATAATCCGTTTTCTGATTGTTCTGAGACTGATTCTGCGGCTCATTCTGAGACTGAGGAGCATTCTGAGACTGAGGAGCATTCTGAGACTGAGAAGCATTCTGAGACTGAGGAGCATTCTGAGACTGAGGAGCAT
>ULTU01093527.1_pt1 | contig 12567 bp, 13 predicted proteins | sample 1957861 | NCBI WGS metagenome assembly ULTU01 (sample SAMEA4835742, study PRJEB28245) | human gut metagenome | biome: gut microbiome; material: fecal sample | place: Denmark | collected 2008
GAAGTGGTGGAAGCTGTGGATATTTTAACACATCGGAAAGATGAGGACTCGTATGATGAGTACGTCAATAAAATAATACTCTCAGGTAATCGCCTGGCTATTAATGTCAAACTCAATGACCTCCACCACAATCTGCAGCGGGGCAAAGTGTCTTATGAAGCAGCCGTCGCATCAAACGATGCGGCCAAGATCAAAGAGCTAAAACGCATAAACGCCAAGCACGAGAAGGCATTGGAAATGATTGAAAATGCGGGATATGAACAATGATTTTGCAAAGTCCATCCTCAACCCTTATAACAGGGTTGAGGATGGCCAAAAAGTTACATTGATGGATATTTTGCTCAAGTATGGCCGCCAACGAAGCGGTGAGAAAGTCGAGTTCTATGACGCCTACGCTGAGGATCTTGGAATAACCAAGGAGGAAGCTCTGGCATATCAGAACTGGATAAACGACGGCAATCCGACAGGTATTGAATTCGATGAACAGTTCTATGATCTTCAGAGACAGGCTTATGGGGAAGTCGTGATAGACCTGTAGTGACTCTGATTAACGGGTCATGGGGGAAAAAACCTGCGGAAATAGTCCTTTACATAGTTTACTACATGTTGATCATCCAAGGACAATTTGACAAAATTGAATTTTCCGTCTTTGTCTTGTATCGGGGTCAATACCCAAAATGGAGCAGTCCACCGATTGGTAGACCTCTTCGCAAAATGTAAACTTCTTTTGTCAATGATGCCCCGTTTTGTATATTCAAATTTATTCGCCCGTTATATAATCAGGGTTCTGTATCATCTGGTATTGAAATGTCAAGATACATCACTGTCGGTGTAGATGAATCCACTTCAGTTCTGTTACTTATTACAATCGGGTCAGGATACATGGCATCTGATGGTAAAAGTGCGTCAGGTGCTAGCTTCTATGGTCGATCCGTCCTGTAGTGAATCAATCATAAATTGGAATACGGCATGTTCACCTCTGGCAACACAGACTGTTTCTGATGATTGACCGTCAGGAGAAATACCTTTGACAGGATTGACCAGCGGGTCAAGAGCCTTTATGCGTTCGGATGATTATTCTTCAATATGGTTAACGGTTCTTGGGAAGACCGTAAGTCTGAGCTCGGTAGAACCATATGGTACAAGGTCCAGCCATACAGTATTATCCTTTATGGGTTCTGCAAAGCCTCCTTTGGGCATAACAGGGGTATATCGGCTGGAATCCAATTGCCACGCTATTTCTTTTGCTGGAACCTTCAGAATGTATGGCGAATTGCCTTCATCATATGGATAATCACCAACAGAGTAACTATCATTCTTCTCTGTTACAATCTCTGAGGCATGACTTAGATCAAGAGCATAGTTCCATTTCCCTGTAGGAATCATAGACCAACACTTGAAAGCAGGATTTCCTGGGACTTTGCCATTCATGTTCGCATATACGTTAGTATCCTCCTCTTTTGAGTGTGGGACACTGAAGGAATAAAGCAGGGGGCCTCTTGTGATGAACAGGCCTTGATTACGAACATCAGTAATTCGAGGACTCATATCCAAAGACAGTGTGATGTGATCACCATCAGAGAACGCTCTCTCTATCTTGACAAAAGTTCCCGGAACCATTTCCATATCCATCAACTTTCCATTCACCCGGATTTGAGAATCTGCTGACCATTCGGGAATCCTCAGACAAAAAGATAAAGTCGTCGCCGCAGACAGAGAGAATTTGAAATCTATCAATCCGTCAAATGGATAAAGAGTCTTTTCCTAAATCGTACAATCAACTGCATCTTTTGTCTTGAACCGATACGTTGTAGGCGCGTATAATGCTGCTGTAATCTCATCATGATTGCCACGCAGCCAAGTATATGCTGTATAATCCGGCATAAAACGATGTACGTTTCCTGAACAGCATTCTGTTTCATGTGTCGGTCTGAAAGCCATCCATGTAGAACCGTGGAAGAATTCATTGTGGTTGCTATTTCCAGTAGCGATTACTTGATTGACAGATGAAAAGTACTGGAGAGACTTGAAGTCTTTTGTGATAGCTCCAGGTCCAGCATTGAAGACAGCACGTTCTATCTTATCAGCCCACTTCGCATCTCCGGTTACCGTCAAAAATTTGATTAGGCTCCATGTATAGTCTGTTATATCACACGTTTCATGACTGTTAATAATGTTCTCATTCCCGACAAGGGCCTCAGCACTCGCCGGAACACCATCAGGAAGCATATGGTCGCGGGTCAGTTTGTATTCTGCATTCAACGCCAGATCACGGTACATCTCATTTCCTGTGTATGCATATAACAACATCGGCAATTTCAATTCTTCGGCACAAGTTACACCATGCATCACCAATCTTTCATCATTCCTACATGTTTCTGGAACAAGATCACCAAAAGTCCCGGCATTCCATGCTTTCTCACACCTTTCAAGAAGTTTCCGGTCACCAGTCTTCCCATAAACCCAGAGCATTCCCTCCAAGCTGACAATATTTCGCCAGTTACCAATTTCCTCAATCGTGAAATTCAGATAATGTTTGTGGAGTGCATCAATGACTCTCTGGTCACCAGTTCTTTCGTAATATGCCTCAAGGACACGAAAATACACGCACATAGGCCACATCGATTCAATTTTAGGATTACCAAGTACGCCTTTGTCTGAGGCATGCGCCAATGTGTAGTTTATCCCATCTACTGCTGTGTCAACCATATCTTGATCATCGATCAAGTAACCAAGTCTTATGAGCCCGTCAGTATAATATGCCGTTTGCTCATAACGCCACCAATCACTACCGTAAGTTTCGGTATTACGTCCTATTTCTCCGTTCCATAAACAGGAATCATAAGGATATGATAAAGCTTCCGGATGCCCTGTCATACCGGATTTCTGTCTCAACAGAAACTCTTTGAGCCATCCCTCCGGTCGTATATTAGAACCTGCTCCACCCTGAAAAACGGAAAAATCCTGCGCAGATGCAGTAATCGCTGCTATCAGCAATAAAAAGGTTATCAATGTATTTTTCATGTTCATGTATTGATGCTTATCTATTTTTTACTCTGCTATCATCAATCTGACCACTGGCGCACATAAATGTTGAACGCCGTGTTGGTGCTAATACCGAATTCTTCGCAAAGACTGTCGAATTGCATTTCCAAATCGGAGTCCAATCTAATTGTAAGAGCTGATTGTGCCATAATTCTTAATATTTTCCACAAGATAGCAAAATGTTTGCAGTGTGCAACTAAAATGTATTAATTTTACTGTCAATAGCAGATTCGTATTGTCCGGAACAGGTATTTTATAAAGAAATTTGCGGGTTCTCAAGAAAAACCATAATTTTGTAGAGTTGGTTGAATCAAAAGAAATAAAGTTTACAATGCAGCAAAGAAGGATGAACAACTGGATAAACTTATCTGCTCAAGGTATCAAATGCCTTGAAGGAGGCTTGCGTGGCCATACTTCGGGCATTGGAACATTCTATACATTTGGAGACATTTTCCGACTAACGTTTGACAGAACATCGAGGATACATTGATGCAGGTATCCCGTTGATGCGATAAATGAAAACCGTCGGAGAGTCATTACCAAACTTTTCGACGGTTTTATTTTTGTGCCTGTTGGTGACGTTAGCCCGGTGCTATATTCTCCGTCAATTCCGTCAACAGGTAGAATTGTAATTATTAACCGCGCAGAGATGCGCATGAATGAAAAAATTATGAATTTTAAATTTGATGGAAGCAGGGTGTTCTTTACATCCGACACTCACTTCAACCACGCCAATATCATCAGGTTCTGCAACAGACCTTTCAAGGATGTGTCACACATGAATGAAGCAATTATTTCCAACTGGAACCGTGTGGTAGGTCCGGAGGATATCGTATTCCACCTGGGGGATTTCTGCCTGGGAGGTTCTGCCGAATGGATAAATGTACTGAACAGGCTGAACGGGAAAATTTACCTTATTTCCGGCAACCACGACATCAAGAACCTGAGGCAAAATTATACGAAATACTTCGAGCATATATCAATGCAGATGTATATCGAAGTAGATAAACAGAAGATGTATCTGAATCATTGTCCGTTCCTTTGTTATGGCGGCTCATACAATGGTACATGGCAGCTTTTTGGACACGTGCATACAAGCACAAACAATACCGGAAAGGATGCGCCCAGGCTGAGTATGCTTCTTCCGACACAATATGATGTCGGAGTGGACAACAATGATTTTACACCTGTCTCTTTTGCGCAAGTGAAAGCAATCATCGAGAAACAAATTGAACAAGCGAAGAAAGGAGAACAATAATATGAAGATACAATACATGAGTGATCTGCACATGGAGTTCCAGGAGAACAGCAGATATTTGAAAAACAATGAATTGCCTGTAGCGGGCGATGTCTTGGTGCTGGCTGGGGACATTTTCTATCTCAAGGATAAGGTTGCTCCGTTGACGAAGTTCTGGAAATGGGCCTCAGAGAACTACCGGCAGGTTCTGATTGTCCCGGGCAACCACGAATATTATAACTACTCAGACGTGATGGAACGAGGCCTGCAATGGCGATGGATGTTCCGGGAGAATGTCGGTTACTACCAGAACCAGGTTGTTCGTGTCAATGACATTGACTTCGTCCTGAGTACACTTTGGTCTCGTATCAATCCGAGCGACGAGTATTCCGTGTGGAAAGGCATGAACGACTTCCGTCAGATAAAGTTCGACGGGAAGTTGCTTCAGGTGGATGACTTCAACCGGATGCACGAGACTTGTATTGGTTTTATCCGGAAAAGCATTGAGGATAGCACTGCGGCCCATATTGTCGTGGTTACACATCATTTGCCGACACTTCAGGTGGTGACTCCGTATCATAGAGGTTCCGTGCTGAACAGCGCCTTTGCCAGTGAATACGGAGACCTGATTGCCGACAGCAGGATCGATGCCTGGATTTACGGGCATTCGCACACCAACATTGACACTGAGATTGGCGGTACTCGTATAATCAGCAATCAAATGGGATATGTTTTTGAAAATGAACACCTGATGAACGGATTTGATCCGGCCAAGTTTATTGAAATTTAATGGACATTTGGTACGCACGCGTGCCAGATCTCGTAGTCTGCTCTTCCAAGACTATTCTGCGACAAGCGTGTATGCGAAGATAGACAAAAACAGTTTCTAATGGAAATCGGCAAGGCGGAAAGGGATCAATTAAATTTGATATATGAGCAGTATTTTGCTATCAGGCTCTCTACTGACATATCCCCAATTCGGAATCTCTCGGCATCGAGAGGAAGGATTCTTTCACGCACTGGCAACTTGTCTTTATAGGTGGCAAGAAGGTACGGAGAACCATTCTGCACCTCAATTCTGACGTCAGTAAAGAACATCGTGAGATTCTCCGGATCATAGATGATGGAATAACTTGGTCGCTTGGCTCCAGGAATGTCCTCACGAAGGATATTCTTCCCAACGAGGTCCTGGATATCACGGATTGCTGTATCCTTTGAACACTTCGCAAGCGAAGCCCATGTTTTAGAACTGATTTTGGCCTCGTATCCGTCCAGGAACATATTCAAGACATCTTTCTGCCTCTGGCTCATGACAATAGTGGCAGCCTTTTGCCAGAAGAAACTCTTGTTCAGAATAGTGCTTGCTATTGTCTCTGCCTCATCGAGTGCCAGGGATAGGGTAGTGGCGTACCAATGAATCCACTCAGTGATGTCGCCATCTCCACGCTGCGTCTTCTCGAGAATGTTGTAGTAATGATTCTTATCCTTGTTGATCTGTGAGGAGATGTTGTAGAAACGGAACTCGCTCTTGTCGGCACGGGCCAGCAGAATGTCGGACAGAATGCGCGCAAGGCGGCCTTTGCCATCCTCGAACGGGTGTATACTCACAAACCACAGGTGTGCGATTGCGGAGCGTACCACAGAACTTCCTTCTGCGTCCCCGTTGAACCACTCCAGGAATTTCTTCATTTCTTCCTCTACACGATCCGGCGCAGGAGCAATATAGTGAATCTTTTCACGCCCCATCATCTCGGAAACAATGTGTTCCTCATGGGTGCGATACTTGCCTATTTCGATCTGAGCGCCTTCGCTATATCCTGACGGGAAGAACGCAGCCTGCCATGCGCACAATTTCTTCTTCGACAACGGCAGATTGTAATCCCTCATTGCTTCAAGCAATACTGCCACAACAGAGTCTACATAATGCGAGGGAGCTGAGAATTTCACATTCTCTATGCCGAGCTTTCGGGCAATGGAAGAGCGCACTTCGTTGACATTGAGACGTACGCCCTCAATTTCAGATGAATAGACAACATCATAGGCGAGGTTTTCCGCCATAGCCTTGAGCTTGCTGTCGAAGCCTAGCAATGAGAGTCTACCGTAGAGAAGTCCTTGCTTTCTGCTGACCTCTTCCAATATCGCTGTAAGCGATGGCGCATCCCATTTGAACGTAGTCCAATTGTCCCTTTCGTGTAAATACATGGCATTTGATGTTTAATATGCGGCGATTACCAGCAAATAACGTCGCAAATTCTGCGACGAAAATAAGCAATTTTTGTCGCATCACCAAACTCAGCCTCTTATCTTCATGACTTCAGAGAAAGCTTCGCGTATTACTTCAGCAATCAGTCGTTATTTTCTGTTATTGTTAGTTGTCAGGGCATCATTTCCCACGATGGATTATCATATTCTCATTGGTTATCAATGATTTACGTCTTAAAAGGTAAACTGCTCAAAAATTTACTTGTTTTTTTGCGAAAAATCGAAGTTTTAACGTTTTTTTTTCATCGACTCTCTCCGAACAGAGGGAAAAGAGGCAAAAACGGCCTTTTGGGCCCCGACAGACCTCGTCTGCAAAGATAGGGTATGTCGGGGCTTATTTCGCCAAAATGGGCTGTAAAATCGAGGATGGATTCACGGATATTTTCGAGGTCCAAGTGAGGTATTTTGTGCTTGATCGGAGAGCCCGTTGGGGACTGACCTATACAACCGGATTGCTTATAAGATTTGCAGCCAAAAGAGAAAAATGGCTGAAAACATTTTCATGGAGCAGCCATCTCTATTTTCCCTCATATTGACTTTACTTTAATGAACGTATATATGAATACGGAGATAAAGTAAAGTTGATGATTCGTTGGGAAAAATGTGAGACAATAGGTGTTGTTAGCTTGAAAAATATAAAGTTTTAAATCCGTTAGACTCCTTTACTTGACAGAGTTTAATTTACACCACCTGATGCTCGTCACCGAGATAAAGAGTCACGTTTTCCTTGGAACGGTCGGTAAACAGGTCAATGATTCAGATGTGCCTATTTCCTATTTATACTATTAATACTAGCGATTTTACATTTAAACAGCACAAATACATTTGTTTGATTATACAGATTTTCGATATAGGTATTGTAACGCATTATCCTGATCGGTTTCTGTTTTTAAACTATACTGAAGTGGTTGATGTTAAAATTTATTACCACATTTGTGAGCAAATTATTTCTTAATATAAGAGATTGACTCCGTTCGAGACTTGCTAAGTAGTAATATTTTCTAAGGACTATTCATATTCTATGAGGTTTAAAAAGCTCTATTAATAAACTGTTATTTCCATTCTGAGCCTAGAAAAATTGATTCTTGTTCATTACATTGCTTTAATTGTTCTTCAATTTCCTGATTACTTAGCAGTTTAAGCTCTTTTATTTTTTCAATAGTTATGCATTTAAAAATTCTATTAAACTCTCCATGATAGAATATGGTAGAACCACCGTCTTCTGGTTCTGCATCAATATCTATATCATGAAGATTAAATACTAAATCAAGTTCGTCTTTAATCGTAGGTACAACTGTAATACAATTATCGATATTTAAATCAATTTGAGATTTCTCAATCCTCCATTCTCTTAACCAACTAAAATCATGAATCTTAGGTTTCAGTAATTCAAATCTCCAACCCATATCAATACTTTTTAGCTTTTCTCCATCTTCTTCTGTTCCATATATCACGGGTCTACCACCCATATTGAAAAATTCTTCTTATTTTATGCCTATACCATAAGGCGCATACATAGGTTCAGGATATCTTGAAAATAAATCAAACATATCCGACATCATCGTAATGGGGCTTTCTGTGAAACATATATATCCATTGCCATTAATATCTTTTATTGCTTTGCTTTGGATAATACTATTAAAAGATTCTCTAGCTGTTGCGCTTTTTGTAAAATGAAAAACATATTCAGATATATCATTTCTTGAATTAAAAATTTCTAATAAAGTTTTATTTTGATAACACATATTATTTGTAATTAGATAATGTAAATAACTCAAGTTTCGCAAGTGAATATTTTATGAAATAAAAAAGGCTAAAGTGTTTGATAATTCGCTGATTATCACTATATTGTAAAAGCAAAACAACAAAATAGTACACTTTAGCCATGAACAAAAATAGACAAATAATCGGTGAACTGCAAGACTTCTTCAGACATAATGATGCCAGCAAGGCAATACAAAGCATAATAAGCATAATGAACAGTCTCGTCATACAAAGTAAAGTGGTCGGTCCGGTAAAGAATCCGAACTGTAAATCTACCTATGTGCAATTGGCCAAGTTGCTCATTCTGTTTCCGTTCTTTTCAATAAAGAATGCAGGTCTTTATGCCAATAGTGGTCTCGGTCAATTGTTCAGTTGCAAGAAGGATACTTTCTATCGCTTCATGAACAATGGCAGTGTCAACTGGAAACGTATCATTTATTTAATCAACCGTCAGCTTATCGCGAGAATCAGTCGCCGCACGGATTCCAAGAAAGCTATACGATGTCTGATTATTGACGATACGGATCTTCCTAAGCGTGGGATGAAGGCAGAGGGCCTTGGCAGAGTCTTTTCCCATGTTGCGATGGTAAGCATTCGGTGAACGACGTGTAGGTATTTCGGAGACTTTGAAGTCTCTTCAAAGATTTTCGGAGATTCTCCGAAAGATGTTGGAGACTCTCTGAAGATTATCGGAGGTTCTCCGATGTCTTTAAAAGACCTTTGGAGACCAGGTTGGACGGCAGGAAGTCGGCAATGTCAAGGCTATAGTCGTTGTCGTACTCGTGGACGTGGTCAAGGAATTACGTCAGCCATGCCTCGACATTGACTCCGGCAAGTTTGCAGCAGCCCATAATCGTGTACATCACGGCCGCATCCTCTGCCGCATCGTGATTCTTGCAGAAGAGGTAGTTCTTGCGCGTCAGCGCAACGATACGCTGCCCGTTCTCGACAAGGTTGGTGTCTATCCTGTACCTGCCGTCAATGACATAGCGGCACAGGCGGTCGTAGTGGTCGATCGCATAGTTGATGGCCTTGCCTATCGGACTCTTGGGAAGGACCTTGGGGCCTCGTTCTTGAGCCATACATCAAACGTCTGAAGTATGGGGACCGCAAGACGCATGCGGAGATCCCTGCGCTCATCGCATGTCAGGTCCTCGTCATCTGCCTTCCGCTCAACCTCATACAGGAGGCCGATCTGTTCGATGGCATACTTCGAGCGTGCCGCGTCATTGTTCATGCTCCTGTCGAACCCGCGTCGCGTATGGGCCCAGCAGTTAAGGCACTGGACCCCGTCCTTGCCTTCATAATAGTCGTACACGGCATAGCCGTCCGTCTGGAGCGCGCCCCTGAAGTGTGCGAACAGCCCCAGCGCCACGTCCTTCGAACGCGAGCCCTTGTTGTAGTGGAAGAAAAGCAGTTTCCGTGTCACGGCGCATATCTGCCAGAGGTAGCCCTTGACCGTCCTGTGCTTCTCGTCGTCAACTATCGGCACCGTCGTTTCATCGGCCTGAATGTGGTCGGTATCCATCACCAGGTCACGTATCCGATAGTAGAGAGGCCTCAGCAGGTCGGCGACATCCTTGAACCAGTCGCTCACGGTGGCCGGAGGGATGTCCATCCCGAGACGCTTCATCATCTCTATCTGCCTGTAGAACGGAAGGCTGTCAACATATTTGCCCACCATCAGGTTGTCCAGGACGGTTGAACCCGCATAGCTCTTGGCGATTGGTGTCTGCGGGGCTGTTGCGCACCTGATTGTCCTCTCGATGTCGTCCTTGCGGACTGCCTTGTGGAGGACGTATTCGATGTCGACATACTCGGCAGGCTTGCGATGGAGGACGACCTTCCTTTCGCAGAGTTTGTCCGAGAGCAGTTCCCATTCTTCCTCATTGTAGCCTTCGGGATAGATGTCAATGCGCTCACGCCTGATGCCTTCTGGTATGGGCCTGCGTGAAGGCTGGTTCTCGGACCTGCGCTTTTCGGCAGCGTCCTTGCGCTGCTGATGATAGGCGTCAAGTTCTTCATGGGCCTTCCTGTATGCCTCTTCCTCTTCAGGGCTGACACTGAGTTCGCCGAAGTCGAAGGTAAGCTGCGCCGGGTCATATGACGACGGCCGTTTTTCTGACGACCGGCCACAGACCTTCCTCTTGAGCCAGTCAAGCTGTGCGTTGAGTTTGTCTATCGTCCGCTTCTGTCTGTTGATTATATCATCCTTCTCGGAGAGCCGGTCGGCAAGGGACTTGCCTTCGCGATACTGGGAGAGTTCGTGCTCAAGACGGCTGGCACGCTGGCGCTCCGCGTCCAGCTTCTGCACCAGTCCGGACACAAGGTCCCGGTATTTCTTGAGTTTCTCGTTCATTTTTGCTCCCTTTTTCTACATATAAAGGTAGCAAAAATAATTGGATTTTCAATGACTTTTCTGAAGTAATTTCGCCGTTTTACGCTACTGCGAGCCCGATTTTGGACTCCCGTGCTTGGCCCGCCTGCAGGTGTCCGGGCAGATGCCTTCGACCATCATCACAAGGTCCGACCATGCTGTCGGGATGGACTGCTCCTCTTCCCACGAGGACATGTCAGGAAGATGTATGAAGCCGCGTTCAAGCTTCAGATGATAGATGACCAGACCGCCGCATTCCACATGAAGGACCTTCATGCTTGTGCACGTCTTGTTGATGAAGATGAACGCGTCGCCGTCCTGCACGTCGAGGCCCATCTGGTTGGTGACGATGCCGCTCAGCGTGTAGAAGCTCTTGCGCATGTCCGTCGGATGCGGATACAGGAACAACCTGTTGGTGTCCGTCAGGCTGAACATCCGCTATCGCCCTATCGTTATCAGCTGGCCGAGCGTCTGTGCGGAGACCTCTCCGGACAGGCGGACAGCCACGCAGTTGGGAAAGACGATTTCGCAGACTGGATGAGCCATCTTCATCGAGTTCATCCCTTGTCCGCCGGTGAGGAAGACCGTCCCCGTGTGGTTGTTGATGCTCACGGGAAGGAACTCACCGTTTCGGTGCGCTGCCTCCTTGCGGATCTTGGCCTGCCAGTAGTAGAAGTGGCTTACATTCATCCCGATCTGTCCGCAGAAGGCCCTGGCAGACATGTTGCTCTCAAGAAAGGCCTGATACTTCGGCCTGAATGTGTCTATCGTTTCCATACGCTTCTTTATTTGTGAACCGCAAAGTTACTCCGGAGGATTTATGAGGAAAAGACGGGGTTCACCGAATGCTTACATTGATTGATAACCTTGCGTATCTGGCTCCAATAGACCACGCAGGCCTTTTCTACCTTGACCTCTATATCGGCCTTGCCGGAGAAGGTGACGAAGGGCAGTATTGGCAGCGGATCATAATCCTTCAGGCTACGTCGCAGCGCTCGGGCGTGGCCGGCATTCTGCAGGATCGGGTTGTAGAGTTGGTATTTGTTGCTGTAGATGTTCTGCGTCCAGTGCTCTGCGTCCAGTGCTCTGCGTGCTCACTGCCGTAAATCCAGACGTTGTAGTTATTGGTCACGATGACGAAAATGCCATATATTGACACGACTAGGTGGTCTATCTGGGAACTGCCTTTGGGTGTCGGTATCGTCACATTGTTCAGCACCTGGTACTGGTCTTTTGGCAGGTGGTCAAGTTTCCCGCAACTACTTTCTCTCCGACCTTACCCTTCGATGGAATCAGCCACCGGAGCAGGAAAAACAGCTCGGTGACTATGATGATTCCGTTTATGAGGGAGGTGGATTCCATAATGACGTATTGGAGTTGTTACATAGAACCACTATAGAAGAGCCTGGCCGAATTCCTTTATGGTTTCTTCGCTATCACGGCCGGAGATTGATTTACCAGTGGCTTTCTCAATACGGTTTAGCAGTTTAATGGCACGGTCTACGAAGTAGGCGTCAAAGTCGTCAGCAGCAAGAAGGTCATAGTTCACCTTATGAGAGGTAATCGCACTGACGACTTGTTCGTCTGACAGGCCTTTGTTCTTCATCGTCTTTATGTATTCGCTTGGCGAACGGCCACCAATAGAACGGTTCGTTGAAGCGTAGATAGGTGTTTTGTTAACTACGGAATTCCATTTACGCATCGGCAGACCTTCGCCTTCGCAATAAGCCTGCGGGAAAATATGATGAATGTCGGTGTCTTCGTCCAGGTACGAGGCAATATCCATCTTGCTGCCGCTCATAAAGTCAAGCGGGGAGTCTTGCATAATCATAGCCATAACGCCCTTGTAAGCGGCGCTATTTCGTGTTTGCATTGACAGCAG
>ULTU01069529.1_pt1 | contig 12564 bp, 7 predicted proteins | sample 1957861 | NCBI WGS metagenome assembly ULTU01 (sample SAMEA4835742, study PRJEB28245) | human gut metagenome | biome: gut microbiome; material: fecal sample | place: Denmark | collected 2008
CTGACAATACCGTCATTACGGGACGTACGATGGACTGGAAAGAGGACATCATGAGCAATATCTATGTATTCCCAAGAGGCATACAGAGAGCAGGCTACAACAAGGGAAATACTGTGAACTGGACCTCCAAGTACGGAAGTGTCATTGCCACCGGTTATGACATAGGCACCTGTGACGGCATGAACGAGAAAGGCTTGGTTGCCAACCTGCTGTTCCTTCCGGAGTCCGTTTACGACCGCCCGGGTGATAACCGTCCGGTTATGGGAATCGGCATCTGGACACAATATATACTTGATAATTTCGCAACAGTGCGCGAAGCTGTGGAAGAACTGGAAAAAGAGTCTTTCCGCATTGATGCACCGAACCTGCCCAACGGCACCGCTTCCACCCTGCATCTGGCCATCACAGATGAAACCGGAAACACCGCCATCCTGGAATACATAGACGGAAAACTGGAAATACACGAAGGAAAGCAGTACCAGGTGATGACTAATTCTCCCAAATATGACCTTCAGCTGGCCATCAACAACTATTGGAAAGAGGTAGGCGGGCTGAATATGCTTCCGGGGACAAACCGCCCCAGCGACCGCTTTGCACGCGCATCGTTCTACATCAATGCCATTCCGCAAACGGCGGATACAAAGCTTGCCGTACCCTGTGTATTGAGCGTAATGCGCAATGTCTCCGTACCGTTCGGCATCACTACGCCTGACAAGCCCCATATTTCCTCCACCCGTTGGCGTTCCGTATCCGACCTGAAGGACAAAGTATATTATTTCGAATCCACACTGACGCCTAACTTGTTCTGGCTCGATCTGAAAAAAATCAATTTCAGCCCGAATGCAGGCATCAAGAAACTCTCACTGACAAACGGAGAAATCTATGCGGGAGATGCTGTAAAGGATTTGAAGGACAGTGAAGGATTTGTATTTCTATTCCAGACACCGGAAATATAATACAGGCTATATCCACATAGCCGCCTAACAACAAAGAGGGTGTGCCGAAACCAAAAACCACCATCATTCAGTCAGAGTTTCGGCACATTTACTTTACTTTTCTCACTATTTTTATGTACGTTTGCAGAGAAACTCAATGCAGCAAACTTACATGGAACTATTAGTATACAAAGCCTCTGCCGGTTCCGGCAAGACCTTCACGCTGGCCGTGGAATACATCAAGCATCTGATAATCAATCCCCACGCCTACCGGCAGATACTTGCCGTGACCTTTACCAACAAAGCCACGGCAGAGATGAAGGAACGCATACTGACACAGCTTTACGGCATCTGGAAGGGAGAGCCTTCTTCCGAAGCATACCTGAAAGAAATCAAAGAGAGACTCGGAAGAATTAAGAATGAAGGATTAAGAATTAAAAAGGAGGACGAAAGCGGGTTGACGGACGAAGACATCCGCCAACGGGCCGGCATGGCATTGCAATATATGCTGCATGATTACAGCCGCTTCCGCGTGGAGACCATCGACTCCTTCTTCCAATCCGTGATGCGCAACCTCGCCCGTGAACTGGAGCTGAGTCCCAACCTGAATATAGAGCTGAACAACAGTGAAGTACTGAGTGATGCCGTAGACAGCCTCATCGAAAAGCTTACCCCCACTTCTCCCGTGCTGGCGTGGCTACTGGACTACATCGACGAGCGCATCCGTGACGACAAACGCTGGAATGTATCGAACGAAGTAAAAGGTTTCGGACGAAACATCTTCGATGAAAGCTACATAGAACGCGGTGAGAAGCTGCGGGAATGCCTGCGTACCCCGAACACGCTGAAACTCTACCGGGACGTGCTGCGCGATATGGAGACCGAAGCTCTGGAACAGATGAAAAGCTTCTACGACCAGTTTGAGGGCGAACTGGAAGGACATGCCCTCACCCCCGAGGACTTGAAAGGAGGCGCCCGGGGCATCGGCAGCTATTTCCGCAAGCTTCGCGACGGCAAACTGTCGGACAAGGATGTGCTGAACGCCACCTTGCAAAACAGCCTGGCAGATGCCAAAAACTGGGCAACGAAGACTTCTTCACGGAAAGACGATATTATCCGTCTGGCAGAAACCAGTCTGATGCCTCTGCTACAAGAAGCTGAAAGGATGCGTCCGCAACGCAACCGTACACTGAACAGTTGCCGCCTCTCGCTTCAACACCTCAACAAACTGCAATTGCTCAATCATATCGACGAAGAGGTACGTACACTGAACCGGGAGCATAACCGATTTCTGCTGTCAGACACCAATGCCTTGCTGCACAAACTGGTGCGCGAAGGCGACTCCTCGTTTGTCTTCGAAAAAATCGGTGCCAACATACGCAACGTCATGATTGACGAGTTCCAGGACACCAGCCGCATGCAATGGGACAACTTCCGCCTGCTGCTGCTCGAAGGACTCTCCCAAGGGGCCGACAGCCTGATTGTGGGAGATGTGAAGCAATCCATCTATCGCTGGCGGAACGGAGACTGGGGAATACTGAACAGCTTGGGAAATGAAGAATCGGGAATCTTCAATTCCCAATTGAAGAATTTCCCCGTCCGTGTGGAGACCCTGAAAACCAACCGGCGTAGCGAAACGAACATTATCCGTTTCAACAATCAAGTGTTTACCGCTGCCATAGACAACCTCAATACGCTGCATCTGAACGAGTTGAAAGAGGATTGCCAACCCCTGAAACGAGCTTATGCCGATGTGGTACAGGAATCCCCCAAAAGCAAGGAATGCGGCTATGTCAAAGCCTCCTTCCTTGAACCGGACGATGAGCACAACTACACGGAGCAAACCCTTCTCGCCTTGGGAGAAGAAGTACAGCAACTGCTGGAAAAAGGCGTGACACTGAATGACATCACTATCCTTGTCCGCAAGAACAAGAACATCCCGCCGATAGCCGACTACTTCGACAAAGAGCTGCATCTTCCCGTCGTGTCCGACGAAGCATTCCGGTTAGACGCTTCCCTTGTCATCTGCATGCTGATGGATGCCCTCCGCTGCCTGTCGAATCCGGAGAACAAAATAGCGGAAGCTTCGCTTATGGCAAATTATAAATTGCAAATTGCAAATACTGAGCAACAAGACGATAGCAGCGTCCTATCTTCACTCTGCCGCCCTACCGCCTTGTCCTTCCTTCCCGAAGCCTTTACCTCCCGACGGGAAATCCTACGCTTGATGCCCTTATATGAGCTGCTGGAAGAATTGTTCAGCATCTTCGGCATGAGCCGCATTGAAAAACAGGATGCCTACCTTTTCTCATTCTTCGACGCAGTGACGGAATACCTGCAAAGCAACTCTTCCGAACTGGACGGTTTCATCCGCTACTGGGACGAAACCCTTTGCAGCAAAACCATTCCCAGTGGTGAAACGGACGGTATACGCATACTCTCCATCCACAAATCCAAAGGACTGGAATTCCATACCGTATTGATTCCCTTCTGCGACTGGAAGCTGGAAAACGAGACCAACAACCAACTGGTATGGTGTGTCCCGCCGGAAGAACCTTATAATGCCATCAGCCTGGTGCCGGTGAACTATTCCGCCACAATGGCAGAGTCCGTATACCGTACAGACTATCTGCACGAACGCCTGCAACTGTGGGTGGATAACCTGAACCTGCTGTATGTAGCCTTCACCCGTTCCGGAAAGAATCTTATCCTCTGGAGCCGGAAAGAACAGAAAGGAACCATGTCCGAACTCCTTGCCCACACCTTGCCCCGCATAGCCAAAGACGGGACGGGAAGTTGGGATGAAGAGAGTGCCGTATACGAAAACGGTAAAATTTGCCCGTCCATCATATCTGTTTCCCAACATGACGGAGACAACCCTAAGGATGGCGAGGCCAAACCTCAATACTGCGGACAGGAACCTGAGGTTTACAGGCAGAAACCTCAAGAGGGCGGAACACCGGTCAACAGGCTCTCGCAGAAAGCCGTCAAACTTCCCGTCCACATGGAGAGCATGCTCCATAACATCGAGTTCCGGCAATCCAACCGTTCGGCAGATTTCATTGCAGGAGTGGACGAAGCAGAATCCAACCAGCGTTTCATCAACCGGGGACGATTGCTGCATACCTTATTCTCCGCCATCGAAACGGAAGAAGACATTGACAATGCCATCAGCCAGCTCGTCTTTGAAGGAGTGATTGGCAGCACTGAAACGGAAGAGGAAATACGCCGCCTCACCGGACGAGCATTCTCTCTGCCTCAAGTCAAGGACTGGTATTCGGGAACGTGGCAACTGTTCAACGAATGCGACATCATCTGGCAGGAGAACGGCGAACTGCGGACACGCCGCCCGGACCGCGTAATGATACGTGGCGAAGAAATTGTAGTGGTGGACTTCAAGTTCGGAAAACCGAACAAGAGGTACAACAGGCAAGTACAGGGTTACATGCAGCTGTTGGTACGCATGGGATATGCTGCAGAAAACATACGGGGCTATCTGTGGTATGTAGAAGAGAACAACATAGAATCAGTATAAGCCACACCAGCATTCATCAATTATCAACACCCAACCGAATTATGGAAACATTCCTCCAACTGGTCGCTAAAGACCTTTACGCCAAAATAGGAAACGACCTCTCGCGCACCGCCATCGTTTTCCCCAACAAACGTGCCAGCCTGTTTTTCAACGAATACCTGGCAGCCGAAACAGACCGCCCTTTGTGGTCGCCCGCCTACGTCAGCATCAGCGAACTATTCCGGCAACTCTCTCCGTTGAAGTCCGGTGACCCCATCCGCCTGGTATGCGAACTATATAAGGTGTTCAGCGAAGAGACCCACAGCGAAGAGACTCTGGATGACTTCTACTTCTGGGGAGAACTGCTCATCAGCGACTTCGACGATGTGGACAAAAACCTCGTAGATGCCGATAAGCTCTTCAGCAATCTGCAAGATCTAAAGAACATCATGGATGACTACGACTTCCTTGACCAAGAACAGGAAAAAGCCATCCATCAATTCTTCCAGAATTTCTCCATAGAAAAACGCACGGAGCTGAAAGCCAAATTCATCTCCCTCTGGGATAAACTGGGCGACATCTACCACCGCTACCGCCGGAACCTCACGGAACTTGGCATCGCCTACGAGGGCATGATGTATCGCAATGTCATGGAACAGCTCAACACTGACCTGCTCCGCTACGACCGCTATGTATTCGTCGGTTTCAACGTGCTGAACAAAGTGGAAACCCGCTTCTTCCAGCTCCTGCAGGATGCCGGAAAAGCGATGTTTTACTGGGATTATGATGTGTTCTATACCCGACTGCCACAAGAGCGAAAGCCCCCCTATACCCATGAAGCCGGTGAATTCATCCTCCGCAACCTGAAGTTGTTCCCCAACCAGCTTCCCGAAAGCTACTTTGATGTGCTGCGGAAGCCCAAGAACGTGCGCTTCATCTCCGCCCCTACCGAGAACGCACAAGCCCGCTACTTGCCGCAATGGATCAGGGAAATGCCGCAAGGCAATTCTCCATCCTTCATTCCTCATTCTTCATTTAAAGACACCGCCGTCGTCCTCTGTAACGAATCCCTGCTGATGCCCGTCCTCCACTCCATTCCGGAGGAAGTGAAGAATGTCAATATCACAATGGGGTTCCCTCTTGCCCAGACTCCGGTGTACAGCTTTATCAACGCGCTTGTAGAACTGCAGACTGCCGGCTACCATACAGGTACCGGACGATATACCTACGAAACCGTAACCGCCCTGCTGAAACACCCTTACACCCGGCAACTTTCCCCAAATGCCGAAGTACTTGAAAGGCAGCTTACCCAGGACAACCGCTTCTATCCCCTCCCCTCAGAGCTGAAGCGGGATGCCTTCCTCGAACAAGTTTTTACGCCACAAAACGGCATCGCAGCCCTATGCCGCTACCTCACTGAGATGCTTCGTGAAGTAGCTGTCCTCTACCAACAGGAAAAAGATGAAGAAGATATCTTCAACCAACTATACCGCGAGTCTCTGTTCAAAAGCTACACCCTCGTCAACCGCCTGCTCAATCTAATAGAAACCGGAGAACTGAGCAGCCTGCGCACAGACACATTGAAGCGATTGCTAAACCGCCTGCTTACCTCTGCCAACATCCCCTTCCACGGAGAACCCGCCATCGGCATGCAGGTGATGGGTGTGCTGGAAACGCGTAACCTTGACTTCCGGAATCTCATCATGCTCTCCCTCAACGAAGGACAGCTGCCCAAAGCCGGAGGTGACTCCTCCTTCATCCCCTACAACCTGAGGAAAGCATTCGGCATGACCACCATCGAACACAAGAATGCAGTCTATGCCTACTACTTCTACCGCCTCATCCAACGGGCAGAAAATGTCACTCTATTATATAATACCTCTTCCGACGGACTGAACCGGGGAGAGATGTCCCGCTTTATGCTGCAATTTCTGGTAGAGTCACCCCACAACATCTCCCTTGAGTACCTTGAAGCCGGGCAATCGCCCCAACAAGCCCGGGAGATTGAGATTCACAAGACACCGGAGATATTGCAACAAATGTTCGACGCCTATGACATCCACCGGCATCCCAAAACATTCTTCTCCCCATCGGCCCTCAATACATACTTGGACTGCCGGGTGAAATTTTATTATCGTTACGTAGCAGGGCTGAAAGCTCCCGATGAAGTAAGCGCCGAAATAGACTCCGCCCTCTTCGGCACCATCTTCCACCGTTCTGCCGAATTGGTGTACAAAGAACTGACCGCCAACGGACAAGAAATACGCAAAGAAGACCTTGAACTGTTACTGAAAAATGACGTCCGCCTGCAAACCTATGTGGACAATGCTTTCAAAGAAAAGTTCTTCCACGTGCCCCTCACGGAACAACCGGAATATAACGGTACGCAACTCATCCATTCCAAAGTCATCGCCTCTTATCTACGCCAGCTTCTGCGTAATGATTTGCAATATGCCCCGTTCCGCATGGAGGGTATGGAGCAGGACGTCAAAGAAACGATGGAAATAGATACCCCGCAAGGAAAACTTACCTTACAGATAGGTGGTACCATCGACCGACTGGATAGCAAAGGGGATACGCTACGCATCGTGGACTACAAAACCGGAGGTAGCCCCAAGACTCCCGAAAACATAGAGCAGTTGTTTACTCCCGCCGACAACCGCCCTAATTATATTTTCCAGACATTCTTATATGCCGCTATCCTGTGCCGCAAGCAATCGTTAAAAGTAGCCCCCTCCCTGCTCTACATCCACCGGGCAGCTTCCGAAAGCTATTCCCCGGTCATTGAGATGGGAGCGCCGCGACAGCCCAAAGTACCGGTCAGCAACTTCGCTTTCTTTGAAGACGAATTCCGCGAACGGCTGCACGGGCTCCTGCAGGAGATATTCAGCCCGGAAGAAACGTTCGGCCAGACAGAGGATACCCGAAAATGCGAGTATTGCGATTACCGAAGTCTATGCAAGAGATAAAAAAACAGACCATCTGTCCACATGGAACAGATGGTCTGCACGACCGTAACAAATGGTTTGATTATGACAAATGCCCTGTCTCACTTCAACAAGCCAGCCGTTCTGTCTTCGTCAATATCATTTCTTCCCCGGAATAGAGAAGCTGAATACGGAGCCTACACCTTCCTTGGAAGTAAACCACAATTTACCACCATTCTTCACAACGAAATCCTTGCATAACAACAAACCCAGTCCGGAGCCTTCTTCGTTATTTGTACCGAATGTGCTGAAATGCGTATCGGTATGCAACAATTTCTTCTGTCCTTCCTCGCTGATGCCACAGCCATGATCCTGAACGCTGACAACCGCCATACCGTCCACTTCCTCCATCTTCACCAGCACTTCCGAGTTCTCCTTGCTGAACTTGATAGCATTGCTCAACAAGTTACGGACCACTGTCTTCAACATATCGATATCAGCATTGACCATCATCTTCTCCGGCTTCATTTCACGGATTTTTATCTTCTTCAAGCTTGCTACCATACTAAAAATTTCAATGACACTGTCGGTCACTTCCACAAGGTCCACATCCTGATAAACCACATTCAACTTGCCGATTTGGCTCTTTGTCCATTTTAACAGATTATCCAGTAATGAGAAGACATCCTCTGTCGTCTGATTAGCCATCGTCAGGAGTTCGTACATTTCGGTACCTATTTTCTCGGCCGGCAAATTCAATATCAGCATATTCAGTACCATCTTGATGGAGCCCATCGGGGAACGCAGGTCATGGGCAATCACCGAATAAAGCTTGTCGCGTCCGGCAATGGTGCGCTGCAACTCTTCCGTCTTACTCAAAATCAGCCGTTTGGCAGCTACCAAAGATATTTGGTGGGTAACGCGGATAATCAGTTCTTCCTTATTAAAAGGTTTAGAAATGAAATCATTCGCTCCCACTTGAAAGCCCTTCACGATATCCGTCGTACTATTCAATGCAGTCAGAAAGATAATCGGAATGTCAGCAGTCTTCGGATTTGACTTTAAATGCTGAGCTACTTCAAACCCACTCATGTCCGGCATCATTACGTCAAGCAAAACCAAGTCAGGATTTCCCTTTTCCACCTGCTCTAACGCCTGCCGCCCATTACTCGCAGTGGCAATTGCGAATTTCTCATTTGTCAAAAGCACTTTCAACAATAAAACGTTCGACATCACATCGTCAACGATGAGAATCTTATACTCGGAAGGATTTATTTCCATGTTCATCTTTCTATATTGTTTTTCCCGTTATCAAAATTACTATTCAGATAGGAACGATATTCCCTAAAATACTCTATTATATATTGTAACCCCTCTTCCAGTTCTATCGTGGGTTCCCAACCCAGTTTCTCCCTCGCGAGAGTGATGTCCGGCCGGCGCTTCTTGGGATCGTCATGAGGTAATGGTTTGAAGATCAGCTTCGACTTGGAATCAGTCAGCCTAATGACTTTTTCAGCCAATTCCAGTATGGAGAATTCATGCGGATTCCCCAAGTTTACCGGACCGATAAAATCGTCCTCTGTATCCATCATCCGCACCATACCTTCTATAAAATCATCTATATATTGAAAACTCCGCGTCTGATTGCCCGAACCATATATCGTGATATCTTGGTTCTGCAATGCCTGAACCACGAAATTAGAGACTACCCGACCGTCATCAGGCAACATCCGCGGACCATACGTATTGAAAATACGGATAATCTTAATCCGCACCCCATTCTGGCGATGATAGTCCATAAACAATGTCTCGGCACAGCGCTTCCCTTCATCATAACAAGAACGAAGGCCGATCGGATTTACATTTCCCCAATAACTTTCCACCTGGGGATGAATAACGGGATCACCGTACACCTCGCTGGTAGAAGCCTGCAATATCTTGGCATTCGTTTTTTTGGCCAATCCCAGCATATTGATGACGCCCAATACAGAAGTCTTGATGGTTTTGATGGCATCATGTTGATAGTGGATGGGGGAAGCAGGACAAGCCAGGTTATAGATTTCATCTACATCTGCCTCATAGGGAGTTTCTACATCATGCAATACAAACTCAAAACGGGGATTATTCTTCAAATGAGTGATATTCCTTTTCGAACCGGTGAAAAGATTATCCAGGCAAATCACCCGATGCCCGTCATTTATCAACCGGGTACAAAGATGAGAACCTATAAAGCCAGCACCACCACTAACCAAAATTTTCTTCATGTAATGTTTTTTATAGTGCTTTAAAGCACACAGGACCTATTTTGTTTGTTTTGATGCTGACAAATGTAGGCGATTTGACTAAATTATGCAAGTTTACAACGAAATATTTCACTTGTCTATGAATATAAAGAGGCGGATCTTTTAATCCGCCTCCTGAAATATCCATTTATTTATCTGCCACATACTCTTCCTTCTTATCCGGAATGCTGAAACTCTTGTTCGCAAACAAGTCTGCCAAACCGGATATCTGTTTTAAACGCAACACTTCGTCACGATCCATGCCGATGTTTCTCATTATCCATTCATCCGACATGCCGACTCTGTCCAACTCCGCAACAATGTGACACATCAACTCAATGTTATGCGTGCCGCGGGCACGGTTGTGGCGGATGGTGGACGCCATGCGGTTGGAAAGCTCCTTGTCAATCACAACCACGGGGAGCAGCCCGTTTTCGCGTTGGCAAATTCTTTTGGACGTCTTCAACACCTGATAGCGGTGGTAACCATCCACCAGGATGTAGTTGTCTTCTTCCTCATCATAGTAACAGACACAAGGCATGGTGAAACCATCTTCCCAAATGGAAAGTTCCAAAAGCTTCATTTCGGGCGGCGCCACTACATTCGGATTATAATCGTTTGCTTGGATTTTCTCTATCGGAATTGCCTTTACATCATATACCGGACTTTTATCTACACTCATAACATCATATTTTTAAATTGTTCCATTATCTTATCTCTTTTGTATGCCTCTTCCTTGTTCAGAGCAAAACCCATATACTTGCAAGCATGGTCGTTCTTAAGGATACAAATGCACATCCTCTTATAAGTAGGGATTTCCCGGAACTCCGTGATGTCAATATCATCCAGATAGTCCATGCGCACAGGTTTCTTATTCGTCTTGTAATTCGTGACATTCACCACTTCGATAGGGATTCCTGCATCCCTCAACTTCCGGATAGTCTCGTCACCCAGGCATCCCCCTTTTGTGCGCCAGAATTCAATACTGACAGTAAGTTTCTTCAAGTAGTTCCTCCGTGTCTCTTCCGGCAAGGTGGAAAGCAGGAACTGCATAAAGCTTTTCCATGTGTACCCTTCGGGCAGGCGAACCGCGTGCCATCCCATGGCACGCGTCCCCCCGTAAATACCGGTAAAGTTTACTCCGTTTACCCGTCCTATCATCTTTCCCCAAGTATTCGGATCGATGACGCGGTACAGCTTCAAACTCTCCTGCGCCTCACAAAGAAAAGGGCTTGCCACACGCTGACGTTCGATATTGACCCCGGCCTTGTAATACAAATCATACAGACGGTTATAGTCAAAGCCGAATTTGCCATTGGCTGTCCAGACATCCGTCGTCTTCCAGTCATAAATGGGATAAGCATTATAGATGTCATTACCGATCTTCGAAGTCCAACGATAGTTGTGGTACATCTGATACTTCCGGTTCAGATGAATGCTACGCCAGCGATTGAAACTCTCTTGCGTGCGGATGCCTATGAGAAAGCAGGCACGCACCCCATCCTTCTTTTCATGCAGCCATTTGGCAAAGTGCATCTGGAATTCATAATCCCACATTTCAGGAGTATAGAAAGGAAACGTTTCCTTGGTGAGACAGTCCTTCGGCATTTTCCTCACCCAGATGTCCTCCAGGTCCTCCTGCCATGGACGCCAACTATTCTGATACATCGAGGTACAGGTCGTTACACGGAAAGGCACACAAACCCGGTACACCTCCAATATATCCTTATTCGCCTCCAATATCCGGTCCACATAATCGATTGTCATGCTGTACTGTATCTCATAATCCATATGGAATACACACAGTTTACGGTCCAACTGCTTCCGGCGGATATAGTCTATACATAAATCCAGCAACACTCCGCTGTCTTTTCCTCCCGAAAAAGAGACGCATATCGTATCAAATTCCCTGAAAATCACATCCAGACGTTCTTGCGCCAGTTCATACACGTTTTTGGATACAGCCATAATTATTTATTTTTCTTCATTCTTACATAACGGGTCCATACTTTGTCTTCCAAGAAGCCCTGCTCTCCAAAAACATCCTTGTCTTCGACAAAGCTGACAGCCGTCAGGCTACTATCCTCGCTCTGCTTTTCAATTACCTTTTCTAAAAGCAGTTTCAGCGTATCAACATTCCTCTCTTTGATATAATAGTTGTTGATGACACATTCATACTGTTTGTGCTCCACCGGCATAAAGCCTACAACACGTTTATTATCCAGAGCAATGAACCATTCGTGCTCTTCTGATGTCCGAAAAGGGTAATTGTAGTTCTGTTTCAGCACTTCCGGGTTCATGACCAAAGGAGCTACAAGTTCATACAGTCTTTTATCTGTACCATGTAATTGTACTATCTGCATCATATCAACATCTATATTTAGTTTTTGATGAAGTGTTAAAGATAAAGCTTATTTACGACGAAGCCTCTTTCTTTTAAACAGATTTAAGAATTGAGCTCCGAAATATAAAATATTAATAAATAAGTATAATCTCTCTAACTTGCAGACGTTGACTAATGGAATTTTCCTCGCAAAAGAAAGACACTAAAGACTGTTCCCGCTTGGGGGAACTGCTGTGTCTACTTGGGGGAACCGCCGTTCCTACTTGGGTAGACCGTCGTTTCCACTTGAGGAAACCGTCGTTCCCATTAGAGGAAACAGCCGTTCCCATTAGAGGGGAACGGGCGTTCCTGCGTGTGGAAACGGGCGTTTCCCTATGGATGGGAAACAGCAGAGACAGATACCATCTTGCGAGCATACGCCCACACCACGCAATAGGCAACCAGCGGTACAATGAACGCCCACACCATCGTCGTATGGTCCGCCACCAGTCCCATCAACAACGGACCTACCACACCTCCCACCGGAGACATCATGAGGAAAGAGGAAGCCCTCTTGGTATGG
>ULTU01047729.1_pt1 | contig 12549 bp, 9 predicted proteins | sample 1957861 | NCBI WGS metagenome assembly ULTU01 (sample SAMEA4835742, study PRJEB28245) | human gut metagenome | biome: gut microbiome; material: fecal sample | place: Denmark | collected 2008
GTTCCCCTGCTGCCCGCCTCGCTGGCGCAGAAGTACATCCGCCTCAAGCGCATCAAGGTCAACGGCGCGCGCGCTGAGCGCGACTACCGCCTGCGCGAGGGCGACCGGCTCCAGCTTTACCTCAACGACGAGTTCTTTGAAGCGCCGAGCGAGGAGAACGTCTATCTCACGATCGTCAACCCAAGGCTGCATATCATCTATGAGGATGAAAACATCATGCTGCTTGATAAGCCCGCCGGAATGGTCGTCCACGCCGACGAGGGGGAGAAGGTCAATACGCTCGTCAACCATCTGCTGGCCTATCTCTACCAGAAGCGCGAGTGGAAGCCGCGCGAGGAAAATGCCTTTACCCCCGCGCTGTGCAACCGCATCGACCGCAACACGGGCGGCATCGTCATCGCGGCGAAGAACGCCGAGGCGCTGCGCGTCCTGAACGAAAAGATCCGCGAACGCGAGCTGTCCAAATTCTACCTCTGCATCTGCCTCGGCCGCCCCGAGCCGCCGAAGGGCCGCATCGAATGCTTCCTGCGCAAGGACAGCAAAACGAACACCGTGCGCGTCTATCACCATCCCGTGCCGGACGGACGCAGCGCCGTCACGCTCTACGAAACGCTGGAAACGCGCGACCGTCTCTCCCTCGTCGAGGTCGAGCTGCTCACGGGGCGCACGCACCAGATCCGCGCGAGCTTCGCCGATATGGGCCACCCCCTGCTCGGCGACGGAAAATACGGCGTCGGCAGCGTCAACCGCCGCTATGGCGAAGCGCAGCAGGCGCTCTACTCCTACCGCCTGCGCTTTGACTTCCCCACCGACGCGGGCATTCTCAACTACCTGCGCGGGCGCGAGTTCATCGCCGATGAGGTCCCCTTCCGGCGGAAATACTTCGGCTGAACATGCGGGAGAATACATATTTAATTTATATATAAATATTCTTCCATCATTTTCCGCGATACCTGCGTGAGATATGTGAAATCGATACATAAATCCGCATAAAATTTTTATCAAATTTTTGTTCTTTTTGTCGCTTGAACTTTTTTTCTTTCGTGCTATGATGTTTGGCGTCGGGTGGAAACGTTTCCAATCGATGCATACCCATGCCATCATGGGACAAATTAAGGAGGAGAGTACAAATGATTAGCTTTCTGCTGTGTCTGGCACTGCTGATCGGCGGCTATCTTGTCTACGGTAAGGTCGTCGAAAACACCTTCGGGCCGGATGACCGTGAGACCCCTGCCGTCAAGATCAACGACGGTGTGGACTATGTTGTCCTGCCGGAATGGAAGCTCTTTATGATCCAGCTTCTGAACATTGCCGGCCTTGGCCCGATCTTCGGCGCACTTCAGGGCGCTCTGTGGGGCCCCATCGTTTTCATGTGGATCACCTTCGGCACCATCTTCGCCGGTGCGGTCCACGACTATTTCTCCGGTATGATGAGCGAGCGTAACGAAGGCGCGTCCATCTCCGAGATCGCCGGCATTTACCTCGGCGGCGCGATGAAGAATGTCATGCGCGTGTTCAGCGTCGTTCTTCTGGTCATGGTCGGCACCGTGTTTGCCGTCGGCCCCGCCGGCCTGATCGTGACGCTGTTCAAGCAGGGCGGCCATACGGGCATCGTTGCCACGACGCTGTTCTGGCTGATCATCGTTCTGCTCTACTATTTCATCGCGACGTTCCTTTCCATTGATAAGATCATCGGCAAGATCTATCCCCTGTTCGGCATCTGCCTGATCGTCATGGCAGTCGGCGTGGCCATCGGCATTTTTGTCAACCCCGCCTACACCATTCCCGAGATCTGGAGCCACTTCGGTTCCATGCATCCCTCCGGCACACCGATCTGGAGCTTCATGTTCATCACCGTCGCCTGCGGCGCGATCTCCGGCTTCCATGCCACGCAGAGCCCCCTGATGGCACGCTGCATGAAGAGCGAGAAGCAGGGCCACTTCGTCTTCTATGGCGCGATGGTCTCCGAGGGCATCATTGCCCTGATCTGGGCCGCTGCCGGCTGCTCCCTGTATGAGGTCACCGGCGGTCTGAACACCGGTCTTGCTGCGGCGCTTGCCAACGGTCAGTCCGCTGCCATCTATGACGTCTGCCTCAAGACCATGGGCGGCATCGGTACTGCGCTCGCCATGCTCGGCGTCATCGCCTGCCCCATCACCTCCGGCGACACCGCGTTCCGTTCCGCGCGTCTGGTGCTGGCCGACTGGCTCAAGCTTGATCAGAAGAGCATGAAGAACCGTCTGATCCTCTGCATCCCCGTGCTGGGCGTCGGCGCCTTCCTCGGCATCGGCAATGCCCTCGGCAAGATCGACTACACCATTATCTGGCGTTACTTCAGCTGGACCAATCAGACCCTCGCTATGATCGTTCTGTGGGCTGCCTCCATGTACCTCTTCTACGAAAAGAAGAACTACTGGATCACCGCCGTCCCCGCTACCTTCATGAGCGCGGTCTCCGCCACCTATTTCCTGCTGGGCAACGAGTGCCTCGGCAAGCTGATCAACACCAAGACCGCGGAGGGTGCTACTGTTTACAACACAGCGGTCGCCTATCCCATCGGTATCCTGGTCGCGGCTCTGTTCCTCGGCATCTTCCTGTACACCATCAAGAAGCGCCACACCCAGCCGCACTACGAGACCCTGCACAAGTAAACCCTATTCCGCAAAGCGGCGAGAGCGTCCCTCCCGCCGCTTTGCTCACTCTGGAGGAGCGATTATGAGCTTTGCACCTGTACGCCTTGGAAACACCGTCTTGGAAGCGGAGACCGCGGCCGCGGACCGAAAGTCCTGCCGCCGCTTCGGCCCCTGCGGTGTGGGAGAAAAGGCACTATATCTCAATGATCTTCTCATCGACCGGCACTTTTACGTCGGCTTCGGCTCCGTGCGGCGCGTTTTCAAGCGCGTGGCGATGAGCCAGGGCGGCTTCAGCGGCAAGGGTGCGTTTGGTTCCATCCCCTACCTCGTCGTGCAGTACGACGACGGACAGGAGAAGCAATGCACCTTCAAGCGTGAGGAGGACGTGGACGAGCTGCTTGCCTATCTGGGGCAGGTCCATCCCGAGATTCCGCGCCTGAGCGTCGGCGGCGAGCAGCGGCTTGCAAAAAAGGCGCAGCAGGAGGCATCCCGCTACCTCAAGGAGCTCACACCGCAGGCGCAGAGCGTGCGCGAGGAGCTGGAGCGCGCGCGCAAATTCCTCTCCGGCTATCCCGAGCTGACCGCTCAGCTTGCCGCAGCCGCCAAGGCCAAGCGCATCAACGAGCATACGAATCCCGCCTACCGTTGGGTCGCGCTGGCGATCGTCCTCGCGGGTGCGGCGGCATTGGTGTACGGCATCATCTCGTGGCGCGGCGGCAGTGATTTCGGCGTCTACTTCGCGCTCTTCGGCTTTGCCGCCGTGTTCTTCTTCTCGGGAGCACACGTTCTGCCCACGGCAAAGAATAACCGCAGGGCGGTCGAGCGTGCCTGGGACAAGGCGCAGGCCGCCATGGCGAATGTTCTGCCCGAGGACTTTCCCCTCCCCGCCCGCTACGCGCATCCGATCGTGCTCGACCGCATGATCCGCATTCTGCGCGAGGGCCGCGCGCAGAGCAAGGAGGAAGCGCTCGACGTGCTCAAAGCCGACCTCAGGGCGCTCACCGCCGACGTGCAGGTCGAGCAGGAGGAGCACGACGAGGTCGTGGTCATCAAGCCTCTGTTCCTTGTGAGCGACTATCAATAAGCCGAAAACAGCGAAGGACTCTGTACCGATTGCACAGAGTCCTTCCTTTTTTTGCCCGCGGAACTGTCAGCGTTCAAAATATTAAACTTTTTGTTTATTTTATGCTTGCAATCTTTTTCTCTTTGTGTATAATAAGCTTGGTTTTATAAAAATAAACTGAAAGTTTAGCAAATCGAACGCTTAGGAATCGGGAGGTCATTGTATGGACATTGGAAATAAGATCCGAGAGCTGCGAACGCGCAAGGGACTGACTCTGGAGGAGCTCGCCAGCCGAAGCGAGCTGACAAAGGGGTTTTTGTCCCAGTTAGAGCGCGACCTTACCTCCCCGTCCATCGACTCTCTGAGCGACATTCTGGAGGCGCTCGGCACGAATCTTGCCGAGTTCTTTCAGGAGGATAAAAACGACCAGTTCATCTTCCACGCCGACGATTTCTTCGTTGACGAGCGCGAGGACTGCACGGTCAACTGGATCGTTCCCAACACGCAGAAGAATCAGATGGAGCCGATATTGCTCGAGCTGCCCGAGGGCGGCGAGAGCTTCACGGTCGAGCCGCATGACGGCGAGGAATTCGGCTATGTCGTCGAAGGCAGCGTCGTGCTGGTCTGCGACGGCGAGGAGCATCCCCTGCGCCGCGGAGAGACCTTCTACCTCCACGGACGCAGCTTCCATCTGCTCAAAAACGTGCGCAAGACCACTGCGCGCGTGCTGTGGGTCTCGACCCCTCCCCTGTTCTGACTTCTATCGATATAAGGAAAGGATATTGGAACCATGCCTGAACAGAAAAAACTGATCCAGTTCAAGAATATCGTCAAGAGCTTTGAGGACGGGCAGGTCGTCCTCAAGGGCGTCAGCCTGGATATTTACGAAAACGAGTTCGTCACCCTGCTCGGTCCCTCCGGCTGCGGCAAGACGACGCTGCTGCGTATCCTCGGCGGCTTCCTGCAGCCCACCGAGGGCAAGGTCCTCTTCGACGGCGAGGACATCGTGAACGTCCCGCCCTACAAGCGCGAGATCAACACCGTATTCCAGAAATACGCGCTCTTCCCGCACATGAACGTCTACGACAACATCGCCTTCGGCCTGACCATCAAGAAGGAGCCGAAGGACGTTATCGCGCAGAAGGTCATGCGTATGCTGCGTCTGGTGAGCCTTGAGGACTACGCCGACCGCAACGTGACCGAGCTCTCCGGCGGTCAGCAGCAGCGCATCGCCATCGCCCGCGCGCTCGTCAACGAGCCGAGCGTGCTGCTGCTCGACGAGCCGCTCGGCGCGCTCGACCTGAAGCTGCGCAAGGAGATGCAGCAGGAGCTCAAGTACATTCAGCAGGAGGTCGGCATCACCTTCATCTTCGTCACCCACGACCAGGAGGAAGCGCTGACCATGTCCGATAAGATCGTGGTCATGAACGCGGGCGAGATCCAGCAGATCGGTACACCGACCGAGATCTACCGCTACCCCGTCAACGAGTTCGTCGCCAACTTCATCGGCGAGACGAACATCATTGACGGCGTGATGCAGGGCGATGACCTTGTGGTCTTCGAGGATAAAAAGTTCCCCTGCCGTGCCCGCGGCTTCAACAAAAATGAAAAGGTGGACGTCGTCATCCGTCCCGAGCATCTTGACATTGTCCCCCGCTCCGAGGGTATGCTCAAGGGCGTTGTGAAGTCTCAGCTTTTCAAGGGGATGCACTACGATACCGTGGTCGAGACCCGCGTCGGCACGACCATCACCGTCAAGATGCAGGTCTCGCAGGACCGTCCCGTGCTCAATGCCGACGCCGGTGAGAAGATCAGCGCCAGCGCCTTCCTCATTGACGTCGAGGACGTCGGCGAGCTGGACGACGCCAAGGTCGTCGCCCTCGCCTCTGCCGAGGCGTGGGACGTGGAGACCGAGGAGCCCATCTCCATCAAGAACGTCGAATACGACATCAAGCCCGAGGTCGGCAGCTACTCTGTCACCTTCACCACCGCCGCCGGAACGTCCATCACGGTCAAGGCCGCGGTCATGGCGGAGAACCGCGTGGAGAGCAAGGTCTATCAGGAAGAGATCTACGCGATGAACTTCTTCAAGAAGGTCGAGGACATTCAGGAGAGCATCGCGCTCGACACCGATCTGGAAACGTGGGCGAGCGCGTCCGCGTGGTCCCTCGAGGACGGCGAGCAGGTCGAGATCTCCGATGTCAAGTACGATTTCGACCCCGAGACCATCGAGCCGGGCGTCTACGACGTGACCTTCTCCACCGAGGGCTATGAGTACAAGGTCTCCACCACGCGCGCCTGCGAGGAGGGCGCGGAGGTCGGCCTCATCTTCCGCCCCGAGGACATTCATGTCATGAAGAAGGAGGGGCAGTGGTGAAGCAGTTCCGTTCCATGACGTACCCCTACGTCGCCTGGATCAGCGTGATGATCGTGCTGCCGATGCTGCTCATCGTGCTCTACGCCTTCACCGTTTCCGGCAATGAGGTGCTGACCTTTCAGTTCACCTTCGATAACTTCAAGCGCTTTGTCACCGACACCGTGTTCATGGAGGTGCTTGGCCGCTCGCTCTACATCGCCGTGCTCACGACGCGCATCTGCATCGCGCTCGGCTACCCCATCGCCTATGCCATCGCACAGATGAACAGCCGCTCGAACACCATCATGATCCTGCTCATCACGATGCCGACATGGGTCAATATGCTCGTGCGCACCTATGCGTGGATGGGCATTTTGCAGGACGAGGGTATCCTCAACACCATTCTCGGCTTTTTCGGCATTGGGCCGGTCTCGATGATCCACACGAGCTTCGCCGTCATTCTCGGCATGGTGTATAACTTCATTCCCTTTATGATCCTGCAGATCCACACCTCGCTCGCCAAGATGGACAAGAGCCTGCTGGAGGCCGCCAACGACCTCGGCGCCACGCCCGTGCAGGCGTTCCTGCGCGTGACGCTGCCGCTCTCCCTCCCCGGCGTCATTTCCGGCATCACGCTCGTGTTCCTGCCCGCCGTTTCCAGCTTCTTCATTCCCAAGCTCCTCGGCGGCGGACAGTATGTTCTCGTCGGCAACATCATCGAATCGCAGTTCCTCACCTCCGGCGACTGGAACTTCGGCAGCGCCATTTCCCTCATCATGGCGATCATCATCATGCTTTCGATGTGGCTCACGCGCAAGGTCGACGTGCAGCCCGCCAGCCGCGGAAAGGAGTGACGGACGATGAAAAAGAAAACCTCTGCCGCCTCCAAGGTCATTCTCACGCTGACGCTGCTGTTCTTCTACCTCCCCATTCTCTACATCATCGTCTTTTCGTTCAACGATTCCCGCTCGCTCACGAAGTTCGGCGGCTTCTCTCTGCGCTGGTATGAAAAGATGTTCGCGGACTCCACGATGATGGAGGCCGTGCTCTATACGGTCGTCATCGCCATTCTTGCTACCGTCGTTTCCACCATCGTCGGCACCGTCACCTCCATCGGACTGTCAAAGTCGAAGAAGGTCCTTCAGGCGATGGTCGAGCGCGTGAACGACCTGCCCGTGATGAATCCCGATATTGTCACCGGCATCAGCCTGCTGATGTTCTTCAGCGTGCTGGCGGTGAAGAAGGGCTTTCTGACGCTGCTGCTCGCGCACATCATGTTCTGCATCCCCTACGTCATGCTCTCCGTCACACCGAAGCTGCGCTCGCTCGACCCGAACCTCATCGACGCGGCGATGGACCTCGGCGCCACGCCGTTCCAGGCGCTCACCCGCGTCATCGTGCCGCAGATCCGTCCGGGCATCGTCTCCGGCGCGCTCATCGCGTTCACCATGAGCTTTGACGACTTCGTGATCTCCTACTTCACCACGGGCAACGGCGTGAATAACATTTCCATTCTGGTCTACACCATGTCCAAGCGCGTCAATCCCTCCATCAACGCACTCTCCACGCTCGTCATTGTCGCCATCACGCTGGTGCTCGGCATCGTCAACCTTGTCCCGATCCTGCACGAAAAGCGTGAAAAAGAAGGAAGTGAAAAGGGAAAATCCTTTGCACAGAGCCGCAGGCTGATGGCCGCTGTCGCCGGCGTGCTGGTGCTCGCCATTCTCGGCGGAACGGTCGGCGTCAGCCTTTCTCAGCAGCACAAGAACGCTGCCGCCGTCGAAAAGTACGGCAGCAACGTCCTCAAGCTTTATCTCCCCGGCGAGTACCTCGGTGAGAACGTCATCGGCGACTTTGAAAAGCAGTTCGGCGTGCGCGTCATCGTGGAGAATTTCGACTCCAATGAGATGATGTACACCAAGCTCATGGCGGGCGACAAGTACGACGTGGTCATTCCCTCGGACTACATGATCGAACGCCTGATGAAGGAGAATTATCTCCAGCCGCTCGATCACAGCCTGCTTCCAAACCTTGAGAATATGGACGACGCGGTGCGCGGCATGAGCTACGACCCCGATAACGAGTGGTCCGTTCCCTACTTCTGGGGCAGCGTCGGCATCGTCTACAACCACGAGAACGTCGATCCCGCCGTGGTGGAGGAACAGGGCTGGGAGGTGCTGCGCAACACCGACTACGCCGGTCACCTCTACATCTACGACTCCGAGCGCGACTCGTTCATGATGGCGTTCAAGGCGCTCGGCTACTCGATGAACACCTCCGACCCCGACGAGATCAACGCCGCCTACGAATGGCTGCTGCAAATGAACGACACCATGTCGCCCGTCTACGTCACCGACGAGGTCATCGACGGCATGATGAACGGCTACAAGGATCTCGCGGTCGTCTACTCCGGCGACGCCACCGTCATTCTCGACGAGAACGAGGACATGAGCTTCTATATGCCGGAGCAGGGCACGAACATCTGGTGCGACGCGATGGTCATTCCCGCGAATGCGGAAAATCCCCTGCTCGCCCACGAGTTCATCAACTATATGCTCACCTATGAGGCCGCATTTGACAATACGGAGACGGTGGGGTATACTTCTCCCAACGCAGAGGTCTTTGAGGAGATGACCTCCTCCGAGGACCTTTACGCCGAGAACGCCGCCTACCTTCCCCGCTCCGGCTACGAGAAGGACGAGATGTTCCACGACAACCAGACGCTCATGCGCGAGCTGAGCAAGCTCTGGATCAAGGTCAAGGCAGCCAAGTAAAAACATCGCACGAAAGAAAGGAATCAAACCCATGCAGATCGGAGACACTTACGAATACAAAAATGTCGTCACCAAGGAGATCACTGCCGGCGCGCTCGGCTCGGGCGGACTGGACATCTTCGCCACGCCCTTCCTCATTTGCTGGATGGAGGCCGCAGCCTACTACTACATGAAGGAGCAGCTTCCCGAGGGCAAGAGCAGCGTCGGCACGATGGTCAACGTCCGCCACGTTTCCCCCTCCCCCATCGGCGCGGAGATCACAGCCAAGGCCGAGCTGATCGCCATTTCCGAGAACGGCAAGATGTATACCTTCAAGGTCGAGGCATACGATAACAAGGGCCTCATCGGCGAGGGCACGCACGAGCGCGCCATCATCGACTGCGAGCGCTTCATGAAGAAGTGCCTGGCCAAGCTGGAAGACTGAACAAGCAAGGAGGAAGCCCATGCACTACTACGGAGCCGTCTACCGTCCGCCGAGCGAGGCGTACAGCCTGATCGTGCAATGCACACTTGGGTGCAGCCACAACAAATGTGCGTTCTGCAATATGTACAAGGATAAGAAGTTTTCCATCCGTCCGGTGGAGGAGGTCCTGCGCGACCTCGCCGAGGCGCGCAGCTACGAGCGGCGCATCGAGCGCATCTTTCTCGCCGACGGCGACGCGCTGATCCTGCCGATGGACTATCTGCTGCAGGTGCTGGACTTCATCCGCGAATACTTCCCCGAGTGTACGCGCGTTGCCGCCTATGCCACCACCAAGGCCATCGAGCGCAAAACGGACGAGGAGCTGCGCAAGCTGCGTGAGCACGGGCTGGCGCTCGTCTACATCGGTCTGGAAAGCGGCAATGAGGAACTGCTCTTGAAATTCAACAAGGGCGTCACCGCGGCGGAGACCGTGAAAAACGCGCTGCGCTGCAAGGCGGCGGGCATCGCCATCTCCGTCACCGCCATCAACGGCATGGCTGGGCTCAACGGCGACTGGCAGGCCCACGCCATCGACACGGCAAAGGCCGTGAGCGCGATGAAGCCGGAGTTTATCGCTTTTCTGACGCTGCGCGTCTACTCCGGCACTCCCCTGCACGATTGGATCGAGGCGGGCGAGTTTCAGATGATGGGGCCCGTCGATCTGATGCGCGAGACGCGGCTCTTCCTGGAACACATCGACTCCGAGGGCAGCGTGTTCCGTTCGAACCACGCCTCAAACTACCTTCCCCTCGGCGGCACGCTCAACCGCGACCGCGAGGCGCTGATCCAAACCATCGACGCCGCGCTGGACGGCAAGGTGCGCCTGCGCCGCGCCGTAGAGCTGGGGCTGTAACACATCTTTTGCATTGCTGCATGAAAAAACGCAGGGCCTGCCAAGTGCAGGGCCTGCGTTTTTCTATTGTGGAATTTCCTCCGGCTTCGGCTCTCTGACATAGCGGAGCATCGTGCGCGCACAGGCGCCGAAGCTGCGGTAATTTTCCTGCGCCGTGCGGAGTGAGATGCCGTGATTTTCGTCGCTCGGTTCATCGTCCGATGTAACAAACACATCGTTCTCCCAAAAGCAGACAGGGCAGATATAGGCAATCGCATCCTCCCGCGGCACCGGATAGGTCAAATATCCGCAGCATGGGCAGGGATACTTCTCCATCTTCCCCTCCCCCTATTTATCCGAACAGCGTGAGCTGGCTGGTGTCCGCCATGCCGGCAAACGCGCCGAGGGCGCGCAGCTGCTCGATGTGCGTCTTGGAGAGCTTATTGCAGCACATGGAGAACTCCTCGACCGAGATGAACTCCTTGCCCCTGCGCTTTTCCACCGTGTCCAGCGCCGCGGCCTCGCCGAGTCCGTGGACGGAGATGAACGGCGGCAGGAGGCCGCCTTCGGTGACGGTGAACTTTGTCGCGTCGGAGCGGTAGATGTCGATGGTGTCAAAGTGAAAGCCGCGGCGATAGAACTCGTAGCAGACCTCGAGCGTGGTCATCAGATCCTGCTCGACCGCCGACGCGTCCTTGTTGTTCTCGATCTCGCGGATCTTCCGCTTGACCGCGTCCAGTCCCGCGCAGCAGTATTCCGCGTCGAACGCCTTCGCGCGCACGGTGAAGAAGGTCGCGTAGAACGCCAGCGGCTCATGCACCTTGAACCACGCGATGCGGAACGCCATCATAACATATGCGACCGCGTGCGCCTTCGGAAACAGATAGCCGATCTTGGCGAGCGACTCGATGTACCATTCCGGCACATCGTGCTCCTGCATCGCCTCTACCCAGCCGTCCTGAAAGCCGCCCTTTTTGACCTTGCCCTTCCGCACGGCCTCCATGATCTTGAAGCTCATCTTCGGGTCAAGCCCCATGGAAATGAGGTAGAGCATGATGTCGTCGCGGCAGCCGACCGTCTCCAGAACGCTTGCTGTGCCGCTGACGATCAGCTCGCGCGCGTTGCCGAGCCACACGTCCGTGCCGTGCGAGAAGCCGGAAAGACGCACGAGGGTGTTGAAGTCCTTCGGCTGCGTGTCAATGAGCATCTGGCGCGTGAAGCGCGTGTTGAACTCGGGAATGGCGACCGCGCCGGTCGGACCGAGCAGATCGTCGTTCTCAAAGCCCAGCACCTTCGACGAGGTGAAAATGCTCATCGTATCCGGATCGTCCAGCGGGATCGTGCGGGCGTTCACGCCGGTGAGATCCTCGAGCATACGGATCATCGTCGGGTCATCGTGGCCGAGCATATCGAGCTTGAGGAGGTTATCCTCCATGCAGTGATATTCAAAGTGCGTGGTTATGGTGTCGCTGTCCTCCGCGTCGGCCGGGTGCTGCACGGGGCAGAAATCCTCGATCTCCAGATCGTCCGGCACGACGACCAAGCCGCCGGGGTGCTGACCCGTCGTGCGGCGCACGCCGACACAGCCCGCCGTCAGGCGGTCGATCTCCGCCGCGCCCGACTGGATGCCGTTTTCCTCCAGATATTTCTTGACAAAGCCGAAGGCGGTCTTTTCCGCCAGCGTGCCGATGGTGCCTGCGCGGAACACCTGCGTTTCGCCGAACATTTCGATGGCGTGGCGGTGCGCCCGCGCCTGATACTCACCCGAGAAGTTCAGGTCAATATCCGGCACCTTGCCGCCGCCGAAGCCGAGGAAGGTCTCAAACGGAATGTCAAAGCCGTCCTTGACGTACTTCGTGCCGCATTCCGGGCAGTTCTTATCCGGCATATCCGCGCCGCAGCCGTAGCTGCCGTCGGTGATGAACTCGCTGTGCCTGCACTTCGGGCAGCGGTAGTGCGGCGGGAGCGAGTTGACCTCGGTGATGCCCGACATATAGGCGACGAGCGACGAGCCGACCGACCCTCGCGAGCCGACCAGATAGCCGCACTCCAGCGAGCGCTGGACGAGCTTCTGCGCCGACATATACACCACGTCATACTTGCCGAGGATGCCGCCCAGCTCAATGTCCAGACGGTCCTTGATGAGCTTCGGCGGCTCGTCGCCGTAAAGCTCGTGCACCTTGTCCCAGACGAGGCGGTTCAGATCCTCTCGGGAATTTTCCAGGCGCGGCGGGAAGAGCTTGCCCTTGGGCAGCAGCTCGATGTTCTCGATCTGGTCCGCAATGGCGCGCGTGTTGGTCACGACCACCTCGTAGGCCTTTTCCTTGCCGAGATACTCAAATTCACGGAGCATCTCGTCCGTCGTGCGGAAGTAGATGGGCAGCGGCGCGTTCGCGTCTGGGAATTTCTTGGAGGCCAGCAGGATATG
>ULTU01034584.1_pt1 | contig 12545 bp, 11 predicted proteins | sample 1957861 | NCBI WGS metagenome assembly ULTU01 (sample SAMEA4835742, study PRJEB28245) | human gut metagenome | biome: gut microbiome; material: fecal sample | place: Denmark | collected 2008
GGCACTTACCATAATTATCTTTGTACCATTCTGTGGAAAGTTAAGTTTTTCATCTTCTTCCCATACCCAGAGATCTTGTTTTGCATCTGTTCCGCCGGAGCTTTCTGCGGTGTCAAAAAAAGTATATGTAAAAGCACTTAGTTTTGGTGTCTTAACTTCTTCCCACTCAGGAAGTTTGGAACTAGATCCTCCCATAATCGGTATCCATTCATCTTCTGCGAAAGAATCATTTATTGTACCCTTACATGTCCAACTTTTACCTTCTACAATATTATATGCTTTAAGACCTTTTCTACCTGAAGTTGTTTCTGTAGGTTTTTGCCCCTCTGCTGAAAATATTATGTCATCTTCAAACACAGTTATATTTTTACCGAAATTAATGCTGAAACTAAAAGCATCCACCGGGTCCCACACCATTTGTATAGGATTTTTTCTAATATCATATTTTATATAAGGGGGATTCAACAGCAATGATTTTTGTTTATGGATAGTGGGAGGAGTTAAGTTATACGCCGTGTATGAATTATCGGTATATTTATCAAACATACTCATTCTAATTATACTCCCCTCTTTTTATACAAATATATACAATACTAAAGGGTGGCCTAGTTGTTTAAGCTAAGTCACCCTTTAGTCATCTATTTCAATTATTTGTTAATCCATGTCGCTCATGTATTCTTCCATTTCCTCATCGGACACCTTTGCATCACTGACGTTTCTCAGTATAGCATAGAATGGATAATACTTGTTAGTGGTTTTATTCTTATCTTCTTTCATGTCAATCTTGAGTCCAAAGTGATCTGCAATCTTCTTTGCCCACTTCAAATCATCTTTGATGTGTGCATAAACTGTAAGATCATCATTACCTGGACCAACATAAGGACCTATAAATCTCTTACCACGAGGAATATCTACTTCCTTGTATATTTCTCCTTTAGGGCCTTCGTTTTCAACTTCAGAACTAAGTTCATCATAAACTTTTGCCCAAACATCATCACGAGAATACAATTTATCTTCTTTCTTGATCACTGAGCGAGGCTTACGAAGTTCCGCAGTAACTTTACCAGCTTCTTCGAGATTTTCTAAGGTCTTATCACATGTACAAATTTCGTTACCACAATCAGGACATTTCTTACTTTCAAATACATTTTCATTATCCATGATGTGAGAATAAGCTGTAGCAAAGTCATCCAAAACCTCTGTAGCACGATTCAGAGTTTCAAAGCCACCCTCTACCATAAAGTCTGAAGTATTAATCTTTCCAAGCTCAGAAATAAAGTTTGAAAGCATCTCTGAAATGTTTGTAGCTTCCTTATACAGCTTTGTATCAGTATATAATGCTTCTTTAATATTCGGCTTAATAAGTTTAATCATCTTTTCTTGTTCACTCTTAGGTGCCCTTACAAATAGCTCATCAACGGTCATGTTATCGGGATTCTCATCTTCGCTTGCGTATGTGTCTAGCATCTTGTAAACCTTATCAAACGCTCTACTATTATCATCATAGTTACCAGGGTATTCATGATACTCCATGAATTTATCAACTAAGTCTTTATCAACGGATTCTTTTACATTAGAGGAAGATGAGGTATTTTTACGATTGTTCCAAATTGCAAGTCGTTCATCCCTAGGCAGATCTCTAAGAAAATAGTACTCTATATAATCGTTGATTTTATCTTTGCTCAATGTGGGCAGTATTTCACGAGCCTCACTCATCTTAGTAAGTCCCAGGTTGTACATTATAGCTGCAAGTGCAACTTCTTCATCGGTGCCTGATCTGTCAATACGTTCAAATTCGTTGTCAATGTCATCTACATAATCAATGGATTCATCAAATCTCTTTTGATTTTCCTTTTCAAATTCGTCCATGATTTTATTTTTTCCTTCAAAGTCTTTCTTAATTTGATTAATATTGTTGATCCTTTTATTTATAGCGTCAGCATACGTAATAGGGGTCTGACCTTCAATCTTAATTTCATAATCAGGAAACTCCATGTTTGCTTTACCGACTTCAAATTTTTCTCCTACTTTTCTTTTCATATCAAAACCTCACTTTACATCAACATATACAATTATGTCACCATTCTGAGGCATCAAGAAATAATGGTATACAACTTCTCCTTTACCATTACTCATATCTGCACTGAAAAATTCGATGCCATTAGGTTCACGAACCTCATAATCCGAAGGATCGAACTTACCTTCTTGAATTTGCTCAATAAGTTCTTCTACTGTCTTTTTATAGGTTTCGTCAATTACAGTGATTACTTTCGCCTTTTCTGTCTCACTTAATTTATCATTAAATAAATTACCGATACTTTCGTAGAATACTGTAGCGCCCTTGTCCTTTTTATTATAATAGATGTCATAAGGAATATTCTTATGCTTAAGGTTATCAGTCAAATCACGAAATTCACCACTTTCCTTTTCAATATCCTTGAAAGACTGTGAATTCTTATAATTTTTCTGCATAACGCGATAGTCAGATTCAACACTCTCATCCAGTTTCTGCTGAGCTTCTTCTTCTCCTTCACCGATTGCATGAGTATTTTCATCAATGGACTTCAATAGCTGCTGTAACTCACCTACATGTGCAGCTTCTTCTCGAGCTATATCTGCAAATAACTTTGCCGCATCTTCAGCTCCAATCTGCTGGGCAGTAACAGAAGCACTGTTATAACCACTAATAGCTTCCCATTCATTCACAATAAGCTGATTAATTATTTCCGCCATTGCAGAATCACTTCCTGGCTCAAGCATAGTACCTTCCTGCTCCTCTATCCCGAGAGTAACAAGTTTCATATTAGGATTATTAAGATAATCTCTAACCTTTTTCTCGGCGTCATCGTCACTTGCTGCTTCAACAATGGAATAGTGATAACTTTCGTTTAACAAATAGTTAACACGATATTTTTTTGACTCATTCATTTTTCTCATTTTTATATGTGTAATGTCATTTTGAAGCATTTGCATTTATTTGTTCCACGATGAAGGTCTTTTACTTTCAAATTCCCGAGCTCTTCTGTCAAGTTCTTCTAGTGAAACATCGGTGTTAAAAACAAATTCCTTCGACATTACTTTACTCCTTTCACTACACTTTTTATCTTACTTTTACTAGTTTCCCTCTTCATGCTTTTGGCATAGAGGGGTATCAAACTACGCTAATGTGTCACTTATAACGTCAACACATATTATATGATATCCGACGCTTTTTTCTTTGTTGGATACCTTTATTATAATCTATTGATTCATTATTTACAAGTAAACTTTCAACGGATAACTCTTTACTGCGAATATCTTTTAGCGCATCTTTTAGCGCATCTAATAACCCAAGGTTTCTAATTTCCTTGAATATGAAATTACCTTTTGAAAATTCTCCCTGAGTCATTATTCCTGACCTTCTGAGAGTATAGAGACTATTAATATAATTATTAATGTCTTCAGCACTTGTATTAGGCTCTAACAAGGCTTCTGCTTTAGTTTTATATTCATCTAGTAAAGTATTATACCCAGCGTCATTCTCGAAGCTAGGCACCTCAATTTTTGCAGGAAACTTTATCCATTCATCTTTAAACACTGAATATATACCATTTGATGCTGTACAGGATTTGACATCCTCTACATATAACTCTACTTCTATCCCTCTAACTTTTATATCATAAGACTTATTGAAATTTATCTTTTCTGCGTTACAAGCAAGCTGAAATAGCGCAGGATCACAACTAAGGCTTTCCATATTTACAACAAGGTGTAAATCAAGGTCTGATTGCGGGGTGTAGTTATAACTTGCGTTACTACCTACAATCTCTGCATCGAGTATATTTTCATATTTAAGGACTTCGGAATCTTCTGCATATTGTTTTGTTATATGAAGTAACTTGTCTCTTACTATGGGACGAAGATTATTATCCTCGTCCCATATTTTTATATTAAGACAATCGTGTAGTTCAGCAGCAACTTCTCTTAGCGTTTCCATTCGATGACCTCTACTTCATCAAAAATCAGCGTAGCGGTATATCTTACCATCCTTCGGATTTAACATAGATACAATTCCAACATTTTCGTTAGCTCCAACATAGTATTCATCAATTGTAATCATCTTCTCAATATCTGAGTCTGAAACCATGTGTTCGTTTCTAGCATCATCGAGATCAACATAACAATCATCCGAAAGTGTGTTCATCTGAACATCGTCCAGAAATCGACCAATAGGTCTTCTTCTATATTCAGGATAGAACTTATCAATTGTGTCTCTGATAATTTGATGTTCACTATCAGTGAACTCAGATAAAGACTCAGACAATTCGTCCTCAGTCATGTAATTATACATAATTACAAAATCTTCTAACTCAGCTTCATTAAGATAATCAAACAAGTTTGATATAAGAGTATCTTTATTTATGTGACCCTCCTTTATATAATCAAGGAGTTTACCTTTTAAGTCATATATATCTTTCATTAAACAAACCTCTCATTTAATTATAACGAATAAATGCAGTTATAATACCAGGTTGCTCTGCATCAAAGTAAGAATTACGATCATATTTTTCAACAACTTTGTTCAATACGTCGGCGAGTTCCATCAGATTATCGTAATCTAATTCAGCTCTAACTTGTACTTCAATGTCACCTGTTTTAGGGTCTTCAGAAACAGCAAAGATTGGATTGATATAGTCATCAATCTCCTTGTCGCTCTCAAATCCCCACTTTGGAGTCTTAAATAACTTGTATGCTGCATCCTTTAATTCTTTAGATATAACCTCAGCCGTAGCGCTTGATTTTACTGATTCGTCAAGTTCTTCTTCGTCATTGAATCCATTATAGGAATTAAACCAATCTTCAGCTTCAGCATCCGATTCAGTTTCCCAGTCAGCATAATCAGGATCTGCTTCATCTTCTCCAAACATGAAGATATTTAATCCGCTATCCGTATTACGATACCAATCGTAAGATGTTAAGAATCCATCACTGTCTCTTATCATCTTACCCTTAATGAATTCCCACTCGTTAGTAGGTGTAGTAAAAGTAAATACGTTTGATCCGTTAGTGCTATCCAATTCTATATCAAGGTCTGCTTTAATCAAAGCTTTTAGCAAAATACGGGCACGAGCAGTAGCAGATCCCTCAGAGTCAAATGTTACAATATATGTATTGGGGTTTTTACCTTCAGAAATATCTTCTATACCTGAAATGCCTTGAAAAGCTTCCCACATTTTATCAATCCACTCATCGTCGGAGTAGCTTTCATCAAGTTTTTCAAGTTTACTATCTAATCTGGGAATCCCGATATTTTTAAGAATAGATACAGCTTCGGAAATATTATCTAGCATTGCTTTCTTATGTAATTCCCAGTATTTGTCGAAATCTTTGATTTTTTCTTCGATCTCAGATTTATAATCCAAAATATTATCTTCAAGAGTCGGAAGTAAGCGCTCAAATGCATCTTTATCCTTGCTATTCTTATACTCTTTCACCCATTTTTCTAATTCTTTTGCTTTTGCAACAAGACTTACCATATTGGGTGCTGTATAACCTTGTCCAATATTACTGGCATTAGTAACAATACTTTCATTCATATAATCACCTGTCTTTCTGTTTAGTTGATAACCACTCTTAGTGTGAACCTTTCCTCCGTCATCAGAAGCTTCAACTAGATTTCCATTCTTATCATAAGAATGAGGATCTGTTAGCAGATTATTGGCACCACAGTATTTGCATTTGTATTCAGTATCATTGAACGGTTCATTGAAATTGTTGAATGTAACTTTAACACGATTTTTCTTACCGCATTCGTCACAATATGTGTAAACATATCCTTCAGTAGATTTTGATGCAAGTTCTCTCCGATCATCTACATAATCGTCAGAATCTAATTCTTCATAGATTCCAGATCGAATATAGTTTGACCAGCCTAATCGACTGCCTACACCTGTGTCTAGTTCAGAATATTCGTCGTCATTATCATACTTAGATTCAAAGTATGCTACAGCTTCATTATAAGCTTGAGGAATATTGCAGCCATCCAGCCAATTATCTTTGTCAGGAGTAGCCCCATTTCGAATAAGTATAGGTTCCATTGCTTCTGGGTATACTTCATAGAAATATTCTAGATCGTCAATCATCTGTGTTTCCGGTACATTTGTAGACGTAGAAGATAATCTCTTATCATTTTGGAATGTTTCATTTCTAGAATTCTTAATGTGCTTAGTTGATTCATTTATAGCAGTAATCAACTTACCCTTACGCTTAACATTACTGAATACACTTCCAACTTCATCCATGTAATCACTGGTCTTTCTGTTTAGTTGATAACCACTCTTAGTGGGACCTTCTGCTCCGTCTCCTCTACCTTCGTATACTGTTATGTAAATAGGTGCTCCACGCTTTGTAATTTTCTTAATATTCTTCAGAACAGCTTCACGCGCTTCAGGCTCTTTGATAACATTTAATACGTTGGAGTTAACAGCGGCGTCAGCTCCTCCATGCTCCTTTAAGAGACGAAGTACCTCTTTGTTATGCTCTGCTGATCTATTATAGGGGTCATACACTAAAAGCGTTACGTTTTTATCTTTTAGATAATTAACTGCGTTATCAAACTTACCTCCACCGAAATCAACTACTACATCTCCGGGACGGAACTTCACCATATTATAGATAGCGGGAAGTTTATTTGAATTGATGGAAGTAGCTGCGCTACTGAATTCTTGTTGGGCTTGTTTGAGCTCAAGTTCGTCTGTGTCTTCAAAAGCTTCACGAAGATTTACGTATCCTTCTGCATCTTCGTCTAAATCGTCCGTTCCGGTATATCCCCAGTCACCTTCATCATACCCGCAATCTGCACAGAAACCCGTCTTTACATTAAAACGTGTTCCACCGCATGCAGGGCAATATTCCATATTAGGAAGGAATCTATTAGAGTTAACATCGTCATCAGCGGACTCTTTTAAGTACTTACTGGCTTCTGCTTTGGCATCGTCAATACTGTTGAAATTGCCATAATGTTTTGCAGTTGCACCGTTTGGCTTAACCTTTTCAAGATGGTATCCCCTATAAGGTTCAGGATTCTTAGAAATAACGAACGGACCTTTATACCACTTATCCGCAAAAGACCATCTCTTTACCCAACCATCATCAACTGACTCTTTCAACTGTAAAGGTGATATGTAGACGTCTTCCGAGTTATCACCTTCATCGTCGTCGCCAAAGTCAGAGTCTTTGAATTTATCCTTAGGTCTCAGTGTAAGCAGATCTTCATCCTCATCATTATTGACTACTACATGAGGAGTACCGTGCCAGTCGACTACGTCACCTAAGTGAACTGATTCAGTACAATCATTATCTCCTAGTGATTCATTCTGTGACAGAAGTTTTTTACCTAATTCTTTGGACAGTCTTTTTATACCCGTTTTGTCATCAATTGGTTCGTAACCTCGAGCTTGTGCATACGTTATGTGCTGTACTGTATTATTTTCATAGTTTACAGCATACCAATCACCCTTACCACCGATAATCTTTCTATATAAATCGTAAGGAGAGTTACTTGCAACATATTTATATCCTGCATCAATTAAATCTTGCTCAGTACTATAAGATTCAGTATTTGTAGTAGATTCATACATTTTGTCTTTAGTAACTAATTCGTCGACAAACTTTTTAGCAGCTTCCATGGAAGGGAACCCAGTGTCTTCCAGTTCACGGTATTTGTCATAAACATTGTAACCATCGCCACCACGGTCAATCTTGATTAAGTAACCCTTATAGATAACTGATGTTGAATTTAATCTTCGGTCTTGTTTATGAGTAACTTCGGGAGAGTTCCCACTTTCCTTCAACGCATTTACAAAGGATAGGTCTTCTTTCATAACCCACTCAATGTCGTCCGTATCAGAATAATCCCAATCAACAAGTACTTTGATGGAGTCACAATCAATAACTGTGCCTTTACGGTTGCCATCAGTTACTCTATCACCCTTTTCAAAGATGAGCTCTTCAGATTCACCAAAAGATACGCTGCCACCAAAATCTCCTGTGCTCATTAAGGCATTACTTGCAGTAATATCAAACCCAGGTGACATTACAATACCCCAAGGAGCTGAATTGTCTGCAATCTTCTTTCTGCAATCATTCGTTAACTTGTAGTTAGGATTATTCAGAATGTTATTAAGCAGTTCGTTAACAGCATCGCTATTAACTTTGCCCAGCTTAATATCCTCAAAACTATTCGTTGACTCGTTCATGCATTTTGCACAAAGTCTACCCTCATCTTCAACTACATCATACACAGTGTACTCCATAGTATCATCATCTACATAACCATTTGATTGGGATGCTGTTGATACCTTTTCATTACACTTATTTAAGATATCTTCTGAAGCTTCCTTTATTGAAGTATAGTTAATAGGCACATCATAGTTGTAATCCACATATAACGATATGCCATCGGTTTCATATTCCACAGGACTTAACCCGAAAGTATATATTGTATCTTTACTCGTAATTTCAAATTGTCCTGCAACATCATTGTAGAACACACTATCATACTTTTGGTCTAAACCCGTTTTTACATTATTAATGATAGCTTCAAAGGGTGTTACATTCTGAACATCAGTTAATCCTGTTAGTTCACTCACATCGTCGTCACAGAAATAAGTGCATAGTTTCTGATATATTACCTCAGGATCTTCGTTGTCAAACAGCAGTTTTGCAATGTCAGCTTTGTCTTCATCTGTGAGAAGGCAAGCATCGTACATTGTCAGTAAATCATATTTACAACAAGAGTCAGCGTCCATATTACGAAGTGACTCTCTAATATTGATTTTACTCATTCTGCGCTCCTTTCTTCAAACTTCTAAATTTGCAAATTTAGAAGCCTCATTTGGAGGCTTCTTTATATACTTATATACAAGTTATGGAATGTACCTCAAAAAAGCATCAATGAAATCATCTGCTGCTTTAACAACATCTCTATCGTTTCCACTTATGGAATAGTTGATATGCTTATCCAAATCAGAGGTAATATATCCTTGATAGCTAAGGGTATCATCCACATAAAAAGAAGCTTTAATGTCGATATTGTCATTTACAAAACTAATGCCATTAACTGACGTAACAATGTTAAACCCCACCTCTCTAAATAATTTGCTAATCTTATAAAACTTATCGTTTTTGTCTTTCTGATCTGTGTTTAGCTTTTTTTCAATTTCATTCATAAATAATTCTCCTTTTGTCTACAAAGCTATATACAAAGTAAAAGTATTATCCATGCAGTGCACTTCTTGACAATAGTGTACACCGTGTCAGACAAGCTAAAATGCAATTACATTAAAAAAGGACCCTACAATAGGGTCCTAAGATGCTCAATTACTTAATATCGCTAGCTTCAGGTAGTTCACGCATAAGAATTTGATACTGATAATCAACTGCTTTCTGCAATCCTTCCTTATCAAAGGTAAAAAGTTGCCCGCTAGTGGTCATGTAATATAGGTCAGTACCGTTTACAACCGCAGGTTTTACCAAAAGGGTTGCTAAGCATTCTGGAGTCATTTCCTTCATTGTCTGCTCAAATACATTCATCGTTTACTCTCCTTAAAATTATTCATTGTGAGTGGTGTGCCACTCATCTCCGTCCCAATATCCTCTAAAAATACACTTACTCCATCGGTTTGAATAGTGATCAGGCTTGGCAATAATACCAAGTCCTAATACTAATTTACCACTTTGTAGCGGTACAATTTGTATATTTTGCAACACACATGTGAGACCGCCACAATGTACCTTAGGTGTCAACTCTTTAGTTTTTACATAGTCGATATCATTACATGTGTTATCAAATGAGTTCAACAGCTGTGTGGTAAATAGCTCTGCAATATAATCGACTTCTTCCTCTTCTATTGACAAATCTAAAGATTCATCAAATAACCTCATCCAGTCTATCTGTGTAACATAATCAATTAATGAACACTTATCAATACTCAATTACTCACTCCCCAGATAATTGTGTTAGTGAACTACTTATTACTAAAGTAATAAGCTTCGTAAGAAGTTTAATATACCTATTAGGCTATTCTTATTCTTACTGGCGTATCCACTACACCTCTACTGTATAGAGCTTCTAAACTCACAACATTACTTTTACGCATTATATTCAATGCACCATTTATATCAGCATTAAACCGGTAGTTATTCTTAGTTACGTATAAACCCCTTTTCACCCTTCTACCAGAGAAAGTATACTCTTGAGGATTATCGAAGTTATATGTAGGAATAATATCCTTATCAAAGAAAGAGGCTTTTGAAGTATAACTTTCTTCCTGTTTTACAAAGTTAATGCCTTCAACTTTACACATGTATTCCAATTTGTTTCTCAGTATACCGAAAGGTAGGTTACAAAATGTCTGGTTTGTTTTTCTACCTAGGTTAACATTTTTCTGGAAAGTTTCATTATACCCTACAACTATGTTACCTATGTTGTTAGACAAACAATAATTAACAACATATCTCGCAGTTTTACTTATGTAATCGTTTACTGCATTGTTATGTTTAATAATTAATCGTTGTTTAATGTTTCCACTTTTTACATTTTGTTTATCATATACAGATTGTACTTTTGATAAACTTTTACAAAAACCCTGGTTTATAGATTTAAGTTTTTTACCGTCAATTATGAAAGACTTTCCAGCACTTGTCACACAAGTACACAGATTGTTTATCCCAAGGTCAATTGCAAGTGCATTATTTGTGTCTAGTTTCCTTTGACCCTCAGAGACTTCATAAGTGTACTGAATCTCAAAGAACCTTGCATTATACTTAGGAATTATCTTTATCTGTTTTATCCTCTTGTCTTGTAGCAATGGAGGTATTCGGATTTCAATCGGTTTATGGCACTTTTTATATGATTGGGAGTAGGGTACTACAAGTTTGTTACCGTTTAATCTAACAAAAGCAATTACTAATGCACTGTAAGAATCTTTAGGTAGATATCTCGGTAGTTTAACATCTTTATAGTTATAAGTTCCGGCTTTACATTTTCTTAGTAATGCAAAGAATGACTTAAAAGAAGAATCTACTTGTTTCATTATCTGTTGAGCCATATTAGAGTTCAATAGTTTATAGTTTGGGCTATTTTTTAACAAGTGATAGTTCTTCTCATAACAAAGGTATTCTTTTTCATTCATATAGTATTGTCGGACGTTATATAAGGTCTCATTAGTCAAATTTTTAGCAATGTGACATAATTCCTTTAGATTAACATAATCTTCTTTACTCAAGTGCTTCAATTGTTGCTTAATAGTTAGATACATTTATTCACCTCCGTTTCATATTGTATATACAATGTTTTTAATATAAGGTACATATCTATTAAAAACAAGATTCATCCTATTACTAAAGTAATAAGTATTCTCTTGCACGCGGGATAAAAATAAATATACCAATGTAAACCACTCCTTAAAAAATACTATCCAGCGGCACCCATCTTGTTTTACCTCTTGCGTAGCACACTTTTACACAGTCACAAAAGGTGAATACATCTTTTGTGACATAATAATATTCTGAACCAAGATAGTTGATACCTACATCAAAGAAAAGCATTTCACTCACAGCCAGTGGTCTATGGTCGATTATGAATCCTTTGCCTTCATGAATCACCTCTTTATACAAAGGTTTACTAATCCCTTCACCAGGCTCAAGGTAAATCTTTTGATTATCTTTTATATAGTACGCCTCAGTAATAACTTTTTCTTCGGGATTTTCTGAAAGGTTAGTGTAAATACAAATTCCATTCCTGTCTTTTGACAGGTACTTGTGATAACGAATCTTTGTCCCCATTTCCAATTTATTTATGGGTGTAATATCAGTTGGAACAAGTTCATATTCATGTACCTCTAATTCATCTTTATTTGGAAACTCTGAATTATTGATAGCATTCAACGCATTTTGTTTTGTACAATAATGTTTTCTATGCTTAGATGCAAGTGACACATACTTTTGACTTTGAGAGTCCCAAATCATATATACGGTCATTTGTATATCCCTCCTCTATATAATCCAAGTATAATATAGTTTTCTTATTATTACAAGTTATTAGGCAGGAAATAATTCCTGCCTAATATAGATATATAGATAAATTACTTACTCAGTGCCTTTTCAATTTCAACTCTGCTAGTGTATTCTTCTTTATCGATCTCAACCCAAGAATTACTGTCTGTATCTTCTTTGAAAAATCTTTTTACATCTACAGTCTCACCGTTATTTAGCTTTACACTATCAATACAAATTGTGTCAAAATCTTCATTCACCGACGTGGTGTGTTCAGACACATATGCAATGATAGGATCACTTGAAGTATAGTAAGGAAACTTAATTGGGTAAATGCTATTAACAACTCTTGACACAAACCCGTTATACCAAACAGGAGCGTGTGGATCATCTTTATTTACACATACTACACGATTCACATCGCTATAAGTGATGTTCCCTTCTCTATCCACGTCTTTGAAAAGACTTGTCATTCTTGCACACTGGTAAGTAATTGTTCCTGACTCAGA
>ULTU01078159.1_pt1 | contig 12513 bp, 10 predicted proteins | sample 1957861 | NCBI WGS metagenome assembly ULTU01 (sample SAMEA4835742, study PRJEB28245) | human gut metagenome | biome: gut microbiome; material: fecal sample | place: Denmark | collected 2008
GCGACGAGCTGTCAAGCGAGATTTCGCCGGTAATGGCTGGCTTGAGCATGTTCTGCAAGCTCGACAAGCCTGAGTTCATCGGTAAGGAGGCGCTTGCCGCACAGAAGGCAGAAGGCGTAAAGCAGAAGGTGGTAGGCATCGAGCTCAACGACCGCGCTATTCCGCGTCACGGCTATAAGGTGCTTCACGAGGGTGAAGTCATCGGCGAGGTTACAACCGGCTACCACACCATATCTTCAGACAAGTCGGTCTGCATGGCTCTCATCGACGCACGCTTCGCAAAGCTCGGCACAGAGCTTGAGGTTCAGATCAGAAAGAAGACCTTCCCGGGCGTTGTTGTAAAGAAGAAGTTCTACGACAAGCACTACAAGAAGTAATCACATAACAATTCATAGAAGGGTATGGCATCCGTGCCATACCCACGCACCCCTATCTGCACATTCTATAATACAAGAATAATATTTAAACTAAATAACAATTAAAAAACAAATCTATTATGGCAAAAGTTATTGAAGGACTCTTCTATTCAGAGTCACACGAATATGTAAAGGTTGAAGGCGATTTCGCTTATGTAGGCATCACCGACTATGCTCAGCACGCATTGGGCAACGTGGTTTACGTTGACATGCCTGAGGTAGACGATGAGGTTGAAGCTGATGAGGACTTCGGTGCTGTAGAAAGCGTGAAGGCTGCCAGCGACCTTATCTCTCCGGTTTCGGGTACTGTGGTTGAAGTGAACGAGGCTCTCGAGGACAAGCCAGAGCTCCTCAACGAGGATGCTTTCGAGAACTGGATCATGAAGGTTCAGATGTCAGACAAGTCTGAGCTCGACGCTCTGATGGACGCTGCTGCATACGAGGAGTTGTGCAGCAAAGAGTAACTGAAGCACATCAAATCAACCATTGTCGAGCTTGAGACTCGACAATAAACCGATCAAACTATGAACTTCAAATTTTTTCCACAGACCAAGGAAGAAATAGAACAGATGCTCAAGCAGGCCGGCATGAATTCGCTCGACGATCTCTATGCCGACGTGCCTGAGCAGATTCGCTTCCGTGGTGAATACGATTTGCCCGATCCGATGAGCGAAACAGAGATTCGCTCGTTGTTCGAGAAGCTCGGTGAAAAGAATCGCCGACTTACTGTGTTTGCTGGAGCAGGATGCTACGACCACTACACACCAGCTGTAGTGCCGAACATCATCTCGCGCTCAGAGTTTCTCACAAGCTACACTCCGTACCAGGCTGAGATTTCGCAGGGTACACTCCACTATATCTTCGAATACCAGAGTATGATGGCAGAACTCACCGGCATGGATGTTTCAAACGCATCTATGTACGACGGTTCTACCGCTACGGCTGAGGCTGCAATTATGGCTCTTGCTTCTACAAAGAAGACTGACACGGTGCTTGTATCGGCTTCGATAGACCCGAAGGTGCTTAATGTAGTGAAGACTTACGCTCACTTTCACGGCTTCAACGTGGAGCTTATCGCCGAAAACGACGGTGCTACCGACAAGGAGCAGATGGACGCCCGCCTCGAAAAGGGCGGCGTGGCTGGCGTAATCGTTCAGCAGCCTAACTATCATGGCATTGTTGAAGACTTCAGCGGCTTTGCCGATTCATGTCATGCACATAAATCGTTGTTCATCGTAAACAGCGTGGCTGCCGACCTCGCATTGCTGAAGACTCCAGGCGAATGGGGTGCTGACGTAGCAGTAGGCGACGGACAGTCGTTGGGCATTCCGATGTCATTCGGAGGTCCGTCGGTAGGCTATATGTGCTGCACCGAAAAGCTCATGCGCAAGATGCCGGGCCGTATCGTTGGCAAGACTGTAGACAATCGCGGACAGCGCGTGTTCGTTCTCACATTGCAGGCTCGCGAACAGCACATCCGCCGTCAGAAAGCAACATCGAACATCTGCTCTAACGAGTCGCTCATGGCTCTCTTCGTTACTATCTATATGTCTGTAATGGGCAAGGAAGGTGTGAAGGAAGCTGCGCAGATGTCATACGACGGCGCTCATTATCTGCATGACGCTTTAATTGCAACAGGTTTGTTCTCAGACAAATACGAGCGTCCGTTCTTCAATGAGTTCTGCGTTAAATACAACGGCGATGTCGACCGCTTGCAGCAGCGTTTCATCGAGAACGGCATCTTAGGCGGTGTGAAGGTTGACGCTGACACATTGATGTTTGCCGTTACCGAAAAGCGCACGAAGGAAGAAATTGATAAACTCGTTAATATTGCAAAGGAGGAAAAGCTATGAACAATCGTCTTTATGGAAACTTGATTTTTGAGTTGTCTAAACCCGGACGCCGTGGCTATTCGCTCCCAAAGAACGAGTTCGGACACCATGAGGTGCCGGCTGAAATGCGTCGTTGTGAAGATGCTAAATTGCCAGAGTGTGACGAACTGACCGTGGTACGCCACTACACAAATCTTAGCGCAAACAACTTCGGCGTTAACAACGGCTTCTACCCTCTCGGTAGCTGTACTATGAAGTACAACCCTATCATCAATGAGGAGATAGCAGCTTTGCCGCAGTTCGCAGCATTGCACCCATTGCAGCCTGAGGACACATGTCAGGGAGCATTGCAGGTATACTATGATATGCAGAAGGCTCTCTCTGCAATAACCGGTTTGGAGGAGTTCACACTCAATCCGTTCGCTGGTGCTCACGGCGAGCTTACCGGTTTGATGGTCATCCGTGCGTATCATCAGAGCCGTGGCGACTTGAAGCGTACAAAGGTTATCGTGCCCGACTCGGCTCACGGCACAAACCCGGCTTCGGCTGCTGTCTGCGGCTTGGAGATTGTAGAAGTGAAGTCTACAGCTCAAGGCGTAGTTGACGTTAACGACCTTCGCGGTCTGCTCGACGACACCGTAGCTGCTGTGATGATGACCAACCCAAATACATTGGGACTCTTCGAGCGCGAGATACCTGAGATACAGAAGCTCGTTCACGAGTGTGGCGGCTTGATGTACTACGACGGAGCAAATCTCAACCCGATGCTTGGCGTTTGCCGTCCGGGCGATATGGGCTTCGATGTTATGCACATCAACCTGCACAAGACATTCTCTACACCTCACGGCGGTGGCGGTCCTGGTTCAGGTCCGGTCGGCGTGCGTAAGGGATTGGAACAGTTCTTGCCTGTACCGAAGGTTGAGAAGGTGGGCGATCGTTATCGCATCGTAACAACAAATGGTCAGGACTTCAACGTGCATGTTGGCGAGTTCTTCGGCAACTACGCTGTTATGCTCCGCGCATACACATACATCCTCACTCTCGGCAAGGAACACATCCGCATGGTTGGTCCGCTTGCTACACTCAATGCCAACTATATCAAGGAGGCACTTAAGGATGTATACGAGTTGCCCATACCGACAGTCTGCAAGCACGAGTTCGTATTCAACGGCTTGAAGGACAAGTCAACGGGTGTGACAACAATGGACGTAGCAAAGCGTTTGCTCGACTATGGTTATCACGCTCCTACGATCTACTTCCCGTTGCTGTTCCATGAGGCAATGATGATTGAGCCGACAGAAAACGAAAGCAAGGAGACGCTCGATGAGTTCATCGCTGTTCTGCGTAAGATTGCAGAGGAAGCAAAGACAAATCCGGAAGAGGTGAAGACAGCTCCGCACAACACTCCGACAGGTCGTGTTGACGACGTGCTGGCTGCTAAGCAACCGATACTTACTTGGAAGCAGCTTTCCAACTAATTAACCATAAAGGGTGTGCTAAAATAGAACATAAGTCAAATAGGGCTCAGCCTGATATATTCTATTTTGGCACACCTTTTTTAAATATAAACTGTAAACAAAATGACTAAAACAAATCTCATCATTATAGGTTCGGGCCCCGGAGGCTATCGTGCTGCGCACTATGCTGCGCAACATGGGCTCACCGTGACAATCATTGAAGCTGCCGAGGCTGGTGGCACATGCTTGAACCGCGGCTGTATACCAACAAAGACTCTCTGTCGAAACGCAGAAGTTGTAGACACCATGCAGCATGCTGACGTATTCGGCGTAGCGCTTGATGGTTTCCAACTTCAATTCCCGAAGGTTATTGAGCGCAAGCAGCAGGTTGTTGAACAGCTGCGTAGCGGCATCGAGACGCTGATGCAGACTCCTGGCATTACTTTCGTTCGTGGCTTTGCTCACTTCAAGGATAGCAAGACTGTTGTTGTAGGCGAAGAAGAGTATACTGCCGACAACATAATGATAGCTACGGGCAGCGACTCAAAGTGTCCGCCTATTGAAGGCACAACATTGCCGGGCGTTATCACCTCTACAGAACTTCTCGACATCGGCCATATTCCTGAGCGCTTGTGCATCATCGGCGCAGGAGTTATCGGAATGGAATTTGCTTCCGTGTTCAGCAGTTTCGGTAGTAAGGTGAGTGTGATTGAGTTCCTCAAGGAGTGTTTGCCAGTTCTCGATTCGGACATCGCAAAGCGTCTGCGCCAAACTATCGGCAAGCGCGGCGTAGAGTTCTCTATGCAGTCGGCTGTTAAGTCAATCACAGAAACAACTACAGAGGACGGTAAGCGCCAACTCACAGTAACGTACGAGAAGAAGGGCAAGCCTGCGCAGGTGGATGCAGACGTTGTGCTCATTGCAACCGGTCGCAAGCCGAACATCGAAGGTCTTGACCTGGAACTCGCAGGCGTTGAATACTCGCCGAAGGGAATCGCAGTAGACGATGATTTCTGCACAAATGTTGAAGGCATATACGCAATAGGCGACGTGAATGGTCGTTGTATGCTCGCTCATGCAGCAACATTCCAGGGTCTGCATGTTGTGAACAAGATTCTCGGTAAAGAAGACGATATCAAGTTTGACATTATGCCGTCTGCTATCTTCACTTATCCCGAAGCTGCAAGTGTAGGAAAGAGCGAAGATCAGCTGAAAGCGGAAGGTTGCGAATACGAATGTCGCAAGGGTTTCCACCGTTCAAACGGCAAGGCTCTCGCAATGAACGAAACAGATGGTATGGTGAAGTTGTTTGTCGACAAGGCAGACGGAAAAATTCTCGGTTGTCATGCTTTCGGAGCACATTCTTCCGACATGGTGCAGGAGATTTCGGCTCTCATGAATCAGGGCGCAACCATTACAGACCTCGCCAACTGTATCCACATACATCCCACTTTGGGCGAGATTCTGCACGATATCGCTTTATAACAAAGACATCATCGAACAAATCGATACAAAAAATGAATGAGGCTATAGGACAATGGTTCTATAGCCTCATTCATTTTTCAAAGTTAGTCTACCCTACTTATTACAGTCGGTCGTATTATCTGTTTGTTACCACAACCTTCTTGCCGTCTACGATATACACGCCTGGTGTCAGATTACGAAGGTTGTCACCAACATAAACACCATTGATATTATAGACCTTTTGACTATTCGACTGCGAATTAACTTCAACATCAACAATACCATCAACGATGGTTTCTGTATCATAGCTCAACACCTTACCTACTGCTTTTCTTGGAATGATGAAATACACTCTTGTTCCCTTCATTCTATGATCATTTTCTGAAGGTCTGAAGAACGTATTGTTGTCGCCAAGGAACAGATTCGTACCATCGGGATTCAATACGGTTGCCTGATATGTGCCCTTCATGAGATATCCATCTGCACCAACCTGCAAATCAGGATGTGCTGCCATGTCAATCTTCACATTTTCAAAGAGAAGATTATCAAGATTCTTATTGGGCTTAATCAGATATGGAACACCAGCCGCCAAATTTTCAACAGACTTGAAGTACATAACCATTCCCTCCATGTGGTCAAATGTTCTCAATTCTACTTTCTTGCCTCCAAAGACCTCAACCAACTGCTCCTTCGCAACGTTGAAAGGCAAACAAATAGTGTACCATGTATCATCAGCAACAAACGATCTCTTCAATTTGAAATGCACGGCAGTCTGGTCATACTCCTTAATCTTGGCATCAGCCTCAAAGTCAGTATCAGAAATCTCAAGAGAAGGTACGGGATTTATAAATATCTCGATCTTTTTGATGTGACTCTTATTTGGGAGAAACATAGTAAATGGTTTAGAATCCAGAATATTAACTATAAATTCATATTCGGTAAAATCAGTTATTTCTCCAGGACCATTATTAATATAATTAGGTACCTCGTGATTTAATATATAAGGCTTAGTTACTTTGTGACTTTGCTCAAAAATTACTCTTACAGCATACCCATTTGGAGCCAAAAAATCAGGACTACTAAGTCTTCCTCCACCTGCTAAAGAGGTCAAAAATCCTTTATTTATTCTATGTTTATAAAGACTATATGTACCAAATGTATATTCTTTACCATTATCTGCTTTGAATATATAATCTTTAAGCGGTACTTGATTATCTGCAGATGTAGGCATATTATAGAACGCTTCATTTTCAGCCGAGAACACAATTGTCGCCTCACCCAATCTGTCTTGGTATGTCAGAGTATATGAACCTTCCGACTCCTTATACAAATCTGAGCCAGCATATTTTGCAGTTATTGTTGTCGTGCCAAACTCTTTCAACGTGATTTCACCAGTAGACTCATCAACTGATGCAACCTTCTCATTGCTACTTGAATATGAAAGTTTTGCATAAACAATAGCCTCGCCATTTTGAAGTGTCACACTTGCTGTAGGCAAAGAATATTCCTTACCTTTATATATTGTCAAATCCTTTGAACTGAATGTTACAGAAGTAGATTGCTTTATTGCTGATTGCAAGCCATCTGCTTTATACAAGGCTATCATTTTAGAAGATACGCCAACAAAGTTATCTCCATAACAAGAAAATCCATAATTATTAGAAAACAGAAGTGCTCTTTTCTCGTTCTTATCAAACACTATCGAGGCATACTTCTCGTTAATATCGATTTTCGCTCTTGATGTTACATCGGGTGTCGTCTTTAAATTACAATGATTAGTTGAAGAGTTTGAGGCATTAGACAAATACTTTTCGTCTTCCGTCTTCAAATAGTAATAATTTGTATTAGGCTTCACTAGTGTAAAAATAGTAACAAAGCTATTAGCAGTAGCAACTCCATCTTCTAATTTTATAGAAGTATAATTAAAATGCTTTTCATTCCACTCTGTCAGAACCGCCTTATACTCTTCATTCACCACAATAAACCGATCGCCATCATTCAATTTTTCGATACTATTAATACGAGTGAAAGTTTGTTCTTGTGCATGCACAGACATGCCTGTTCCCATAATAAGACATACGAGAACAAACAGATAATTGAAAAACTTCAATTTGATAGTCATTTAGTGATTAGTTAAATTAAAAATGGATGAAGGCGTCCAAACATAAACGGACACACCTCATCGTTTTATAGTCTGCCACGACTGATACGCACATCCGCAACGACCGTTGCAGACATACGCATCGACCGTGGCGGATGCACGTGCCGACCGCTACACACCTTAATGCGATTGGTTTTATCACACGAAGTGTGGCGGTCTATCTTCTATAATGTTTACTGATGCTGCTCACGAAGCAAGTCATTCACAGTCTTCACGGGATTGAATGTGCCGATTGGCACCTCAACGAAGATTGTGTTCCAGTCGCTCATTGCGCCATTCCAAAGACCCGGAAGTTCGAGAGCCTTAAGTTCCTTGCCGTTCTTGCTCTTAGAAGAGATGAAGCCTGTCTTCTTGTCGACATACTCCGGAAGGTTGAAGCGATTGCCCTTGTAGTCCTTTGTAGCACAAACAAGGTCAACTGGGTTGAAGTGTGTGCCTTCCTTGAACATGCGTACATACTCCTCGTTGTTTGTATCAATCTGGCTCGACTCAAGAATCTGCGGACTAACAGTTCCGTCGTTGTTGTAGCAGAGGAACGGACCGCCACCAGGCTCGCCTACATTCTTCACTACACCACAAACGCGGATAGGTCTATTGAACTTAGTCTTGAGGTATTCAGCCAATTCGGCATCTGCCAGTTCTGCAGCGCCAGTCTTCTTGCAGCACAATGTTGTCTCAACGAAACGTAGCATCTCTGTAAGTTTCTCGCGAGAAGGCACGCCAGCCTCGAGTTCGCGCAGATAATCGAACACCTGTTTCTGAGTATCAACGAGAACGCCAGCAATAAGCTTCTTGTACAAAACAGTCTCGTCCTTGATTCTATCTGGCACAACGTTGTCGATATTCTTGATGAACACAACGTCAGCCTCAATCTCGTTGAGGTTCTCGATGAGTGCGCCATGACCGCCCGGACGGAACAGCAAAGTGCCGTCTTCGTTGCGGAACGGAGTGTTGTCTGTGTTTGCAGCTATTGTGTCTGTGCTCGGCTTCTGCTCAGAGAAACTAACGTTGAACGTAACGTTGAACTTCTTCTCCATGTAAGGCAGATTCTCTGCCACCTTCTTCTTGAAGAGTTCGAGATGGTCGTGCGAAACCGTGAAGTGAATGTTAGCCTTACCGTCAGAGCAAGCATAGAGCGCTGCTTCTACGAGATGCTCCTCCATCGGAGTGCGCGGACCATCCTCATACTGATGGAACAGCAGCAAGCCCTTCGGCAACTGACCATAGTTCAAGCCCTTTGCCTCAAGCAGGTTTGCTACGACAGCCTTATACTTGCCGTGCTTGATAAGGTCGCAAACACATTCGCCTTCGTTCTCCTTGCACTTTGCGCAAAGAGCCTTCTTGAAAGCGAACTTCTTGATATTGTCGAAGAAGAACTTTTCGAAGTCGGTAGTCGGCTCGTCATAGTCGGCAGAAAGGAACGCAAAGAGATTCTTGAACATACGGCTCGCAGCTCCACTTGCCGGCACGAACTTCACGATAGTATGCTGGTCGCTAAGATAAGCGCTCCAATCGTTAACGTACTTCTCAACTTGCGCAGAGTCTGGCGAGAAGATGCCGTTGCCTACTGCTGCTGCAGCTTCAATCTTCAAGAACGGGAATCCTTCCTTAATCTGTGTAAGTTGATGCTCGATAGCCTCAGGTGTAATGCCTCGCTGTGCTATCTGGGTTAAATCTTGGTTAGAAAACATAATATTGTAGTTTTAAGAATTAAATTCAAGACTTGGCTTAACACATACAAATGTAAGGACTTTTTCTCAAATGAGGGAAAAAAACGCCCATTATTTTATGAATTAGAATTATTATTTATAATTTTGTGGTGATATTATCTCCGACAATGATTGAATCGTATTTGCATACGTGTTTAAACAGCAATTTAAATTATAACTTATGATAAATTTCCCTTGCGCAAAAATAAATCTCGGACTCAACATCACCGAGAAGCGCCCTGACGGATATCACAATCTTGAAACCGTTTTCTTCCCTATTCCGCTATGCGACGCTTTGGAAGTGCAGACTATGGACGAAGCGTTTCCGTCTAAACTGAACTGCGATCTTAAAGTGACGGGCAATAGTGTGTGTTGCAACGAGGAGGACAATCTCATAACAAGGGCATATAATCTGTTGGCAGCCGACTATAACCTGCCACGAGTTCATGCGCATCTGTACAAGCATATCCCAACAGAAGCCGGACTTGGTGGAGGTTCGAGCGACGCAGCCTTTATGATAAGACTGCTGAATGACAGCTACAAACTGAACATCAGCAAAGAGAACATGGAGAAGTACGCAGCCCGTTTGGGCGCCGATTGCGCTTTCTTCATCGCCTCTGAACCTGCCTACGCAGAGGGCATTGGAGAGATTCTTACGCCGGTTACGATTACCGATAATAATCTGAAAGGCTACAGCATGGTTGTAGTGAAACCGTCATTGGCAATCTCTACAAAGGAGGCGTTTGCACATATCCATCCACAAAAGCCGAACGTTTCGTGCCGCGACATTGTCGCGCAACCCATCGAGACATGGCGCAACAGACTGACAAACGACTTCGAGGAAAGCATCTTCCCAAACCATCCCGAATTGGCTGCCATCAAAGAGACTCTGTATAACATGGGAGTGGCATACGCACAGATGAGCGGAAGCGGCAGCAGTCTGTTCGGCATATTCAAGGAAAAGGTAGACAAATCGGCATTCGAGAAGCAATTCTCCGACTGCAAGGTCTTTGTCCTTGACATTTAATGATTGCAGACCGCAGAATTTTATGTATTATACATATATTTGTAGCTGATACACAAACAGAATAAAAACTATATAAATTCAAAATAAATGCGCAATACAAACAATACATACAAGACACAAGGAGGCGACAATCTGGTTATCACCGTAAAGGAGAACGCTCCCCTGCTCGAATATCTCATCAATAACGTAAGCGAGAGCCGCTCCAAGTTGAAAGCAACGCTGCAAGGTCGTGGCATAGCCGTGAACGGAAGAATGGTAACTCAGTTCGACTACCAGCTTAAAGCTGGCGACAAGATTATCATCAGCCGCCACAAGAAGCAGAACCAGTTCAAAAGTCGCTACGTTAAGATTGTATACGAAGACAGATGGCTCGTCGTTGTAGAGAAGAATATCGGCATTCTGTCGATGGCAGCAGGCCATTCTTCGCTCAATGTGAAGTCGGTGCTCGACGACTACTTCCTGAAGTCGCGCCAGAAATGCCGCGCACACGTTGTACACCGCCTTGACCGCGATACAAGTGGACTCATGGTATATGCCAAAGACATAGAGACAGAACAGATACTCGAGCACAACTGGCACCAGATTGTTTACGACCGCCGCTATGTCGCAGTAGTGAGTGGCGAGATGGAGCAGGACAATGGCACTATCGCCAACTGGCTGAAGGACAACAAGGCATACATCACATATTCGTCGCCAACTGACAATGGTGGCAAATATGCTGTCACACACTTCCAGGTGCTCAATCGCACCACAGAACACTCGCTCGTTGAGTATAAGCTCGAGACCGGTCGCAAGAACCAGATACGTGTACACTCGGCAGACATGGGACATCCCGTTTGTGGCGACGTGAAATACGGCAACGGCGACGACCCGTTGCATCGTTTATGCCTGCATGCATACATGCTCTGCTTCACCCACCCCGTTACGGGCGAGCCTATGGAGTTCTCTACACCTATCCCTACAGCATTCAGAAGTCTGTTCTAACGAAATCAATTCCGTATGTCTGTGCCTAATTGTCAGTAAATATTATTTACATTAAGTTTTGTTTTTATTTACACAAAACTACAATTAGGCACAGATTTTGCGTAATGATTAATGAATGATAATACTAACAAAAATATATAATTGGAGGTAAAGACTATGGCATTTATTGATTATTACAAAATACTTGGCGTAGACCGCAACATTCCACAAGACCAAGTGCGCGAAGCTTACCGCAAAAGAGCTAAGCTGTTCCATCCGGATCTGCACCCTAACGACCCGAAAGCTAAGGCTAAGTTCCAGGCGCTGAACGAAGCGTATGACGTTATTTCCGACCCTGAAAAGCGAAAGAAGTACGACCAATATGGCGAACGCTGGCGCGAAGCCGACGCTTATGCACAACAAGGCGGAGCTGGCGGTCAGCAGTATTGGAGCAGCAATGGTGGCGGTTCGCCATTCGAGGGCTTCGACTTCTCAAGCTTCGGCGAGGGCGGAGGAGGCTTCTCGAGCTTCTTCCAGGACTTGTTCGGCGCAAAAGCAGGTCGCACACATAGCCGCACACGCAGTTCGGCACGACAGAATACGGGCGAGATGAACGCCAACGTGAATATCGACCTATACACAGCCCTACTCGGCGGCGAGGTGATAATACAGCTTGGCAACGGATCGAAGATAAAACTGAAAGTAAAGCCCGAAACGCAGAACGGCACGAAGGTGCGCTTGCGTGGCAAGGGATATGACCGCGGCGATGGCACAATGGGCGACCTCATCATAACATACAACGTGAAGTTGCCTACAAACCTCAGCGAGCGACAGAAACAGTTGCTCAGAGAGATGCAACAAGGGTAAACGCAATAAGGGTGACAATGTGCAATACATTGTCACCCTTATTATATTTTGAGAAAATTAAATCTCACCGATAAAGTGAAGTCAGACTCCACAATGGCTTCGATTTACTTTACCTTCTCTACGATAGCCTTGAAAGCCTCAGGGTTGTTAACAGCGAGGTCAGCGAGCACCTTACGGTTGATCTCGATACCTGCCTTATGGAGAGCACCCATAAGTGTAGAGTAGCTCATATTCTCGAGACGAGCAGCAGCATTGATACGCTGGATCCACAATGCGCGGAATGTGCGCTTCTTGTTACGACGATCGCGGTATGCGTATGTGAGGCCCTTCTCCCAAGTGTTCTTCGCTACTGTCCAAACATTCTTTCTTGCACCATAGTAACCCTTGGTGAGCTTCAGGATTCTTGTTCTCTTTGCTTTTGAAGCAACATGATTGACTGATCTTGGCATAGTTTTTCTTTCCTTTAAATGTTTTGACTAATAAAATTAACGGAGGCAGAGCAAATCACGAACCTGCTTGAGGTTGCTGTTGTCTACGATTGTCTGATGAACCAGATTTCTCTTCTGCTTCTTTGTCTTCTTAGTCAGAATGTGACTGTGGTAAGCGTGATGACGCTT
>ULTU01077344.1_pt1 | contig 12490 bp, 6 predicted proteins | sample 1957861 | NCBI WGS metagenome assembly ULTU01 (sample SAMEA4835742, study PRJEB28245) | human gut metagenome | biome: gut microbiome; material: fecal sample | place: Denmark | collected 2008
ATCACCTTATTGTGCGCCTTTCCGATACTGTCGATAATGGAAAGCGCCTTATCCATCCCGGCAAGATAGGCATCGCGGTCGAACTGATAAGTATCGAAGCCAATGACATCTATCAACTCGTCACCCGGATATTTTTTCATATATTCCGTTGTGTCTTTGGGTTCCGTACCCGGAGAGTAAGCATAGAGTACATTGTCCACACCTTTTGCCCGCAGGCTATCCACTGTCATGTGCCACAGTGACTTATACTCTTCAGAAGTACACAGTTTCTCACCCCACCAGAACCAACTGCCGCTGTGCTCGTGCCAAGGGCGGAAAAGTACAGGTATCTTCACCCCGTCCGCCGTCTTCAGCGAATGAAGAAAATCGGCAACTCCTCCCAACCAACCGGCAAACTTCTGCTGGTTCTCACCTCCGGGCAGGATGGACTTCACCACCGTCGTATCCGAAATATCCCAGGCATCACCACCCGTCTTAGGGTTACGTGCATGCCAACTGAGCGAAACCATTCCGCCCCGCTGATATTGGTTGATTATCTCTTTTCTGATTTTATCGAAGGAGACTTTATCCAGGTTGACTGCATTTCCGAGTTCCAGTTCTCCCAAGTCAAAACTGATGACAGCCGGATAGTCGCCACACACGTCCTTCACATCCGAACGACCTTCCTCACCTTCCCAACCGATGCCATATACTGTATCGTCATGATGGCCAAACATGATTCCTTTGGAAGGAATTTGCTTCAAATTAGCCAATAAATTCTCTGTCTCCTGTGTACGTACAGCAGCTGTTTCTTCATTCACAGTTTGTTCTTTCTTGAAAGAACCGCAGGCGCTCAACAGACTTGCCGCCAGAATCATCATTGCAAATTTCATTTTTTCATATCATATTTTTCAATCCTGTATTATTGAGAACGCTAATTTCTGGTACAAAGATAGCGAATTGTACCAAAGAAAAATGATACAATTTTATCCCTTTACTGTATTAAAAAAGCAGAATATAGAAAACACATCATCTAATCTCAACCGGGACACGTTTCTTTGAGAGATACTTATCATTCACAAAAGATTGTTTATACTCACAAATAAGTTTTTATCAGACAGGAAGTAGAAGAAACAGCAACCTTCATCTGCTCTTACGCTTATAAAGAAGCTACTTTTATGAAACTCCATAACCAACGATTAAAAGGATGCTATAAAAAGGGATGCCCCGATGCTAACCGAAGGCAACCCTTTCTGTTTTTTGAGTCAAAATTGCTATTCCATAGAAGGAAGATCCTCACGGGAAATAACAAATTCCTGATCCATTGCATCCTTCCACCACATTTCATCAGCATGGACTGCCAGAGTACCATCCTCGTTTGTTCCGTCATACCAAGGCATGAACCAGCTCCAACGTGCACCGGATGCCCATTGTTCAGAAATAAGTCCGACAGTACCACATTCACTCAGCGAAATAATCTTGTTTCCATAATTTCCGGCAATGGAAGTATATTCTGAAACACAATCTACAGTTTCCTTGTTATAAATATCACGTCCCACGATGTCTACATATTGGTCTCCCGGATACCAATCGGAATCATTGCCCTCGGTAGTCCAAACCCAGATAAGATTATCCAATCCTTCCGCCTTGAAGTAGTTGAACATAGCAATCCACAAAGACTTAAAGCTGACTGCATCCTTCCCCCACCAGAACCAACCACCGGCCGCCTCGTGGAACGGACGCCACAATACCGGGATATCCGCATCTCTCAACAGTTTCAAGTAAGCGGCGGTATTTTTCAAATCTTCGGTAAACACCTTGTTTTCCCAAGTACCTTCCATCGTGGCATTGGCAGCATCAAACTCTGTATCTGCCATATAGAAAGCATAATCAGTGTTCGGGTCGAGGACTGTACCGTTACTTTCAAGATAAACAGCAACTGCCGTATAATCATGTCCGCCAATGATGATGCCACCTTCCTGCAGGGTTTTCAAAATATCTTCGGTAATCACCAATGTATAATCTCCGGATATATCAAAATAATCAGTTCCCGGAGCAATCTCACTCCAACCACTGTTCTTTAACGAACCTTGTGCACTCACTGCCACATCCTTCACTGCCACACGTATTACCTGCCCCACTTGTACATCGGCAAAAGCTGCTTTTGCAGCATCATCCGTCATCTGCACATTTCCACTCCAATCACCCGGCATTACGGCCTCTCCTTCCCATATTTGAGTGGAAGAAGCCTCACTTACTGCCTTCTTGGGTACATTCCAATGCCACATGGCAGCTACGATACCACCTTTGTCCGACCAATCCTTTACGGGAGTAATGTCGCCGTAATCAATCCAGTCCGCTCCGGCTACAGATGTCGGCAGATGAACATAGTCAAAGCAGTTGACGGCCGGATATTTTCCGGTCCATCCATACACCTTTTCGGACATTTTCGTATTCCAGGCAACATCGGCCATCATAGCAGAAAGTGTCTTCGTCTCAAAATTATCCAATAGATAATCGTACAGCTTTACAGCTTTGACCGAAGTAGCGGCAACCAATGTCTTGTCCAAAGCGACAGTAGAGAACTGAAGCGATACAGCCGGAGCAGACATCTGATTCGGCCCGGTTACTATGCCCTCGGGAATAGAGAGAGAACAAGCAGTCTCTCTCCCTGGAACATTCACTTTGACTGTCAGTATATTGCTTGCACCAAGCACATCGGCACTTACCAGTTCACCACCGGTAAACTGGATTTTGCTCAATTTGTCTGTTGCAAAGAATATATTCTTATCATATTTCACTTCAATGGTGATTTCTCCCGTTTTTACCTTGGCTGCTCCACTTTCAGGAGTAACAGACACCAATACCGGTGCATCTACCGCAGGGATATCATGATTGACATCAGTATCGCAGGAAGCAACAGTAAAAGCTGCTATCAATGCGAGCATCCATTTTATATTTAAAGTTTTCATAAGTCTACAATATTTCTATCTTTTATTTTACTTCAATTGTAATCTTCTTTACAGTCAAATATCCCCCTTGGAAGATAAGTCCGCCACTTTCTTGCAATGCCTTTAAATCATTCGCACCAAGCGAATAAGCATATTTGGTTGCTCCTGCCTCAATATTTACAGCTTCTCCATCTGCAACTTTCTTAAAGTCCGGTTATGTAGTCCAACCGTCACCCTGTCCCAATTTAAGCTGCCACCAAGTACTCGATGTATCTTCTTCAAAATAGAAATATAATGTTTGTCCTACAACAACCGTATTCCAATCATATCCTCCCCATGCAAGATCTTGACACCCATTTGCCCAGTTTCCAAAGGAAACAGAACCTTCCCAAATGGTCATTTCCGGAGCCAGCACCTCCATTGTCACATCCGATATAAACTCTTTGCCCTCATAATTCACCATCTTAATAGCCGCCACTCCTGTCTCTGCCGTTTTGGGAACTACCATTTCGACTTCAGTCTCCGTAAGCTTACCAAACATTGTCACTTTGATTCCGCCTATATAAAATGCTTCTACGGTATTCAAATTTTTACCCGTAATTACAAATTCACTGCCTTGAACAACAGCAGTCGGATTGATTGTAGCAATAGCCGGGTCAGTAGCAGGAGTGATATTCAATGTCTGGGTAGTATTAACTTCCATGCCATTCCTTAAAATTAAAATTGGAGCACATGTCTCCGCAACCCCCGGCACTGTTATACCCAACAATTCATCGCTTATATGATTGTACTCCGCAAGCATAGCAGTCGGTGAATCCTCGCCAGCAAAAACAATAGCTGAAACTAAATCCAAATCCGTACCAGCAATTGTCAGTGTATCACCGGCCGTCAATGCAGCCGGAGTGAATGCCGTAATGCCGGGTTTCAATGTTCTATAGGCAACAAGCACACTTTCTCCATTAAGCAAATTCAAAGCAATATCACCGTCTTGAGCTAATTCAGGAACAGTAACCGTTATCTTAGTGGCAGATGTCCCTTTCTCCAATTCAACCGCTTCAGCAACATTCGGGAATGTAGCACTAACAATCAGATCCAAATCTTTACCTGTAACCGTTATATCAGTGCCATTCTTTACCACTTCAGGAACAGCGGATAACTCTGTGGGAACCACCGTCTGGATTTCACCTGCTGCGACTTCAGCTCCAGAGTAACATACTAATGTCACAGCCCCACTCTTAGCCGTAGCCGGTACAACAACAGTCAATGTTTTGGCATCCTCAGATACAACGATTTCCGAAACTTCTGCTTCGCCAAACTTTACAGAAGAAACCCAATTCAAATTTTCTCCCTCAATCACCAACGGACTACCGGCCTTGATTGTAGCAGTAGCACTGTTTGTGTAAACGGGGAGTGCAACAATCAGCATTTCCTGACTATATATCCAATTAGGAATTTCAGCCCCATCCGAAATAATAATCTGTCCGGTTTTAGCTGTAACCGGGACTTTCACTTTTATTTCCTTACGATTCCGGCTTTCGAATTCGGTCACAATAACATTATCCGCAAAAATGATTTCTTCAATGAGATTCAAGTATTCACCAGTAATTGTAATAACCTCACCGGGATTCACCTCTATAGGGGAGACAGCTGCCAAATCAATCGGTTCTGTAAATGTCAACTCGGTCTTCGTTGTTATATCTCCTTTCGGAGTCTTCAAGGTGACCAGACCGGGCCGGGCTGTCTGGGGTACAGTGACACGAATTTCCGTATCGCTGACTATCTCAAGATCTGTTATATCGTCGCAACCGGAAATAACAACCGCAGTCACCTTATCCATGCCACTACCCAGAAAACGGAGTACACCGCCACGGGCTACGGGACTCGGTCCGAATACATTCAGACTGATTCCCCCTTTATATTGGTTGGTATCTTCATCATCTCCATTGCCACAAGACGCAAACGCCAAGCAACAGAAGAGTATCAGGCACATCATCCACAGTGCCGGGAATTTATATGTTTTATTCATATCAGTATTCTTTAAAAGGTTATTCAATAGGTACCACACGGATATTGTCAATCATAATCACCGGATTGCAATCCTTACCTTCCACGCCACCTGCCCAGACAAAGAATGTCAGTCCGGTCAGCATAGTCTTGTCCAAAGCCTTGTCACACTTATTACCTTCATGCGTTTTGTTGAACTCTGACAGATTCATGGAAACGGTTGTCCATTTACCACCCGTATCATACGAACCCGTATTCTTCCAAGGCAACCACAAACCGCGCGGTACATTCGTATCACTAAAGTAAGCATTAGTTCCAGTCGCATAAGTCACCACATCATTACCCGTAAACATCACTTGTAGAGCGCAAGACTGCCACGGATTGGAAGAAGGAATACTCACCTCGAATTTCAGTTGCAAGCCATTGACGCCATACTCCTCGAGCAGTTCTACAAACTCAGGACGTGCAGAAAGTTCGGGATAACCGGCAGACGGTTCCGGCCAATAATTGAACGAGAACTCATCTTCTGCCCAAGTAGCTCCGATAGCACCGTCAAGCGCTCCGGCGAGACAGATATAAGCACCGTCAATACTGTTTTCATCGGCTTCTCTCAACACTTTGCTACCATCACGCCAACCATGCGCAATAGCCATACCGCCATGAGAACCGTCCCAGTCAAAGAGAATGTTACGTGTGTCATAATAGCGGAACTTAGAACGTCCGGTACCGTAAATGGACTTCACGTTGATATAGCCTGCAGGAGCATTGTCCGGAAGAATAAAGCTGACCGCAGTCTTGGTTATGTTCGTAACATTGGTCACTTCCACATTACCGGCCATCGTAATGGTCAGCGGCACATTCGGGTCATCAATGAAATAATCGCCAATCAGCGTCACCTCACTACCCGGCTTTGCAAACTCACAGGAGATAGAGTTCACGGTAGGAGCGGGAACCAACACTTTGAAATCATAATCTATGGTATCCTTTGAACTTGTCACCATATAAATCTTATCAGTCACCACCGAAGGAATCTCTTTCGGGACATCTACCATAAGAGTATGATCGGTGATGTAACTATTATTAAGTATCGCCTTCTGGTCATTGAAATAGAGTTCGTAAACACTACGCAGATTCTCACCGACCAGACAAATCGTATTCGCCATATAGGCCCCTGTCAGCAATGAGTCTGCCGCTGCCGGATCAGGAACACGAACATATTTCAAAGTAGGCTTTCCGCCTGCCACCTCATATTTATCCGGTTCATCCTCACAAGCAGCCATGGAAAAGCCTGCCACGACAACAACTGCCGTAAAGAACCAATTCATATATCTATTATTTTTCATTTTTTCAAGCATTAAATTAATAACTGAATTCAGAGCGTACATCTACGTGAACCGGATCTTTCATCAAATTAGGATTGAATACCACATCTTCCGTCGGGAACGGCAATGTAAAGCTGGAAACTGTCACATTCGGCACCCTTGCATCCGGATTATAACGAGTTTCATCCGGATTCACTGTCCAACTACCATTTTCATAATAAGCCTTATAAGTAGTGCCCAGACTATAATAAACATCACGGCGCTGCGCCTTCAGCTCATTGATGGCACGTTGGGAATCATAATATGCCAAACGTACATAATCATACCAGCGGTCACCTTCGCAAGCCAGTTCCAGACGGCGTTCCTTCCAGACGTCTTCCCAAGTAATGGAGGTCTTCAGAGTAATTCCCGGAATGGCACGACCACGCACTGCATTGAAAGCATCCAGTGCACTCCGGTCTGTTGTGGAGGTCGCCAGTCCCATCTTCGCCTCGGCATATACCAGATAGATATCGGACAGACGCAGGATATGAGTTGCCAAACCGCTGTACATATTACCAGCCGATACACCCAAGCCCAATACATGGTCATTATTGTTGCCATAGAGATGCTTTACGTGATTGGCACCGGTAGGAGACTGGTAATCGCCGTTAGGCCCACCCTTGCCATATTCGGCATCATAGATAAACCGCAGATAATCGAATCCGCCCTTGTCCTGCCAGAAATAATCATATACATCACCTGCCATCATCATGGTAGCCTTACGCCGGGTATCTGTATCCGAACGAGTCTCGGGGCTTTCCAATGCAGAAATGCCAAACGCATCCTGTAAATCAACCGACGGACCGGCATAACCGCCCCAACAGTCACCGAACTCATCGAATCCCACCATTGCCAAGTCTGACTGCAAAGTATTCTGCTGTGTCCAAGGGTCACGTCCTGCCGACCAGTGCCAAGAGAAGAGGCATTCTTCATTCTTGTTGTTAGCCAAACGGAAAACATCAGAATAATTAGCCAGTAAATTACGACCGGAATTATCGATTACATCCTTGGAATATTCTGCCGCTTTTGCCAAATCACCCGCATTACGGGTGCCGGAAAGCCCGCTCTTTGTCAGATACACCTTAGCCAAAAGACCTTCGGCGCAATAACGGTCGATACGTCCCGTTTCGCCTCTGGCCGGAAGCAATTCCATTGCCTTCTCCAAGGTCATAATGATATACTCATACACATCGGCTGCTTCCACTTTAAATTTGGAATTGTAATTACCTGAATTCAACTCAGCCGTATTATCATGGATAATAGGCACTGCACCGAAACTACGTACCAAATAGAAGTAAGCCATAGCTTTCCATGCCAAGCACTCACCCATACACTGGTTTTTCACAGCCTCTGATGCATCTGCTGTCTTCAAACGAGTATATACAGTATTGGCATGACCAATAACTGCCCACAAAGAATAAGATATGTTTACGAGATTATCATCTGTACCATTTAACGTAAAATTCAGGTAAGGACTGTTTCCCGAATATACATTTCCAGAAAGGATTTCACCCACACTGATGAAACCGCGCTGAAAGTCATACCAAGGTGAATTATAAAGGTAATTGACACCTTGCACACATTGTCCGTCATTCTGGTAAAAGTTCGACTCGTTATAATTGTCTTCAGTAGGACGGTTCAAGAAATCCTCGCATGCAACTGTTCCCATACCGAGTACAACTGCAAACGCCCAATATTTAATATATCTGATTTTCATTTTTCTTCAATTTAAAGTGTTAGAATGAAACGTTCAAGCCGAATGAATAGACTGTAGGAGACGGATAACGCCCGTTGTCCAAACCATAAACATTGACGCTTGAAGTACTGGCACCAATTTCAGGGTCATAGCCGTCATAACCTGTAATGGTCAGCAGGTTTTGAATATTGGCATAGATACGCAGGTTGCTCAGTCCCAGCTTGCTGATCGCCTTTTTCGGGAAAGTGTATCCCAAAGAGATATTCTTCAGACGGATATAGGAACCATCTTCAACATAACGGTCACTGATACGGTCATTGTCATTCGGATCATTGATAGTGGCGCGTGGAATGGAAGTTCCCGGATTTGTCACCATTACGTTAGATGCATCATTATACCACATTGTCCCATCTTCGTAGACCTTGTCCGGGTTAATCGGAGCCAGTTGTGCACGTCCGTTTACAGTATTCAACTGATTGGTCCAGGGAGAATTCATATGCGTCAGCTTCATGGAAAGATAGTTGTACACCTTGTTGCCATAAGAGCCGTTGATGAAAACGGACATGTCGAAATTCTTGTAGCGGAAAGTATTGGTCCAACCGAAAGTAAACTTAGGCATCGGAGAACCGATATTGGTCTTGTCATAGTCGTCGATAACGCCATCGGGTACACCGTCAGGACCACTGATATCCTTATACTTCACATCACCAACCCATACGGTATTGGTACGGTCGAATACACCGTTTGCCGGATACTTGGCCGGTTTCGGAAAAGTCTGAAGATCCTCCAGATCTTTATAGACGCCATCACAAACAAAACCATAGAAATTATAAAGTGATTCACCCACACTGGATACGCTGACGACATCGGTCCACTGTCCGTAACCCACAATTTGTGCATTGGCTGTACCGGCCAATCCTTTCAGCTTGCTCTTGTTAAAAGATATCTGGAAATCGGAATCCCATTCGAACTTACCCGTAACAGGATGCGCGTTTAGAGAAATCTCAAAGCCGTTATTCTCTATGTCACCATAGTTACCTTTTGGAGCGGCCAATGCAGAAGAAGCATTGCCCGAAGTACCCATGTATGAAGGCAACTGCAACTGCATCAACATATCACTGGAAGTTTTCTTATACCATTCCACCGTCAGGTTAACACGGTCGTGCAGGAATCCCAAATCCAAACCGACATTCCATTGCTCCTGAGATTCCCATTTGATGGAAGTGTTCGGTATGTTGGAGGGACGATACCCCATACCCAGACCGGAAGGCATACGGCTCATGGATGTACCCCAGGCATAACTACCGATGTTGGCATTACCCGTTTGTCCCCATCCCAAACGTAACTTTCCATTGCTGATTATGTTCTTCAACGGTTCAAAGAACGTTTCATTGGAAAAGCGCCAGGAAGCGGCCAATGAATGGAAACCTGCCCAACGGTTTTCGGGACCGAAGTTTGAAGAGCCATCATAACGATAGGTATAAGTACCCAAATAACGGTCGGCATAGTTATAAGTCAGGCGTGTGAAAAAAGATGCCATGGAAGAACTTCCAAAACCTGCATTGATAGCCGGTGTTCCCGTACCCAAAGCCGGATTGTGCACTTCATCCGAAGGCAGACCGCTATTGGACACGCTTGTGAAGTCATAACCGGACTCCCAGCACTCCTGACCCACCATGGCTGTATAGTGATGCTTGCCTCCTATGCTTCCGGAATAGGTCACATAGTTCTTCAATTGCCAGAACGTACTGCTGTTCTTCTGGATATTACTTTCATTGCTGGAGCGTACCCATCCGCCCAAATCAACCATCGGTTTATAGCGCTCACCTTTGCTGGAACTGATGTCATAACCCAATTCGGCATGCCATACCAGATTCTTGACCGGAGTAACCTCAAAGAAAATATTACCCGTCAGTTTCCGGCGATCCAGCAGAATGTCATCCATCATGGCAAGGGCAATCGGGTTGGGATTCGTATAGCCTTCGCGAACAACAGTGGCATAACTTCCATCCAAATTATAAATAGGCACGTCAGGAAGAGCTGTCAATGAGTAGTTAATCAAACCTTCATCACTATCCGCCAGTTTCAAGTCATCACCTGTTGCTGTATAAGTGGCAGTCACACCAAGTTTCAGCCACTTCTTCAGTTGAGCGTCCAAATTGGCACGGAAGCTGTAACGGCTGAAGTTGGAGCCGATGATGGTACCGTCCTGATCCATATAGGAAGCAGATACATAATATTGTATCCTTTCCGTACCACCTTGTGCCGAAATCTGGTGCTGATGTTGCAGAGCAGTCTGGAAAATAGCATCCTGCCAATTTGTACCCACTCCCAACAGAGACGGATCCGCATAGTAGTTGCTTGGATCAGAGATTTCACCCATGTTTGCCATATCATTATAGTAAGTGGCATACTCACGCAGATTCATCATATCCAGGCGCTTTGTCTGGCGTTGGACGGCAAACATACCGTCATAAGAAAACTTGGCTTCACCTGCCTTGCCACGTTTGGTTGTAATCAAAACCACACCATTGGAGCCTTGCGCACCGTAAATGGCAGTTGCCGAAGCATCCTTCAAGATTTCCATGCTGACGATATCTGCTGGGTTGATGGTAGAAAGCGGAGAAATGGTGGAAACCGAGCCATTGCCCAGTGCATCGCCCAAACCATAAGATGAACCGCTTTGTCCCTGGCTCTGCACAATCACACCGTCAATTACATACAACGGCTCGGCATTGGCATTAATAGTGGCCTGACCACGTACGCGGATAGAGGAGGAAGAACCCGGAGCACCGGAAGTGCTGACTGCCGTTACACCGGCCGCACGTCCTTGAAGGGACTGGTCGAGGTTGGTGATAATAGAACCCTTAATCTTGTCTTCACTCATGGAAACGGAAGCACCGGAAAGGTCGCTTTTCTTCATCGTACCGTACCCCACAACCACCACCTCATCCAACATCTCGGAGTCTTCCTTCAGTGTGATGTTCACTGTTGCCTGGTTTGCTATCTTTATTTCCTGGCTGACATAGCCTATAAAAGAGACCACAATGGTAGCTCCCGGTTTCACATTCAAGGCAAAATTACCGTCAATATCGGTAATTACCCCATTCATTGTGCCTTTCTCCAATACATTGGCACCAATGATAGGGCCCATGGCATCGCTGACGACACCCGTAATTTTCTTTGTTTGCTGCACTGCTTCAACGGCATCTGTCGATGATACTGCAAAAAGCTGAGGTGTATAGCCCAGACCGAATACCGAGCATATTCCAGCAAGCAACGCTGTTTTTCTAAAATTTAAATTCATACTGTATTTCTTGGATTTAAAACAAATACAAAACCTCCCCAAAGAAGCTTTCTTAGTTAACAAAATGAGATTGAGTCAAAAAGCCATGACATGCCATCAAAGCCCTGACACATAGGCTTGCTTCCAAACGATTCATGCCTTCATAGTATCGTTTTCCTTTTTTTCCCCATAGGCACATTCTTTCTTAATTATTAATGGTTAAATTATATAGCCTTTTCCCCGAAAGGATTATTTCTTTAGTGCCTTCAGGTTGTCACGAACCGCTTTGCCCCATTCCTTCATGTCTGCATCTTTCCAGTTTCCTTCAGAAGAGGCCGACGGATAGAGCATAGAACAAGTTTCATCCTTGTCAGACAAGGACCATGCCACCCAGCTGATGGAATGCCGCTGCATCCAATTCAGCCAATTCTTCCACTCTTCCTGATTGATAGGACCATCCCCACTTGCCTCCATACCGGCACACTCGGAAACGAAAACAGGCAAACCTTTGCCCAGTGCATAGTCGGCTCGGTCTCGCAGCCACTGTCCGTGGGTATTGGCGTAGAAATGAAGTGTATACATAATATTGTTATATCCCGTAATGGGATCGTCTGCCGCCAAGTGAATATCCTGGTCCCAATGCGGACAACCGACAAGGATAACGGCATCCGGCTCTATGGCACGAATCGCCTTGATAATCTCCACAGAATATGCTTTCACCTGCTCCCAGCTGTCTTCCACCGGTTCGTTGAAAATTTCATAGATAATATTCGGCACGCCTTTATAGCGGATAGCCATTTGTGTAAAGAATTCTTTAGCCTCTTCCTGGCGCAAATTGTGGCTGTGCCAGTCGATTATGACGTAAACATCATTCTCAATAGCAGCATCCACCACCCTCGTCACGCACTCAACGCCAAACTCAGGTTTATTGACATAGCAGGCACTGTCCAGATCTACCCCCATAGAGGCACGAAGCACCTTCGCCCCCCACTCATTAACAAGATAAGCAACCGAAGAGGCATTGTAGAAGCGGGGCCAGAACTGATGCCAACCGTAGCTGACACCTTCCAACACAACCGTGTCACCTTCGACATTCATCAGTTGCGTGCCATTGACCACCAATACCGGAAGCGCTTCTTCCATTCTTTCATTCTTTGACGGGCTTGTTCCACAACCGACGGTCATACCCAGGCAGCAAACTACCAACATT
>ULTU01024386.1_pt1 | contig 12461 bp, 7 predicted proteins | sample 1957861 | NCBI WGS metagenome assembly ULTU01 (sample SAMEA4835742, study PRJEB28245) | human gut metagenome | biome: gut microbiome; material: fecal sample | place: Denmark | collected 2008
CTCGTGATTTTCTGCGGTGCCATCTTCCTCGGCGACATCAAGCGCCTCGCGTCCGTGACCGAGAAGGTCGTGCCGGTGATGGCGCTCGTGTTCCTGATCGGCGGCCTTGCGGTGCTCGTGCTGCGCATCCAGTATCTGCCGGCGACCTTCGCGATGATTTTCCGCTACGCCTTCCAGCCGCAGGCTATCATCGGCGGCGGCTTCGGTTATGCCCTGAAGACCGCGGTTAGCCAGGGTGCGAAGCGTGGTCTCTTCTCGAACGAGGCCGGTATGGGTTCGACCCCGCATGCGCATGCGCTGGCCAATGTCTCCTGCCCGCATGAGCAGGGTGTGGTCGCGATGGTCGGTGTTTTCATCGACACCTATGTGGTGCTGACCCTCAACGCGCTGGTTATCATCTCGACGATGTATACGAGTGACGGTATCCTCGCGGGCGGCGTGATCCCGGAGACCATCGGCAAGGCCAATCTCGCGCAGACCGCCTTCGGCACCGTCTTCGGCGAGCGCTTCGGTGCGATGTTCGTCGCCATCTGCCTCTTTTTCTTCGCCTTCTCGACGATCCTCAGCTGGAACCTCTTCGGAAAGATCAACGTGATCTGGCTCTTCGGCGACCGCGGCAGCCGCGTCTACACCCTGATCGCCCTCGTCTTCATCTTCCTCGGCACCCTGACCTCCAGTGACCTCGTGTGGGAGCTCTCCGACATGTTCAACCAGCTCATGGTCGTGCCGAACGTCATCGCCCTGTTCGCCCTCACCGCCCTCGTCGTGAAGAACGTGAACGCCGCGAAGTCCTCCTCTTAAGAATTTCGTAAGGGGGTCTGACCCCATTAAATTTTTCTAAACAGAATCTAAACAGAAGTTTATGGGGTCAGACCCCATAAACTTTTTTTTGTGAAGCCGCTATTGCGTCAAAACAAGTCTTAAGTAGTTCATGGCTACTATTAAATTCGTGCAAAATTCACTGATTTGTAAGAAAAAATGCGCAAACGAAGAACATTTTTCCTTCTATTTATGATAGATTAATAGTAGAGAGCAGGTGACGGGCAGCGCGTGGCCATCCTGCGGGTGTTCGTGATTTAAAGAGTGAGAAACGACTGGGGATGTTGTATATTCCCGGCTATTTCGTCGTATTTGTAATTCTCGTCTGGAAAGGAGGCGTGTGATGCATAGAAAAGAGCATGAGAAGTTCAGCGCAGGCGATGTGATGTTAAATGCAAGAGATGAAATGCTGAATGCAGGTGATGCCTTGCAAAATGCGCGAAGTGAGCGGGGGCGGCTGTGTTCGATTCGGACGCCTCGTACCGGCTGGATGGCAAGTCTGTGCCTTTTCGGCATGCTTCTGTTTCTGACGGGCTGTGGAAAGAAGCCGCCGAAGGCGGGGGCGAAGCCATCCGGCGGCACTACGTCGAAGGTGGAGAGCACGGACAGATCGACGTCGGCGCTCCCGGAGGACATCGACTTCACGGCGCTCGACGAGGATAAGAAGGAGCAGCTGCTGAAGACGCTCGTGCAGGACAGCTACACCTTCGAGGGCGAGGTGAACGACGGCCCGGCGGATCGGACCGATGTTTCCTATCATGTGCCGAAGATCTGCTCCGGCAGCGCCGGCGCGAAGGAGATCAATGAGGCGATCGCGCAGGCCTGTGAGGATGTGACGAGCCAGAAGGCGGACGACTACGTGGGCTGGATCGAGGTCGACTACGACAGCTACCTGAACGGCGACACGCTGAGCCTCGTCCTCACGAAGAGCAGCAACCTCGACGATTATACCGAGTATTACGCGTACAACCTGAACCTCACGGATGGCACGCGCATGTCGGCGAAGGAGCTCGCGCAGCTGCTGGTGCGTGGTGTGCCGACCGATGCAGACGATTTCGACGATGACGATGACGAGGACGACGCGCCGTCGACCCTCGAGCTGCGGGGCGGCGAAACCGCTGAGGCCGCACTTCTTCGTGTGATCCGAAGGGCCGCTGCCTACGAGTTCGACCAGTCCGTGCGCTATATGTACGATTCTGATTATTACAGCAGCGCGGGCGAGGCCGAGCGCCAGAGCCTCTACGCCGAGTTCATGAAGTACCGCATGCAGACCCTCGCGGACGACAACATCACGTCGGACCTCCCTATGTACCTGGACGACGACGGCGAGCTCGTGGTCGCGGTGCCGGTCCACGTGATGGCGGGCGGCGGTCTCTACAGCACCGAGCTTAAGCCAATGCAGACGATCTATCAGTATGATGCTTCTTCGGGTCGTGTTCTCTCCGGAGAGGACTGGAAGGACGAGCTTGAAGACAAGCGCAAAGCGGGTACGGGCGAGGACGTGATAAACGCCGAGCGCCGCGATCTGGAGCTCAGCTTCGACGATGCGGTTTTCGTCAACTACGAGGATGGCCGCATGACCGTCCGCATCGAGCAGAATGACTGGACCGAGGCTGCGTTTGGGGTCGGAAGCATTGACTATGGCAAGGAGTATGAGGTCGACGGCGTCTATAAGGATTACGTGAGCGCGGAGCTGCTGACCATCATGCACGGCGAGCATGTCGTGCCGACCTTCGTCTCGAACGACGGCATGATCGCGTACCTCGATCTCTACCACGGCGCGTGGGGCGGCCACTTCTGCCTGACCGAGCCGGCCTGCGGGATCGTGAACGTCGAAGCGATCGGGGAGGGCAATGCAGGCGAAATCGCAGCAGCACTTGAGAAGAACATGTTTGGGCGCAGCGACACGTTCAGCCGTACGGTGATGGGCCTCTACGAGAACGAGGGCTGCGCGACGGAAACCACGTTCGATACCGATGCCGGCACGAGCTACACGGATAGCTTCTACCTCGGCTTCGATCCGAACGATCCGTCGAAGCTTCTGTATCAGGATGCGTGTGTGGACGCGGAAATCTACCTGAATTATGAGGGCCGCTGCACCTGGCTCGGCATGAATGGGCAGGGCCTCGTGTTCTGCGCCGAGTTCTATGATAAGGACCTCGGGCAGATGCACTACAGCAGCTTCCAGATCCGCCGCGTGGAGGAACTGAACGAGAAGACCGACGAGTGGTATGAGTACATGCGTTACCAGCACCTCGGCGGCTATGACCTCTTCGGCAGCGACGACGAAGTGCGCGAGCTCAGCCTCGCGATGGGAGATGCAACGGCTGCGGATGCAGCAGAAAAGGAGGAAAGTATGAGCACTGGAAATCTGGCAGTTACGGGAACCTTTGTAGATGGTGGGATGCTGAGTGCGGCGGACCGCGCGGCGATGATCGTCCTCGAGGATGATCAGTACAGCGTGGTGGCAAAGCTGCAGGCGATGGCCGCGGTACATGATCTTCGAATCTATACCCTGGAAATGGATTTTTCGGAAGCAGAGGGCATCCGCTTCCGTGGCACACAGCGCGGACAGGTACCGGCACTCCAGGCCGGGCAGGCGATCTACCTGAAGCTATCCTTCCCGGGAGACTCCCCGCACCATGGCATCTCCTACGTGGATGCCGCCGGCACCACCCACTACCTCTCGATGATGCAGAGCGGGTTTGATGGGAGCCTCGCACTGAGCGAAGAAAAGGCCTTTACGTAAGCGTGATATCGGAGCTCTTTTCGCAGAACAGGCCTGCGCAGGCTCTGTGACATTAGTTTTTTCTGAATTTGACGCAATACCGGTGCCTGGGGAAAAAAGACATTAACCAAGTTTGACGGTATCGCGCTCTGAATAGAATATGACATTATGTTTTTTCGCAATAAAAGAGCATCAGAAAAAAGGACATTAGATTTTCGAAAGATTTGACACAAAATCGGTCATAATAAGAAAAGGGACATTACCTGAGGTAATGTCCCTTTTATAAAAGGAAGCTCTATTGCGTCAAAATAAGGAAAAACAGCCCATGAAGCAGGGCGATGTTTGAGAAAACATAATGCCCGGATTTTTCCAGGACACCTATTGCGAAAAAGCATAATGCCTGAAATCTTCAGAGACAGCTATTGCGAAAAATCTTAGAGTTTCCAGCTGCTCAGCGGTTCTTCGATGTCGAAGACGCGGTTTTTATAGCCTGCAGCACAGTCGAGGGCGAGGAACTTCTTCGGTAGTCCCTTTTCACCGAAGTTATGCATCGGGAAGATCCGGTCGGCGTCAGCATAGTGCATGAAATCCTCGATGCCCTTCCACCAGCCCTTGAGGCGAGGGTCGAGGGGGATGAAGGCGGACGTGAAATGCTGTCCGCGGATGCGCTCGAGCTCTTCGTGGTAGATGTCCGCGAGCTTCTGATCCTCCACATCGCCGTCCCACCACCAGTTGTTGAGGTCGCCGGCATGGTAGATGCTGAGGTCGCCGAGCCGGACGATAAACGCGACACCCTCATCGTTCGAGCGGAGAGTTTCGATGGAAACGTCGATGATCGAAGTATCTGGGATACTATGTACGTTCGGTGCATCCGGGGCCTTATCATCCATTTTCGCCTCTGATGTAGGATGAGGCTTCATCGACGTTTCGCTCGCCCGCAGGATGCCTGCACGAAAGACAGCTTCCTGTTGTTTTGTGTCCATCGGCTGAACCAGTTTGTCAGCGGATGTCGGCACTGCAGCTGCCCGCCCGCCTGCGAGCTGGATGAGACGGTGCTCGTGTGGAAGCATTGGACAGGTGAAAGGCTGGATGGCCGCCGGTACCGGGATGTCGGCCGAGAGCACGAAGAGGGCGCTCGGGTAGCGGTCGCGGAGGGCGAAGATTTCCTTCGAAAAGTGATCGTGGTGCGCGTGACTGTTGAAGAGCAGCAGCGGCTTCGCCGGGTTAAGCGCCGGCAGCGAAACCTCACCGCAGTAGTAGTCGAACAGCAGATAGCACTCCGTCGTTTCGACCAGAAAGCAGGAATGCTCGATATAAGTGACGATGTAATTCATGAATTATCTCCTTCGTTCGTAGTGATGCTACAACTCAGTATAAAGTATAATTAAGCTTTTTCGCAATAAGTGCCATAGAAAAGGACCTTACCCGAGAAAAGGTCCTTTTTCTTAAGAATTTCGTAATGGGGTCAGACCCCATAAACTCCGAGGAGCCATAGGACAAATCTATAGCTGACTCGAAATATCTGGTATTATGCATGGTCGAACGCCGGTGTTATGATGTCTTCATCACCTGAGAGGCTTCCGAATGGGCGCTTCGCAGTATAGAAGAAAAGATGCCCGTGAGGGTCTGGGCATGCTTCATGATATGGATTCAGTCCGAAAGGAGATCGTAATATGGCAGAGTACAAGCTTTGGGATGCATTAAAGGAAGCGAAGAAGTATAAGTGGGTGGAGCTTTCCCACTCGTTAAATAATGAGAGCCCGTACTGGTCGGGCATCCCGGAGGGCTCGGTCGAGCTGGGCACGACGGTGTGGGACTGGGGCAAGCCGGAGCTGGAGTGCCTGATCCAGACCTTCAAGTTCCCGGGTCAGTTCGGTACCCACATCGATTTCCCGGGGCACTTCGTGCAGGGACGAGCACTGTCCGAGCAGTACGACGTGCATGATCTCATCTTCCCGCTGGTGGTCATCGACATTTCCGAGCAGGCGAAGCAGGATCCGCGCTACACGGTAACGGTCGACGACATTCGCGCATACGAGGCCGCGTACGGCGAGATCCCGGAGGGGGCACTGGTGGCACTTCGCAGCGACTGGTACAAGAAGTGGCCGGATATCGACGCGCTGTCCGGCATTGACGCCGACGGTCACGAGAATGCACCGGGCTGGTCGCTCGAGGCACTCAAGTACATCTATGAGGTCCGCCACGCCGCCGCCAACGGCCACGAGACCCTCGACACGGATTCGTCCGCGGTCGCCGAGGCAGAGGGTGATCTCGCCTGCGAGCGTTATGTCCTCGACCAGGGCAAGCTTCAGGTAGAAGTCCTCGCGAACCTCGATCAGGTGCAGCCTGCTGGCGCCGTCGTCCTCATTTCCTACCCGCGCATCGAAGGCGCGACCGGCCTCCCGGCACGTGTCTGGGCCATCACAGAGTGATTGAGCCAATGCTGTAACCGGGCAGCACGTACCGCTGCGTCATGTGCTTTCACGCTCAACGAAGGATACGCTTCGCACCAGATGACTGAAAGCATGAACGTCTCCCATACCAGTGACATCCGAAAACGGGAGTGCATCGTTGAGATGTACTCCCGTTTTCGGATATCAAAGCAACCGTCTTAAGAATTTCGTAATGGGGTCTGACCCCATAAACTTCAAGTTTATAATTTGTTTATAAAAATTTAATGGGGTCCGACCCCATAAACTGCCGCCCCGTCAGTTCCGCGCCTCGGCCTGGATCTTCCGCATGATGCGGCGGAAGAGGAGGACCGAGAGGACAGCGGCAGTGGCTTCGGTGATCCAGAAGGCGTGCCAGACGCCGGCGGCGCCGATCGCCTGACTCAGGAAATAGGCGAGTGGCAGGAGCACGACGATGTAGCGGGCGAGGGAGATCACGAGGGACTCCGCGCCCTTGCCGAGGCCCTCGAGGACGCCGGAGATGGTGACGGAGACGCCGGACAGCACGAAGCCGCGGCAGATGATGAGGAGTGCCTCGCGACCAAGCAGGATGGTGTCCGCACTCGACGCGAAGATCCCGATGAGCTGGTTCGGCAGCAGGATGCAGAGCAGCGTACCGATCACCATGACGCCGCTCACCATCGCGAGTCCGGTGCGGAAAATCGCCTTCAGCCGCCGGAACTCGCCGGCACCGTAGTTGTAGCTGCAGATCGGGCGCATGCCCTGGACGATCCCGTTGGCGGTGAGGTAGATGAAGGTCTGCAGCTTGTAATACGCGCCGAGCACGAGCACATACGACGCGGAGTAGACGGCGAGGATGCCGTTCAGCACGGTGATCATCAGGGAAGACAGCGCCAAATTGAGGGCTGCCGGGATGCCAATGCTGTAGACTTTTACGAGGGTGGCACCGACCTGGTGCATCTTCCGCGGAGCGATGCGGACCGGGATGTTCGCGAGGTCGCGGTAGTAGACGACGAGGTAGATCATGAGTGATACCACCTGCCCGATGCCGGTCGCCCAGGCCGCGCCGGCGATCCCCATGGCCGGGATCGGACCGAAGCCGAAGATCATGATCGGGTCGAGCACGATATTGATGAGACAGCCGATCAGCATGCTGATCATCGAAACCTTCATACGGCCGATCGCCTGGAACATCTTCTCATAGGAAATCGCGGCAGCATTCGGCACACCGAAAAGGAAGACGATACGTGCATACTCGGTGCCCAGGCGGATGATGTCAGCATTGTCCGAAAATCGTCCTACGAAGGCCGACATCCCGAAGATGCAGAGCACGCTGATGAGGATGCCGTGAAGGATGTTTCCGAGAAGACCGAGGGTCGCTGCGGTGTTCGCCTGCTTCTGGAGCCCCGCGCCGAGCGAGTACGCGATCACGGCGTTCATGCCGATGCCGTAGCCGACCGTCACCGCGATGAGCAGATTCTGCGCCGGGTAGACGAGGGACAGCGCGGTCATCGCCTGCTCGCTGATGCGCGCGACGTAGTAGCTGTCGATGATGTTGTAGAGCGAGTTCACGAGCATGGAAATCGTCATCGGAATCGCCATGGAAATCACGAGCGGCACGATCGGACGCTCTTTCATAAATGTCTGGTCCATTTTTTCTCCTTCATTCATAGTAATCGTTGCACATACCGGCTCCCCAGGATGACTGGTGGTCGGACCCCATAAACTGCGCAAAAAAAAGGCCACGCAGCGGAGAGAGTCTCCCGGCTGTGTGGCGAAAAATAAAGCGCGCCTCGAGCGTCGCTTCAGAAAAATCCACTCCATTACATGGTTTTGGAGTGTTAATGTACCATTGATGGAATTCACTTGTCAAGAGGGGCCAGACACCATCTTAAGAATTTCGTAAGGGGGTCTGACCCCATAGTTGGCCGGTCGCCCATGGCCTCCCCCCGTGAATCACGCTTCCACCAGAATACAAGATGATTTCTGCTCAAAAATAAAAAATAATTTCGTACAATCTGCATGAATATTTCGAAACACCTCGGCTTTCGAAAATTAATTTCGCGAAACTATTGAATATTAAATATCAGTAGACTAAGATGGAAATTAATAAAAGCAGTGGAGGGGGATATGTCCATGCAATTCCGTATGGCCTTAGTATGTCCACTGCGCTAAGGAGGCTTGTATGATTAGCTTTTTCTTATGTCTGATCGCACTCGTCGCCGGCTATTTTACCTATGGTAAGCTCGTCGACAGTACTTTCGGACCGGATGACCGTGAAACACCGGCCGTCAGAATCAATGATGGCGTCGATTACGTCGTTATGCCACAGTGGAAGCTGTTCCTGGTTCAGCTTCTGAACATCGCCGGCCTCGGCCCGATCTTCGGTGCCCTGCAGGGTGCACTCTGGGGCCCGGTCGTTTTCCTGTGGATCACCTGTGGTACCATCTTCGCCGGTGGTGTCCATGATTACTTCTCCGGTATGCTTTCCGAGCGAAACAACGGTGGCTCCATCTCCGAGGTCACTGGTAATTATCTCGGTGGTGCTATGAAGAACGTCATGCGTGTATTCTCAGTCGTTCTCCTCATCATGGTCGGCACCGTATTTGCGAAGGGTCCGGCCAGCCTGATCGTCAAGATGATTGATCCGGCAGGCACCGGTACCGGACTGCTGGCGAACGGTTCCTTCTGGCTCGCCATCATCCTGCTGTACTACTTCATTGCCACTTTCATCTCGATCGATGCCATCATCGGACGTATCTACCCGATCTTCGGTATCTGCCTGATCGCGATGGCCGTCGGTGTTATCTTCGGTATCATGACGAATCCGGCCTACACGATCCCTGAGATCTGGACGAACTTCTACAACATGCATCCGAAGGGAACCCCGATCTGGTCCTTCATGTTCATCACCGTCGCCTGCGGCGCGATTTCCGGATTCCATTCCACTCAGTCCCCGCTGATGGCACGTTGCCTGAAGAGTGAGAAGCAGGGCCACTTCGTATTCTACGGCGCAATGGTCGGCGAAGGCATCATCGCCCTCGTATGGGCCGCTGCCGGTTGCGCGATCTATGAGAAGACCGGTGGACTCTCCACCGGACTGCAGGAGAGCCTCGCAGGTGGTCAGTCTGCCGCCGTTTACGACGTCTGCATCAAGACCATGGGCTCCGTCGGTGTCGCACTCGCGATGCTCGGTGTCATCGCCTGCCCGATCACCTCGGGTGATACCGCCTTCCGTTCCGCACGTCTGACCATCGCCGACTGGGCTGGCCTCGACATGAAGAACTGGAAGACGAGACTGGCACTCACCATCCCGGTACTCGGTGCCGGTGCCATCATTTCCCAGCTTGACTACACCATCGTATGGCGTTACTTCAGCTGGACCAACCAGACCCTCGCGATGATCGTCCTCTGGGCCGCATCGATGTACCTCTTCCGCGAGAAGAAGAACTACTGGATCACCGCTGTACCGGCGACCTTCATGAGCGCCGTCAGCGCGACCTACTTCATCCTCGCTCCGGAGTGTCTCGGTGGCTTCGTGAACCAGAAGACTGCAGAGGGCGCGACGATCTACAACACCATGGTCGCTTATCCGATCGGCATCATCGTCGCCATTCTCTTCCTCGGTCTCTTCCTGAAGGCTACGAAGAAGCCTGCAAAGGCCTGAAACCGCATCAACTTCTTTCCCGCACCGAGCCGTCTGCGTCCCTCCATCTGGCTTCGGCCAATGCTTCCATCAGGATGCGCTCACGCGGGGAAGTCCCAGAAAAACTTCACCCTATATTGACCAATGCATCCACCCGGATGCGCTGACGCGGGGAAGTCAACTGACAACCGAATATTTTAGCGAAAGGCGGAGGTGGTGGCACTTCCGCCTTTCATTTTAAATGCATACTGCATCATGCAAAATCTCTTTACATGGTCCTCCGTCGTGCTAGGATTAGATGTAAAGGCACAGATGTGACCTGTGATGTCGCAGATCACTCTGCGAAAATCAAACAGCAAAGGATCGACGAAATTATGGGAATGTTTTTATCAGCCGTGGCCACGGACCTGTCTCCGGAGGAACTGAATATCGAAAAGAAGCACATGGTGAAGATCGGGCGTCTCGGCGTCAGCGATCGAGCCGTGTTCCTGTCCTCGTTGATGCTCGACCGGAGCCGCTACGTTCTCTTCACGGACATGAACCGCATCTTTAAGCAGGTCGCGATGTCGAAGGGCGGCTTCACCGGCAAGGGCATCTTCGGCAGTATGGCGTACATCGTCGTGGAGCTGAAGAGTGGACACCAGATCCGCTGCGCCGTGCAGGCTGAGCCATACGCAGATGCGATTCTCGAGGAGATCACGAAGCGCTGTCCGGAGCTCCCGACCCACAGCCGCGAGGCTGAGCAGAAGCTGCGTGCCGCGGAAGAGGAAGAGAAGCGGCGCTACGCCGACCACCTCACGCCGACTGCCGAAGCAACGATCGAGAAGCTCGAGGCGGAGAAGGCGACGCTTGAGAAGCAACCGGCACTGTACCGTCAGCTCGCTGCGACGGCGAAGCAGCTCCGCATCGTACAGCGTGTGAATCCGAGTGCGAAATGGGTGGCCCTCGTCGTGCTTATCATGGCCATCTGCGCGACGGTCTTCGGCATTATCCGACTCCTGCAGGGCGGTACGACCGCGATCTACGTCGTGTTCTTCGGCTTCGCGATCATCTTCCTCCTCGCCGCATCGCGTGTGCTGCCGAACGCACAGAATAACGTGCAGAAGGTGCGTGAGGCCAATGCTTCTGCCGTCGCGCAGATGGAGCGCGCGCTCGTCGGTGAAGCCCTCGACGTGCCGGCCCGCTATGCCCACCCGGTCGTGCTCGAACGCATGATCCGTGTGATCCGGGAGGGCCGCGCCGAAACCCCGGCGGACGCCCTCGCCCTCGTGAAGAAGGACCTGCAGGCCCTGAACTCGAGCGTTACCGTCTCGCAGAAGGAGTACGACGAAGTCGTCGAAATCAAACCCATGTTTCTGAACTTCGATTACGAGTGATAGAGTCATCTAAACTTCAGGTGGTGGGACGTGAAACCGAAATGCTCTACGGTTTCCCGCCCTCACCACCTGCCGTTAGACAGTGTTTCTCAAACATGCAGGGTCAAGAATGATGAATGAACAGCTGATAAATTTACTGATGAAAGATGGAGTCGATGCTGAACTTCTGAATGATGTATCGTGTTCTATAAATAATGACAGGTCACTTGCACTTTCGGAGGATTTGAAAGCGAGGATCCCGACGCCGGAGTGTCCGTATTATGGCAGGGAGATCTGGGAGGCGGCGATCGCAGCGCTTCTAAGCGGGCGGAATCTGCTGCTGTCGGGGCCGAAGGCGACGGGCAAGAACATCCTCTGCGAGAATCTGGCGGCGCTGTTTGAGCGTCCGGTGTGGGATGTGTCCTTCCATGTCGGGATGGATGCGGCGTCGATGATCGGGGCGGACAGCTTCGATGGAAGTCGGGTCGTGTTCAAACCGGGGCCGGTCTACCTCGCGGGTAAATACGGTGGCTTCGCGGTGCTCGACGAGATTAACATGGCGAAGAACGAGGCGCTGGCGGTGCTGCACAGTGTGTTGGATCATCGGCGGGTCATCGATGTGCCGGGCTATGAGCGGCTGCAGCTGCATCCGGCGACACGTTTCATCGCGACGATGAACTACGGCTACGAAGGCACGCGGGAGCTCAATGAGGCGCTGGCGTCACGTTTTCTCGTCATCGCGATGCCGATCATCTCGGAGGAGAACCTCTGCCGTGTGCTCGAGGGGCGATTCCCGACGATCCAGAAGAGCTGGCGTGACCAGTTCGTGAAGCTCTTTTATGAGCTGAATGACAAGGCGGAGCACGCGGAGATTTCTGAGCGAGCCGTGGACCTGCGTGGCCTGCAGGATGCGATCGGCCTCATGCAGCTCGGCATCTCGATCCGCACGGCCCTCGACATGGGCATCATCAACAAGTGCTTCGACCCGCATGAGCAGCAGCTGATCCGCGACGTGATCACCGCGCGAATCCCGGATCGTAGCGGGAGAGAGGTGTTTGACTGAGCAGATGCCAGAAGCGCCCCTTCGGTGAGAATGTGTATGCGGTGCCGGTGAAAGCTTGAGGGCGACTGCATTGGACCAGGAGGTGTTTGACTGAGCAGATGCCAGAAGCAGAATGTGTATGCGGTGCCGGTGAAAGCTTGAGGCCGACTGCATTGGAACAGAAAGCTACGATCGGTGCGCTCGGCAAAATCAGGTATCAAAGCTTTCTGAGGTGAGGTATGGCTGGAACAGAAGACGAGCGGAAAAGAGCGGAAAATCTGGTGTGGACGGCAGCGGGAGACTATGCCTTCACGCCGGATTTTCTGTCGTTTACGGACGACGGTAGCGCGGACCTCTACATGAACCTCGTCATCGGGCTCACGCATAAGTGGCTCGGCCGCCCGACAGAGGCGCTGCTCGAGGAAGTGTCCCGGAGCCGGCGCGCGGCGATCCTCAGCGA
>ULTU01036313.1_pt1 | contig 12442 bp, 9 predicted proteins | sample 1957861 | NCBI WGS metagenome assembly ULTU01 (sample SAMEA4835742, study PRJEB28245) | human gut metagenome | biome: gut microbiome; material: fecal sample | place: Denmark | collected 2008
CTTATCTCATTCTCAATCACTTATAAAAAATACGTACTTTCTCCGTAGGAAACACTAAAAGCCTTGCAACGCCTGTTCGTTTGATTGGAACGGCGCAATGAGAAACGGTTGAACTTCTCGTAGATGTCCAAGCCACGCCCCAATGTAATAGTCCGCCCCGTGTCCGTTTTTATCAGACGGTCAAGGTCTGCCTTAAAGTCGTAAGTGAACTCTATACCCATCGGCAACAACTCGTCGACCAAATCATTGAACGACTTTATCACCTCAGCCACTTTCTCATCATCGTCATTTTGCGTGCTCAGATGAATTTTTATGGTGTCTTGCTGGGTTGACACATCTTTCACCATTTGTATGAAATCCACTAAATTGTCTATCTGATAAGGTTGGCGAATGAAAGGAGCGGTTATGCAGATTTCCTTTACAGTGCGCAGATAATTACCAAACAGATCTTTGTAAGTCACTCCACCCTGGTTTTTTCTTATGGATATAGTCTTGGCTACAAGAGGTTTTAAGGATGTTATCGACGTTCTTGAAACCTTTCTCGGACTTGATACGGCGTAGCTCGGTGCGTTTGATTTCATCCTCAGAGACAGCCAGGTCTTTGAGATTCTCTACCTCTGTCACCTTCAGGACAATTTGTATCAGACCTTTGTTGGTGAGGGTGCGGTCGAGAATGCCATGGACAGTGATGACATTGCCATTCTCAAAGTCGTCACGGAGATTCAAGGGCATGGAGAGGGTGAGCTCGTCGCTGGTGCTTTCATCAACAAGCCTATCCGTAGCGGTATGGTAGTACTGATTGATGTAGGTGCCTTTGAAGTAGATGCCTCGAAAACGCACGACCTTCTGGTTCACCTGACCGGTGGCCAAGTGATTGCGAAGGATGCCGATAATCTCTGAGGGCTTGAAGAAATTGGCAGTGGTGGGTATGATGGGTTGCTCGGGCATGGCGTTATTGGTTTTCGTTCAACATGGGCAAAGGGACGGCTATCCGATGGAAGTTCCAAAGGTGGCGATCGTCTTTCTTGAGAAAATCCTCCAAGGGTTTGTCCTTGAAAGGGCTCTCCTCCTCCCCTTCTATTGGGTAGATAATGACGCAAGGGATGTGGACATCGGGCTGGGTGGGGAATATCCATTTATCACGGCTATAGCCACTCAGCTGTCTAACTATATAGGTGTCAATACTTCCTTGGTTGAAGCGTGGAATATACTTGGTGTCCAATACAACCTGCGGTGAATAGCACACGAAGTCGGGATAGCCGGTGTGGCCTCGTACCTGATAGTGTATCAAGTTTCCGTATGCCTCTCGCAACAGTCCCAACACATAGTGCTCATAGAGCATGGCCATATCAATCCAAAAGACGGGGCACTCCTCTTCCTCGGCAGTGGTGATATTGGTGATGTTGTAGTCATACCGATGGAGTATCATCTGTGCGAGCTTGATAGCATCGTCGTATTCTTTGAATATCTTATGATGTTTAATGGCTTTCACCTCGCATACTTCTATCTGGTCATTGACATTGGCAAAGGCTGATAGGCATTCATGGACGGTGTGCTGCAGGGGGAGCAAACTGGGAGAAAGACCGGCGACTTGCAATATCTGCTGGGAGAACAGCAGGGCTTTCTTTATCAGTCGGTTCTCAACGGTGTCCTCCGAATACTCCTGGTATTGGCAGAAGACCTTATCGTATCGTTTCTTCTGAATGTTGGTGCGTTCATTGCGGAAGATGGCAATACGGCCTTTGACCTTTTTGAGGTTGTCCTCTCGTTGGACATAGTCTTTTTTCAGCCCTCGCTTGACGATTTCCTTCACGATGGAGAGGAAATGGGCGACAATGAGGGGACTGAGCACGCTCTTTAGTTCGGGGGCTTTGATGCGTGGCTGCTCCATATCAACGGCATAGATTTTTGAGAACTCTTTAGCCTCGATGCCACTGTTGAAGCAGACGCTGAACATCTTCAGAAAGTCGATGCGGTCACAACCATACTTGGTGGTTACGACAAGGGGCATGGTTTTCTCTTCGTCGAACCATTGCGCTCCAATGACGTAGGAGGCGTAATAGCCAGACTCGGTGATGACGGGCTCGTCAGAGTCGATTTCATCTTCTGCCCTCATGGTATTGCGCCACTGCCACTGAAAGAACCATCTGTCCAGACCTTTGCTTTGGCCTGGAAGACGCATACCTTCACCCCAATAGGCTTGTTGGGCAAAGGAATCGTATGGGATTTTTTCGTGTTCGCGCATTACTGGTCAGCTTGATGGTTACATTCAGCGTTCATCCATTTCTCAAAATAGGCTTTATCGCCTTTGACGGACTTCAAAATACCGTCTTTCTGGTATTCCTTTATCAAGGGAACGACCTCGTACTTCATCTTGAATTTCAAGGTCTCCATGTCCTTGGCCATGAAATAGCTATGACCAACCATCAAATCTTCTAACTCAAAGTCAGCGGCTTTATGGCTGGCAATGAAGGATTGCTTGTCCTCGGCAGATGTGCCGTTGATTTCAGTGAATAACGCCAAGGATGCATCCTTTACATCATCGGCAATGGTGGCATCCGCCTCGCACCAATCCTTTATTACATCGGCACTGGGTTCAAGTGTTACAAAGGCGAAGCGTCGTCTTACCGCATAGTCGATAGAGCCTGTAGAACGGTCTGTGGTATTCATCGTACCGATGATATACAGATTGGAGGGCACAGTGAAGTCATCCTTTGAATAAGGGAGTTTTAAGCTGATGGTGTGATTGCCTTCACCTGTTCGTTTGTCAGCTTCCAGCAAGGTGATAAGTTCACCGAAGATTTTGGAAACATTGCCACGGTTTATCTCATCTATAATGAGAATAAAGGGTTTGTCTGACACTTGCTTCTCCAGCTGATACTCTTTCTTCACAGCGTTGATGAATGCTTGGGCATAGTGCGGCCAGTTGTTTTCCACACCTTCACCAATGGCTTGCATCTTGACCTTTTCAATGTTGAGCGGTGAGGGTGAATACTCATCTCCCTTTTCGGACTTCGAGAGTACACTTCGGGTGCTTATCGTGTCGTTGCCTTCTTTCCACCATACCCACAAAGCTGATTTGCCGGACAACGAAGGTATCTTCTTACGATTGGCATAGCCTTTGACCGACTGCAAGTACTTGTCGATGCACTTGATGAAGTCTGAATCGCCGTTGGTTCGGGCTTTCTCACAGATGGACTTGAAGATGCCGTTCTCCACTTTGTATTCCACACCTTCACCTTTTACCTCGGGCTTGAGTCCTTCCACAAAGTCTTCATAGTCCATGGATTGATGGAAGGTGCAAAAGGCGATTTGACCTTCTTCACGCAAACGCTCATATTCAGCCATCACCTTGTCATGGTTGGCAAAGTCATTGAAGTCTTTGTTACACATACGGACAGCAATCGATGCGGTGGTGTATGTCTTACCTGTTCCTGGTGCGCCTTGAAGAATGATATTCTTCTTGTGACGTAGCAACTTATATAGTGGTTCTATTGTTTCCATAGTTTGTTTCTTTCCTCCTTCGTTTTTTTGTTTGTTCTTGAAAATGTCTTTGTACATTCGGAATATGGGGCCTTTCAGGTAGGACAACATGGTCTGGAAGTCCACCCATTTGATTTGGCCATTATCTATATCGATGGTACGAGCCAACAGATAATAGAAGTTGTGCTTTAAATGTTTGAGACCGTCTTCGCTTCCTTCAATCCAATCGAATCCGTTTGCTTTCAATAGGGTTGTCGGATAGGTGTCCTTGATTTTGAAATAGGCATCTACGTAGGGTTGCATATAACCTACCGGGGACTTATCATTGGCAAAGGGCACATATTGGGTGTTGAAACCTAATCCATAACCGATTTGCTTTCCACGCAGGAAGATGTGGTACTGAATTTCTGTGCCACCTCCTTCGTTAATAGCCCAATCCCTACTGTTATCATCATATTTGAAAAGAATGCCTCCTCGGGATGCACGGCTTAATGAGGCTATTTCTTTTCGAGTATAACGAAAGGTATCAACGAACTCGCCTAATGCATTATTGGTGGTGTTAATAAACGAACCAAGGTCAGCGCAAGGCACGGTTAATTCTTCCATTGCTTGCACTAACTCAGGGCGCAACTTCCACTCGAAATAGTTGTTCCCAAGGTCTTTGCCCATCATGGCGATAATCCAATAACAGTCTCCTTCGTTATTGGGGCGCTTTACAACCATATCGAGATGTTTGCAAAGTGCTTGGCCTAAATGGGTATTGTGGGAGTTGTACTTCTGTGGGGCAGATACGGTCTCATTGTCGTACTTTTCTGCTAAAGTGCGGCAGGTGGACTTGTGGGCAGGCTCATTGTAGAACTTGACCAACATGTCGATGCGGTCGGGAGTCATTAGCTTTCCGTCACGCAGAAAGGTTTTCCACATGTCCACCGTAATACCGGTGTTGCATGTGAAATAGCCTTCATCATCGATATAGATGAATATTTCCTTCATTGCATTCAATTTTCTATAGATTCCTGTTAATAATAGATGGCTGCCACTTGTTGGCAATGGCTTCCCTACGTTATTTGCCTTTTCTGTCCCCTAATGGTCTTGAAGGTGGGGGCGTATTAGGTATATTCGGTAATTCTCGCTGCTGTTCCTTGTTCATACTATTTGGTCAATCATACTCTCGATGTCTTTCTTATGTGCAATGAGGTTTTCCTTATTAACACCAAGCTCCTCTCCAATTACACACTTTACAACAGACCGCCAAATTCTTTCTACATTAAAACTTCTAAGTTCCATAACTAAAATATTGCTAATATGGCAAGTAGCCAATATAGTGTTTTACGAACCTTACTCTTTGACAACAATGCCAAAACTACAAATATAACTACGAATGCTACCATTTAAGTATTCCCAATAATTTAAAGTAAGACCAAACCTCATAAGATGCTCGATAGAAATTTACAAATTCTTCGGTTTCCTTTCTACGTTGTTCTTGACTACGCTCAACGTATGCGTCTATACGTTTCATCTGGTCATACAACTTTCTTACTGTTCCGTCTCTTTGTTCACGCTTTATAAAAGTAGAGTCCTTTGAGTACACCAAACCAAATCTATAGACAATACTATCAGTAAGTATCTCATAAATTTCGGTATAGGTATTCCGTGTATATTCAGTTCCTGCATGGTGAACGTCCACACCATCTTTCAACTCAACTTTTCTACAATTCTGTTTAGCTCTTTTCGGAATGGTATTCTGTCCTTTTAATGTAACAGAGATAACCAAAGCCAACATAACAAATATCTTTCTCATGTTCTTTACTATAATGGAAGTGGGATTTCTCCCACTCCCGAAGTTAACTAATAGATGTCGTTCTATGCGTCCTCTTTCTTTTCATTCTTAGGAAGTTTAATCCACTTATCAAGTTTGAGAAGACCAACCTCCTCTTTTTAGGTGGAGGCGGTGGCTGAAGCCGACTTGTAGTGGGCAACTGATTTTGATAAGTCGTCTCAGTTGGTCTGTAAATCATCTGAGAATGATTGGACGAATTATTGCCTGTCGATTTGTTTGAGCCATTCGATATCTCGTTCATAGATATGTATGTCTATAGCCTTTGTTTGAGCCTTCAAACTCATATTCGTTTTACCGATGTGCTCCGTCAATACTGTGTCAGTCTGCTTGATGTAGTCAATCATCCGTTGGTACAGAGATGCATCGCCCCTACCTCCACGAATGGATCCAGCAAAGTATATTTTCTTGTTCATGTGGTTATTATATTTCCAACAATTTTCATGTGGTTAAAACGGTTGCGTAAATTCTTAAGTTCTTCTAGGATATTACGAGTGACATCTTGTTCATCAGAACCATATTCCTTAAAAGCCTTGCGGGCTAACCAAACATTATTTCCTATGTTTTTTTCTGTATCAAAACCGTAGTCGGACAAGATATCTCGGTATAAGTATTCATTTGGGGCATCTTGATTGGTATAGTTATAATAACACTTGCCGTTTTTGAGATGTCTGAAACCAACAAATCCTTGTTCCTTGTCAGTTACTGTCAGTTCTATTATGTCATCAAATATGTAACGATGATTTTTCTCTTCACCTTTTACCAATGGAAATTGCTCATTAAGTGCAGCTGTGATCTTCATCATTATTGCATTGTTGTTTATTTTTACAATGGATTCAATAGCTGCATCATCAATTAATTTTTGGGAGACAACAGGAGTGGGCGTATTCTGGAAAAACTGATATTTTGCCCTTATACACTTTTCTTTATTCTTGCCATACATCATGAGATATAGCGGATGAATGAAAGCATTTTTTTTGAAATCATCATTCAAATACAATGCCCCCAGTTTCTTTGCTGCATTAAAGAATTTTCTTGCAACAATTCCATATGTCTTGTGCCAAGCTAAATCGGCGAACCCTAAATATACAGGAAAAGTCAGATGTTGAACATCATAATCTACCATATTGGCAAGATTCAATTGACTTACTTTATTTAATGCAGTTATCAAGTTAGCTTCGCGAAGATAGAAAAGATTGAATATTTGGATTACGCCTTCAAGCAGTTCACCTTTGGCGGCATAGTATTCCGAGAACAACCTACCGATGCATTCCATAGTAGGATCAGAGGAAAACTCATACCAATCTGCTCTAAGCTCACCATCATCAAAAACACTAAGTTGCTTCAATTCTTCAGGAGAATTTATTGCTGCATGATCGGGACGCTTAAAGTTTGCGGCACCAGGGTTCTTCATGACAACAGATCCTTTAACTTCCCACGAATTACCGAATTTCAAAATAGTCCTCCATCTAATGCCATCACTCGTTGAACCTAACTTTGTATAATGTGTAAGAACTTTCATTTATCTGTTCTCCTTATTTATTAAGTTTACTACAACTTTTACCATTACGTCTTTCTCCTCAGTGCGACTTTCTGCAATCATTAATGTCAAAGCCACAAGTGTGTTGTCGGCAATTCGCTTATGCCCATCTTGTCCATAAAGAATGCCGTTCTTTTCCATAAACCACAAGAACAACATGGCAGCAATACGCTTGTTGCCATCACTGAACGAATGGTTTTTCACAACGAGATAAAGTAGCATGGCTGCTTTTTCTTCTATTGATGGGTAAAGCTCTTCTCCGCCAAATGTTTGGTAAATCTGTCCAATACTACTCTTGAAAGAGTCATCTTTCTCATTTGCAAACCATTTGCTGGCACCAAATTTTTCCTTCAAAGCTTCGATTGCTTCCATTGCATTGCCATATGTCGCACGAAAAGGCTCTCCTTTTGTCGTTTGCTCTATGTTGAGCGACTGAAAATCATATTTGTCAAGAGTGTCAAGTGCATAAACATAATCGCTTATAACATTAAAGAGGCCTTCATACTCTCCATTTGTTACGCTCTGCTGCAGAATGATTGCTCGCGACATGAGTTGAACAACATTTTTCAAATCTTCATAGTGGTCAAGCCGCCTCTGGTTGACAACATAACCTTTGATCAGGTATTGTTTTAGAATTGATGTTGCCCATTTTCTAAAAGATGTAGCATTTTTGCTATTCACTCGATAACCTACCGATATAACCATGTCAAGGTTATAGAATGGTATATCGCGAACTATCTTTCTGCTACCCTCAAAACGAACCTGTGCATTTTTTGCACAGGTTGAGATCTCATCCAACTCCTCTACCTTATATATGTTTCTGATATGACGAACAATAGACGTTCTGTCTACCCCAAACAACTCAGCCATTTGGTTTTGAGTCAGCCATACAGTATCTTTTTCAAGCTTTACATTCAGTTCGACCTTTCCGTCTGCAGAACGATATATCTCTATTTTGTTTTCTTTCATATCAATAGTTGTCAGTCTTGTTTGTATAACTCCCATAGGCTTTTTGCCCATTCTTTCATTGTTTGTCGCAATGATTTTGGTTCCATCACTTCTATCATATTTCCTGCATGAAGTAACTCCATGACAAAATCATAAGTTGGACGAAGCCTCAATTATCCCTCATATTCTTCCATTTCTTTTGGAATGGTCATGTTATATTTACGGTTAAATGTTCCATTGGCAGCAGTTTGGATTCTCCCAGTCCCGACATCAATCTTTTCAGTGTGCAGTTCCTCGAACCAGTAATGCCCAACCCTTTCTGCCATATACAGGAACATTCTCTTTACTCTATTGTTGTCCAAAGTTTCCAACAAGTGCTGTACGACATCAGAACGTAGTATTGGCAGTTGCTCCATCACATAGTATAAATCCATATAGTTGTATGATTTTGGAGCCAAGATCAGGCACTCCAAGAAGGCTTGTTCTGGAGAAGATACATACAATGTGCCACTATCCAAAACTCTTTCTGTTGTCTCTATATACGAGAAAGCATTTGTGTGAAACATTCGAAAGGTAGCGTCATACATATCGCTCTGCATCCACAATGGCGTTTTGCAAGTTGGTGCAGCCACCATCAGCACAGGCTTTCCCCTCGGAACGTAATGGTTGAAACCTGCATATTCCAATGCGGACATGGCAGCCACCCTAAGCTGGCCTCCCATTTGTTTGTTATATGAAGCAATGGCATCATAAGCACTCAAACGACTGCCTGTGCGATACATCACACCTTTGCACATCGCAGTCAGCCATCCAGAGTCTCGGTATCTCTTTTGCAGTTGACCTGAATAGCCTTCTTTTTTCATCCAATCAGCAAACAATAGTCCTGTCGGTGAAGTATTGGCAAGCAGTTGGTTTATTTTCGTCCCGTATATTATACTCATAGTTTAATACAGTGCTAAATATCAAACTGCAAAGTTATGTGCTTTTATTTACCCTTGCAAAAATTTAGCTTAGAATATCGCTCCGAAATAAAGCTATGGGATAAAAAAATCCATATAATCAACCCAAAAACTTGCCACCTTCATCACAAATTCTCTTCCAATTTTACTCATATGCCTTATAATGCCCCAAATACTAAAAATGTTTATAAAGGTGGTAACTTCTGAAAAGATAGTCATGAAAGATGAACTTAAGGTGTACATTTAGATTCAAAAAACTTACCTGATTATTCAATAATGGAAAATCCGCTGACCAAAAAAATGGAGGATTATCAAAAGCATAAAAAGCAAAAGTCCTGTAAATCTTTCGATTTACAGGACTCTGTTGCGGAGAGAGAGGGATTCGAACCCCCGGTACCTCTCAGTACGCCGGTTTTCAAGACCGGTGCATTCGACCACTCTGCCATCTCTCCATAGGGTGTTTGAGATTGCGGTGCTCGCAGTGAAAAAAGTAAATCACTTGAAAGCGTCACTACATTGCGGAGAGAGAGGGATTCGAACCCCCGGTACCTCTCAGTACGCCGGTTTTCAAGACCGGTGCATTCGACCACTCTGCCATCTCTCCAATAGGGGAAACGCAATTGATGTAGCCTTGCAATCGCAGTGAATTACTATTCCACTTTGCTTTATTAGCGGGTGCAAAGTTACGCTTTTTAGTTCATACCTCCAAATTTTCGGCTTACTTTTTTCGTCTATTAGCGAAAAAACATTGGTTTCGACACATTTTACTGCTTCTGAAGCCGCAAGAAATACAAGTATAAGCCGCAGACAACGCAAAAACAAGCGGGCTTGCTTTGTATTGTCTTCGGTTTGCAGTAACTCTAAATAAGTTACGCTGCGCCTCAACAATAAAAATATGCAAGCATATTTTGTATTGTCTTCGGTTTGCAGTAACTCTGAATAAGTTACGCTGCGCCTCAACAATAAAAATATGCAAGCATATTTTGTATTGTCTTCGGTTTGCAGTAACTTTGCACCTATGATTTATCCAAGCAACTTTGAAAACAAGATACAGTTCAGCGAGATACGCTCGCTGCTGAAGGGCTACTGTCTGAGCCAGTTGGGCAAGGACAAGGTGGACGCTATGGGCTTCTCGGACAACGCGGAGCGCATCAACACGGCGTTGAAGCAGACGCGCGAGTTCCGCCGAATGCAGGAGGAGACCGACGACTTTCCGCTGCAGTTCTTCTTCGACATGCGCGAGTCGATAAAGCGCATACGCATCGAGGGCACGCACCTTGAGGAGAACGAGATATTCGACCTGCGCCGTTCGCTCGACACGGTGGCTGGCATAGTGCGCTTCCTCAACCGCAGCGACGACGACGGCAACTTCGACTACCCTACTCTGCACGACCTTACGGAGGGCGTGCTCACCTTCCCCGACCTCATTCGCCGCATCGACCAGATTCTCGACAAGTACGGCAAGATTAAGGACACGGCGTCGCCGCGTCTCGCCGAGATTCGCTCGCAGCTGCGCAAGGCTGAGGGCAGCGTGTCGCGTACATTATATAGCATATTGCACGCCGCGCAGAGCGAGGGACTCGTCGACAAGGACGTTACGCCGACGCTGCGCGACGGTCGTCTCGTTGTGCCTATCGCTCCTGCCATGAAGCGACGCATAAAGGGCATCGTTCACGACGAGTCGTCGACGGGCAAGACGGTGTTCGTGGAGCCGACGGAGGTGGTTGAAGCGAACAACCGCATACGCGAGTTGGAGGCAGACGAGCGCCGCGCGATAATCGTGATACTCACGGAGTTCACGAAGATTGTGCGTCCTCACGTGGACGACATCGTGAACGCCTACCGCATGCTTGCCGAGGTAGACTTCATTCGTGCGCGCGCCGAGTTTGCGCAGCTCACGGGCGGCATCGAGCCGGAGGTGAGCGCAAAACCTGTTGTCGACTGGATTACGGCGAAGCATCCGCTCTTGTGGCTCGCGCTGAAGAAGCAGGAGAAGCCTATCGTGCCGCTCGACATCATGCTGACGCGCGACCGCCACATACTGATCATCTCGGGTCCGAACGCCGGCGGCAAGTCGGTGTGCCTGAAGACGGTGGGTCTGCTGCAGTACATGCTGCAGTGCGGACTGTCCATCCCCGTGAGCGAGCGCTCTAAGGTGGGCGTCTTCAGCGACATAATGATCGACATCGGCGACGAGCAGAGCATAGAGAACGACCTCTCGACCTACTCGTCTCACTTGCTGAACATGAAGAACATGATGCGACAGGCGGGCGAACGCACGCTGCTGCTCATCGACGAGTTCGGCACGGGCACCGAGCCGCAGATTGGCGGCGCTATGGCAGAGGCTGTGCTCAACCCGTTTGTGAAGAAGCACGCATGGGGCGTGATAACCACCCACTACCAGAACCTGAAGCACTACGCCGACTCGCACGACGGCATAGCCAACGGCGCCATGCTCTACGACCGCCACGAGATGCGACCGCTCTTCCAGCTCGCCATCGGTCAGCCGGGCTCGTCGTTCGCCATCGAGATTGCACGCAAGACGGGCATACCCGACGAGGTGATACGCGAGGCGAGCGACATCGTGGGCTCCGACTACATACAGAGCGACAAATACTTGCAGGACATCGTGCGCGACAAGCGCTACTGGGAGAACAAGCGACAGAACGTGCATCAGCGCGAGAAGGATCTGGAGAAGACTATCGCAAAATACGAAGAGGAGATTCGCGAGCTCGACCGCAAGCGCAAGGAGATTCTGCGCCAGGCGAAGGAGCAGGCGCAGGAACTGCTGAAGGAGAGCAACCGCAACATCGAGAACACTATCCGCGAGATACGCGAGTGTCAGGCTGAGAAGGAGGAGACGAAGCGTCTGCGCGAAGAGCTGAAAGCGTTTAAGGAGGACGTGAACGAGATAGACACGAAGTCGGCTGACAACCTCATCGAGAAGAAAATGCGCCAGATTATGGAGCGCAAGGAGCGACGCGAGAAGCGCAAGAAGGAGAAGAAGGAGAACGCGGCGAACCCAGCCACCTCAACATCTCTACTCCTCACCACCTCAACATCTCAACACCTCAACACCTCAACGCCTCAACACCCCTTTAAGGCTGGCGACACGGTGCGCATGCGCGGACTCACGACGGTGGGTCGCGTGGAGTCGGTAGAGGGCAAGGAGGCGACGGTGGTGTTCGGCGACGTGCGCACGAAGGTGAAGACATCGCGCCTTGAGCACACCACGAAGACACCGGAGTCGACACTGCCGCCAACGTTCGGCATAAGCCGCGAGACGCGTCAGACCATCGACCAGCACAAGCTCAACTTCCATCAGGACCTCGACGTACGCGGTATGCGTGGCGACGAGGCGCTGAACGCCGTGCAGCACTTCATAGACGACGCCATACTCGTGGGTATGTCGCGCGTGCGCATCCTTCACGGCAAGGGCAACGGCATACTCAGACAACTCATCAGACAGTATCTGCAGTCGGTGCCGAACGTGACGCAATGCAAGGATGAGCACGTGCAGTTCGGCGGAGCAGGCATCACGGTCGTCGACTTCTAATTCACTACGTAGCGGAGGTCTCCGGCCTCCGCAGCATCAAGCTGGATAGTAAACACTTAGCAGCACCAAGCTGGATAGTAAACACTTAGCAACACTATTGCTTGCGGCGGAGGCCGGAG
>ULTU01058765.1_pt1 | contig 12421 bp, 7 predicted proteins | sample 1957861 | NCBI WGS metagenome assembly ULTU01 (sample SAMEA4835742, study PRJEB28245) | human gut metagenome | biome: gut microbiome; material: fecal sample | place: Denmark | collected 2008
TCCTCAGCCGAGAGTTCGCGCGTGCCGTCGGCACGTGTGTAGCCGTTGAGCAGGTCGTTCACGCCCGGCACGAAGCCGTCTGCCTTATGCGTAGCGAGCATAGAGAGGCCGTTAGGTATGGCTATGCGCAGCGGAGCCTCCCCACCCTTGGCATAGTCGGGCTGTTGGAACGGATTGACAGCTGCAACGGCTGTGAGCGCTACGCCTTCGCCTCCGTCGTACAGAGCCTCCATAGCGGCGAGTTTCATAGGCTGCGTCTCAGCCACCTTCACAGCCGAGAAGTCGCCCGTAGCCATAGTAAGCACCGAAGCCACAATGCCCACGATGCTTGCTATCTTTATGCTCTGGCGCGCCATCTCCTGCTCGCGGCGCTTCAACAGATACCAACCACTCACGGCACACACGAACACGGCACCTATCACCCAAGTGGAGGTGACGGTGTGAAAAAACTTGTCGACGGCGAAGGGCGAGAGCGCCACATCCATGAAGCTCGTCATCTCGTTGCGCACGGTGTCGGGGTTGAACTCGCAGCCCACTGGGTACTGCATCCATGCGTTAGCCACGAGAATCCACCAAGCGGAGATGGTTGCGCCGAGTCCGGTGAGCCACGTCGACGCCAAGTGAAAGCCGCGCGACACCTTCTGCCAGCCGAAGTACATGACGGCTACGAAGGTGCTCTCCATGAAGAACGCCACGATGCCCTCGATGGCGAGCGGCGCTCCGAAGATGTCGCCCACGAACCACGAGTAGTTGCTCCAATTGGTACCGAACTCAAACTCGAGAATGATGCCCGTAGCTACGCCCATGGCGAAGTTGACGCCGAAGAGTCGCTGCCAAAAGATGGCTGTATCCTTCCAGAATTGCTTACCCGTGCGATAGTAGCACGTTTCCATGATGCCCATGATGAGGGCAAGACCAAGCGTGAGCGGCACAAAAAGCCAATGGTAGATGGCTGTGAGTGCGAACTGAGCACGCGACCAGTCGATAAGTGTGGGGTCGATTGTCAAGAGATGTGTCATTGTTTTTTGATTGTATTTTTTATTAATTGTTATTGATTCGATTCATCAAACGTATTCTTTTGTCACGATGCTGCGGACGCAATCCGATCGGGCGGCGGACGGAATCCGATCGGACGGCGGACGGAATCTGATCGGACGGCGTTCGCCGCACACTACTTCTGCCGAACTTCTATACGCCTATTGCTCAACGCGCCCGCCCGTTAGTTCGCCGGCTACATACGAAGCCTTGTCGCCGGCGGCTTTCTGCTCAAGCACATCGGGGAAGAAAAACAGTTTGAGCACGAAGAACATCACAAAGAGTTTTATGAGGATAACGGTCCACAAAACTTTTCCTATTGTCATGCTACGGAATCCGTCAACGTAAAGGCGGAATGTCTTATATAACAGATTGTTCTTGCTCATATTATAGCGGTCTTTTAGCGGTTTTTAATGGTTGTAATAATTTCACTTTAATAATTTGTTTGCAAATATATATCATTAAAACCAACTTCACAACTTTTTACAGAATTAATTTCTTTGCAACACGAAAAAAAAACGCCAATCACATTAAAACCTTGTGCTGCGGTGGGTGTTTATATGCTTATACATATATTAATTATATGCTTGTTGCAATTATGCGACATACATTATTATAAATATTCAATTCTTATGATTAACTTTGCAAAAATTATCTAAAAATCACATATTTTTAGGTCTAGACTGAAATGAGATTACAACCGGCAGCGATGCCGCATATAGTTACAAAACACTACGAACAATTTGAAAACACCGAAACTCAATATAAAGAGGCCTAACTTAAAGTTAAGGAGGCCGAAGCGAAGCGACCTGACCCGACTCATAAGCATCGACCATCTCTGCATCACGCTGCTTGTGCTATTCATGGGTTGGTTGCTCGCCTTCGCGTCTATAAACCTCACGGTGGTGAACCCCGTGAAGAATGCTTTCAGCGACTTCTCTATGACTGACGTGTTCTACGAAATACAGAACAGCAGTGGCGTGAAGGAGATAAACAACGACATCGTGCTGGTGGATATGACCGAACTATACGACAGACGCAAGATTGCCGACTGCATGACGAACATAAACAAATGCAACCCGAAGGTGCTCGTCATCGACCTTATCTTCGAGCGCCCGAGCTACGACGAGGGCGAGAACGAATATCTCATCAATGCCGTATCGAGCCTCGACAACGCAATGTTCTCGTGCAAACTCACCGACTACGACTACATCAACGACCGTTTCAGAAAAGTGCGACGCTCGTTCTTCAGCTATGAAGGCGACGGCATAACATGGGCTTTCAGCAATGTGATATCGGGCGAAGGCTACGGCTGCATAAGAAAATACTCGCAGAACGAACACATCAACAACAACGTGATTTACTCGCTGCCATACATGGCGGTATGCAAATACACAAACACTAAACCGGAGGAGGCGACTCCGAAACAGCGCAACATCGAATACAGCCACACCGACTTTGTGGTGATTCCGCACAGCGATGTGCTTAAATACAAAAACTTGATAAAGAACAAAATCGTTATTCTCGGTACTATCAACGAGGAGGCTGACACGCATATCACGCCGCTGGGCAAGATGCCGGGCATGAAGATTCAGGCGTATGCCATGCTCTCGTCGATGTCGCACCACAAGGTGTTCGTGCTGAACGACTTCTTCTGCATTCTTCTCACCATCGTGCTCTGCTATATGTCGTCGGCTGTGGGATCGTACCTTACACAGAAGCATAAGTATTACTATCTGTACTGGATAAAGTTCTACTACTTCCTGCTTACTGCGTTCCTGGTGTGGATCAGTTTCCTGCTCTTCTCTAAATACAACTTCTATATCAGTCTGCTATTCCCGCTCATCGGACTGGCTCTTGTAGAGACGGCGCGTCTGCAGTACAAATGGATTGTGATGATGCTGTCGAGACACACTAAACTGAAATTCATCAAAAAGTCAATATACTATGTGGAGAAATAAAAAACTAACAAGACTGACAATACTTCCGGCAATGCTACTCGCAGCTATGACTTCACTGGCTGCGCCGAACGAAGAGCAAGGCAAGTTGCTGCTGCATAAGGGCGACTCGCTCTATCGCCAGGGCAACTTCGAGGAGGCGGCTATCGCTTATCTCATTTCGGCTAATGAGGGAAATGCCGAGGCGCAGTTCGACATCGCCTACGCTTATTTCAACGGCGAAGGCATCGAACGCGACTATGCTTCTGCGGCTATGTGGTTCAAGCGTTCTGCAAGACAGAACTATGCAAAGGCGCAATATAACCTGGCTTATTGCTATATGAACGGTCGCGGCGTGCCACGCGACTACGACAAGGCGTTCGACTTGCTCCACCAGTCTGCTAACAACAACTATAAGAGAGCGCAGCTGACGCTCGCCGACTGCTATGCCAACGGCATTCTTGTGGAACAGAACGAGAAGGAAAGCCAGAAATGGATGGCTATGGCTGCGAACTTGCAGCCCGAACAGCCAAAAACAGAGCCGGCTGCTCCTACAGCGCCAGCTACAGCTCCTACAACTCCATCAACTAGCGCACCTAGTTCCCCTAGCACACCTAGCGCATCTAGCTCCCCCGTCCCCACCCCAGAACCAATCGTTCAGGCTCCTGCAAACAAAGCTACAGAAAAGCCTGACACAAAGAAGGAGACACTGGACGGCGACTTCGATATCGAGGTTGATATCCCTGGAATGAACAGTACGTCGCAACCGACAGCACCCGTTGTCGTTGCGCAGCCTGCAGCACCACAACCTGCCGCACCGCAACCAGCCGCGCCGAAGCCTACAGAAGAACAGCCGAAGCCTCGTATAATAAAGGGACCGGCACAGATTCTGGCTGAAAAGGAAGCAACTCCGGCTGCACAGCCTACACTTGCGGCGGCTAACTCGGCTCCGGTACTTAAGATTCTATACCCAGAGGACCAGTCGATGTTCCATACCGACCAGATAAAACTGAAGTATCAGCTGATTGCTGGCAACTGCGCAGACAGTACACGCATCGTAGTAATGGTGGACGGACAGCGACAGCCTACGACAAGAGCGGTGAGAGCTGCTAACACTATCGACGTAGACCTGCCACGCCACGACTGCACCGTGATGATGTACGCTCAGAACAAAAATGGAAACAGCGAGCCGGCAACGATACGCCTTATCCGAGAGGCTACGTCAATGGAACTGCCGAAACTCTTCGTTGTGGCTATCGGCGTGGGCGACTATAACGACCCGAAACTGCCTAAACTGAGATTCACATGCAAGGACGCGAAGGACTTCTCTAAGGCTATCACATCAAAGAAGGGACTGCCCTATGAGGATGTGCAGGTGAAGATACTCTGCGACAACGAAGCTACACGAGCTGACATATTCGAGGCTATGGAATGGCTGAAGCAGGAATCGTCGCCTAACGATGTCTGCATATTCTTCTTCGCCGGACACGGAATGCGCGACGAGAAAGACCGATTCTACTTCATGCCTTACGGATGCAATACGAACAAGTTGTATGAGTGCTTCAGCGCTTCCGACTTTAGAAACGAGGCGGAGGATATTCACGGCAAACTCATCGCCTTTGTAGACGCCTGCTATTCGGGCGCTCTCTTTGAGGGCGGCAGATCGGCTGCCACGACCCACTTCATCGAGCAGTTGAAACGCTCGAAGAACGGTATGCTGCTCTACGCCTCAAGCTCGTCGGACACAAAGTCGCGCGAGGACGAGTCGTGGGAGAACGGCGCATTCACCAAGGCGCTGGTAGAAGCTCTAAACGGAGCTGCAAAGGAGGAGCACGCTGAGGGCCTCTCTACTCAGGAACTTGAGCACTTCCTCTACAAGCAGGTGAGAAAACTCACCGACTTCAAGCAGACTCCGATATTCATTAACCCAAGTGGAATTGAGCACTTTAACATTTTCAATTATGAGAAATAAGACACTGGTGGCTCTCGCCACCTTGCTTTTCGCATTCGCTCCGATAGCAGCCAGCGCACAAAAGTACGTGGTTTACTCTGTTGTGGGCAAGGCTTACATACAAGAGGGCAAAACATTTACGCCGCTCTCTGCAAGGAAATACGTCACACCGACTACGAAGTTGAAGATTTCTTCTGAGAGTGCGGTGACCATCATCGACGAGAACAAGCAGAAGATGCTATCCTTCACACGCGAGGGAGTGAACACCGTAGGCAGTCTTGTGAGCATGTCGTCGAAGCGCACCAGGAATCTCACGAAGCAGTATATGGGCTATCTCGTGAAGCAGCTATTCAGTTCGTCTAAGAAGATGGTGCATCCCGACACCTACATGCAGGTGACCGGCACATCGTATCGTGCTGCGTCTAAAGACTCGCTCATGGCGGCTCGTCTTATTGAGATTCTCAACGAAGGCACAGCTGCAAAAGGTTCTGCAGAACAGCAGCTGTTCAACAGCGAGAATGCCATCGCGTCTGACTTCGACGTGAGTCTCGAACTTGTGGACGTTGAAACCGGTCTGCCGCTTGCGAACAGCGCAAAGCGCAACACGCCATGCTACGTTCGCGTGAAGAACAACACCGAGGAGACGCTCTACGTCAACATCCTCAACATCGACAAGGACGGCAACAAGTATCTCATCCTGCCTATGGACGAAGAGGCAACGTGCTCAAACCTGCTTGTTCCGGCTAACAGCACCGTAGGTTTCAAGTCGGAGCCGTTCATAACGCCGGACATTCCGTCGCACGACGCATTCGTGCTTGTAGCAACTGAGGATCCCGTCAACTTCAGCATCATGATGAACCCGCTTACAAAGGGCGACATACAACAAACCGATGCAAAGGTGGGCGTGGCAAGATTCAATCTTCTCACAGAATAGTTCTGCCACACATTATATTATATACATCATCAATATATTATATATAGCATTCATTATATTTATATATAGCATTCATTGGAATCATGTATAGCATTCATTAGAATATCAACTAAAAAAACAGACTATATGCGACACAAACTATCGGGAATCGTATTGCTTCTCACCCTTCTCGCTACGCCTTCAGCTATGCAGGCACAGAAAGACCGTTTCGACAAGAAGAACGCCGACGAGTTCGTATACGAGCAACTCTCAAAGAACACGGGAGGAGAGGACTTCTGCAAGAAACTGATACTTAACAAGCAGAACCTTGCAGACACCAACGAGGAGAGAATTAAGTTGCTGCCAGGCAAGTCGTTCCAAATCAATTCGCTGCGTTCTGACGTGTTCATCGATGCAAAAACATGGAAACCGGTGTTCGACCATAGTTATCCTATGGAGTCGGCGGTGAACTTGTTGATGAACCTGGCAGGCAACTGCAATGTTACGCTCACCCAGCATCAGTACGGCAACGTGAAGAAGACGCTCACCATGCCGCTACACTCGGTTTTCTTCGTGCTGACAAACGAGATGGACACCTACTGCAACGTAACACAGATAGACAAAGACTTGATAAAGGCAGACCTTGTGATGCACAACCCCAAGCAGAACATCATACATCTCTTCGTAGTGAGCATTCCTACCAGCGAACTGTTCAAGAACGGAGGCAACATAAAGGCTGAATTATACGCAAACATACCGCAGAACGACATTAAAAACATATATAGCAAAAAAAGAAAATGAAAATGATAACACAAATCAAAAGCAGACTATTTCTTTTACTATTGGTTTTAACATGTGCAGGCAGCGCGCTTGCCGATACAACATTCAAGATTACGGACGGCGTTGTTGAGTCGCAGCTGAAAGACCGTATGGAAGCCAACACAAAAGCGTTGCTCGACGCATTCAGAAAGGCTGCCGACGACGGCGAAAAGACCGTGAAACTCTCGAAAGACAACGTATCGAAAACGGCTATCGAGGAGATTCGCGAGATATGGAAAAGCAGCGCTTTGAGCTGTCCGCCGATGAGCATACGCTGCCGCTGCTTGCAGACTAAAGACGGCTATCAGGTGCGTGGCATTCCGGTAGACATGCTTGAGGCTGACGAAGCTGACGCACGCCAGGAACTCACCGTAAACTACGACCACAACGGACTCATCACAAGCGTGGCTATAGCTATCGAGATGAACCGCTACGAGGAACTGATGGCTGCAAAGGAGTCGGAGCTCGACTATGCAAGACGTCAGATTATCGTAGACTTCATAGAGAACTTCCGCACGGCGTACAACCGCAAGGACAATGCGATGCTCAACAGCGTGTTCAGCGACAAGGCGCTCATCATCACCGGACGCGTGGTGAGAGAGAAGCCGAACAGCGACATGACTAAAATGACGCTTGCCAACAACAAAGTGGTATACATCAAGCAGACAAAGCAGGAGTATCTGTCCAAACTCGCAATGGTGTTCAAGACAGTGAAGTTCATCAACGTGAAGTTCTCTGACATCGAAATTGTAGAACACCCGAAGTACGACAACATCTACGGCGTGACGCTGAAACAGTTGTGGAAGACCGACCGCTATCAGGACGAGGGCTATCTCTTCCTGATGGTTGACTTCCGCGATTCGGACAATCCGCTCATCCAGGTGCGCACATGGCAGCCGTACAAAGACACGGCAGGCAACATCGTGACACAGAAGAAAGACGTCTTCCACCTCGGATCGTTCAGAATAGTAAGATAAAGACTTGACTAAAAAACAAACAGACATAAAACATAAACATTTAACGTAATCATTATGAAAAGAATTATCTCACTCGCCGTGATGTGCCTCATGGCGTGCGTCGCTTTCTCACAGAACCTGCTGGAGATTACAGACATATCGCAGCCTAACGATGTGTATACCGGCGACAACGACAAAGCTGCTGTCATCTTCAAGTGCAACCAGTCGATTCCGCTCACCTTCGAATCGTCGATGGACAAGAGCGCTACGCCCTACAACACCGAGCTTGAAGGCTCTGACATGGTTTACTACATCGAGTTCCCTACCGGACAGAAGTATCGCGGACGTATGCTCACCATCACTTCGCCGGGCTATGCACCAGCTACCGTGTTCATCGACGACTTGCAGCCGAAGCAGGTGCTCACCTATCAGGCTATCGACCCGAACAGCACCGTCGACGCTGGCTGCTACCGCGGACACCGCAACAAGGGTATGGAGGAGCTCAAGAACATGAACTATCAGGAGGCTCGCGACCAGTTTGTCGTGGCACGCGGCTGTACAGATGTCGACTCGCTTGAGAACGAGAACAACATTGCTCTGGTAGACACCATCCTCCACTACCGCGAGATTGGCGAACAGAAGTTCAAGTTGCTCGACTACTACGGAGCCAGCGAGTACTACAACCGAGTTATGGAGCTGAACCCGTACGACAACCTCGCTGCAAACCGCTACAACAACTGCCTCACGAAGTTCTTCAGCGAGTGCGATATGACCTACAAGCAGGCCGACTTCTACTACAACGAGAAGCAGTTTGACAAGGCACGCGAACTTTACGCTCTGGCCGTGAAGAACAACTGCCCTACAAAGGTGCAGGCGCAGGAACAGATAAACCGCATCGACCAGATTAAGGTAGACAAGAAGAGCCATGCAAGAGTGTTCACATACGAGTTCTCGAAGGACACCCCTATCGGCTTCTCTTACGGCAAGTACAAGAAGCATAAGGTTGGCGGATTCTTCAGCATGAGTCTCAACTCGAAGGTGTTCGAGATGATGCGCAACGACTGCCGCACTCCGGATATGCCTGAGGTGAACGTCAACTTTGGTTGGACGGTGAAGATTGTTAATCCGGTATGGATCTTCTTCGGCCCTGGCGCAACAACCAAGGTTTACTACGGCAAGTACGAGGTGACCGACGAACATGACGACATCTATCCTAACAAGAAGGGCTATCCTAACGACCCGGACGGCGTGTTGAAGCCGAAGGATGACGAGAAGGAGAACAAGAAGATTCAGGAATACACCAAGGACGACCAGAAAGCGAACCTTGCATGGGCTATCTCGCCGGTTATCGGTGTCTGCGCCAAATATTCTTACTTCGCACTCCGCCTCACCTATCAGTATCGCTTCGCTATGGACTCTCATCTGAAGGACTTCATGGGCAGCCAGCGTTTGTCAATCGGTGTCGGTGTTAGCTTCTAACACCACGCACTAACAATCAGTCGGAAACACAATACAAGCATAAGAAAATGGTAAACATCGGACAACTCATCAAGGAAGAACTCGAAAAGCAAGGACGGTCGGCAGGCTGGCTTGCCAAAGAGCTTCACTGCAACCGCTCTACTGTATACAGAGCATTAGGACGCAACAGTATCGATACTGCCATGCTTGCAGACATCTCGAAGGCGCTGCACAAGGACTTCTTCAAAATCCTTTCTGACAACCTTTAAGGAATCTGAAAAAAACTAAGACATTAACACTATATAAGGTGGAACAATCATACGTATTGTTCCACCTTTTTTCGTGCAATAACAATACGAGAGACGTATTATAGCCATACAAAAAACGGCTATCAAGAAGCTGTAAACTTCTGATAGCCGTAATATTCTATAATCACCAATTAATAATTAATAATTACCAATTAATAATTAATAATCACCAATTAATAATTAATAATTACCAATTAATAATTAATAATTACCAATTAATAATTTACTTCACGAGTACCTTCTGTACTGTGCCGTCAGCGAACTTCACGATGTTGATACCCTTCTGCAAAGCGTTGAGCTTTGTGCCATTCACTGTGTAGATGCCCTTAACAGCGTTCTGCACGGTAGCGTTGTTGATTGCTGTCGGGTCAGCGAACTGCTCGAAAGCCGATACCTCAGCGAGCGACGGGTAAGAGTAGACATAGAGGTTGCAAATCACAGCAAGATACTTAGTCTTTACGCTCTCCGGGAAGATGTAGCTAAGCTCCGAAACCTCCTTCAAGCCAGAGAATGTCGTCGCCGTGTTCATGCGTGTAAGGTCGTCGCCAACAGCAATCTTCACGTCCTTGTTGACGTAGTTCATCTCGTTGTTGTCGTTCTCTGCGTAGTTCTTGTTCGGAATGTTCACAACAACCTTAGAGAGGTCCCACTGCTTGCCTTCCGGAGCCGTGAAGATAACCCACACGTCGTCGCGGTGTGTAGACGGCGCCTCGATATCGCTGAGAGCCTCGTCAGTTTTGTTGCCGTCGGTAAGACCGCTGACATCATACTTCTTGAAAGCTGCCTCGAAAGAGTAGTCGTTCTCATAGTGGCGCACCTCAGCCGTCTTGCCATTGAGCACGTTAGGCTGTGTTGTAGCGTCAACCTCTACCTGCACAGTTGCCTCCTCGTAGTCGTCGCCGTTCTCAACGCGAACAGTCACTACGTCGTCGCCCATGCGCTTCTGAGCAGTAAGCGGGATGATGAATGTCGACTTCTTGGTGTTCTCCTTGATTGTGCCGATCTTCACGTTGCCGTTCTTGCTTGTAGCTGTGCACTTGAACTGCGGGTCCTTAGCCACCTCGCCGAGGTCGTAAGTTACGTAGATGTTGTTGCTCTCGCCGGCGTTGATAGTCATCTGCTCAGGCGAAGCCGAAATCTTCATGCTGTTGTCCTTCTTGCCGTAAACCTCAAACTCCCAGATGCGGAGGATGCCGTTGACGTGCGGAACGAGTTTCACGTAGCGAGCGCGTGTAGGAGCGATGAAGTCGGTCTTGATGCTCTCGCTCTGGCGGTTGTATGTATCTACAACAGTTGTCCAGTGCTCGTTGTCCTCAGAGAGCAGAATCTGGTAAGAGTCGATCTGATCTACGCCCGACTCCGGACCTGAGTTGCCGTCGTATATCTTGAAGCTATAGATGCGGTAAACGCCCTGGAGGTCGAATGTCACCCAGTTGTCAGCGCTCACGTTACACCACTTGTCGCTCTTTGAATACGGATAAGTCTCGCCGTCGATAATCTTGTCGGGCACCTCCTGAGAGTTTGTCGAACCACTATAGCCGAGCACCTTCTTCTGATATACTACGTTGAAGATCTTCTTGTATTCCTCCTCGGTCATTACGTCGAGGATGTTGCTTGAAGTGGTAGATGTGCCGATGGCGTTAGTCACCTCTACACTCACGCGCTGCTTGCCTACCTTCTCTGCAACTACGGTGATAGTCTGGTCGGTGAGTGAGAAGCCGTTAGCGAGCTTCAGACCCTCGGGCAGAGTCCACTTGAAGGCAGTCGGATTACCCGTACCGTTAGCTGTGATAGTAGCGCTCTCGCCCACCTTCAGATAGCTGTTGCTGATATTGAACGAAACGATCGGAGCAGTAGCCTGCGGGAAGTCGAGCACGATGCTCTTGCCCTTCTGCTGGCGCATGTCCTTCATAACCGGAGTAACGATGAACTTAACGTAAGCCTCGTTGTCCTTACGCTGGAATGTAGGAACGTAGAACGCCTCATCGCGAGTCTGTCCAACCATTGTCTGTGTGCCGTCCTCGTTCTCCTTATAGATATCGAAGTGGTCGAAGTCGGCTGTATAGTCGAAGTCCCATGTCAGACGAGCGTCACCCTGCACGTTGCCCAACACGCTTGTCGTAGCGAGGTTCTTCACCTCGATAGCCGCGGGAGCGTAGTTTGCAGGCAGCACAGAGAGTTCGCCGAGCGAGAACTTATAGTCGTTGAGCACAGAAGAAGTCTTCAGGTTAAGCGCAATCATGTAGATTGTCTTGCCGTTGAGCGAAGAGAGGTCGTACTCAGCGATTGTCCAACCGTTCTTTGTAGTGGTAGTCGGGTTAGCGAGAGTAGCGTCCGGATTTACAGAGCTTGATGTAGAGAGTTTCACCTCTACAGAGCTGTTTGCAGAAGCCTTGTAGACGAGGCGCAATGTGCCGCCGTTCACAGCAATCTGAGTCTTGTACAAACGCCAGAGGTGGTCGCCCTTTGTAAAGTCGTTGCCGCCGTCAACCTTAAGGCTCGAACCGAAGTTCCAGGCGTCGTCCCAATCAATCTTGATAGAACCGTTGCCCTTGTTCTCGAACCAGTAGCGCCATGTAGGCATGATGCTCTGCACGCCAGAGTGGTACCAGTCTTGCGAAGCCTTCACCTCACCCTCTACGAAGCGGTGCTTGCCTACACCTACGCAGAACGATGTAGTGAACGGCATAGAGTTGACAACCGAACGCTCGAGCACGCGGCCAGATACGCCGGGCCATTTTTCTGCTATGACAGACGGGTCGCCCTCGTAGTTTGTCCACATCTGCATCTCATACTCGAATGTTTTGTTGATAGCGTTGTATGCGTCAGGACCTGTATCGTTCTTGCCGAGAAGGTTGCGCACGTTGTCCTTCCATGTCTTCTCCTCGGGACAGAAGAAGTCGAGCGAACCTACGTGGCCGTCTGTAGGCATAGCCGCATTGAGGTGGTAGATAAAGTTGGTATGACCTGAAGCAGCCACCTGCACACCCGAATATATCTTAGAGAATGTCTCCTCCTCTGTGCAGCCGAGCTGGCTTGCATAG
>ULTU01005841.1_pt1 | contig 12419 bp, 12 predicted proteins | sample 1957861 | NCBI WGS metagenome assembly ULTU01 (sample SAMEA4835742, study PRJEB28245) | human gut metagenome | biome: gut microbiome; material: fecal sample | place: Denmark | collected 2008
TATAATGAAAGAAAAAATATTTATAAATAAATTATATATCCAAACAAAAACAAGAAATATTATAACTTTTACGCATAATATTTTTCCTAATATAAACAATATAAATGAGGTGTTTATATGTTTAAGCCAGACATGATTTATTATGAAAAAAATATTACAAGCTATAGATTAGGAAAAGAATTATTAGAAAAATACAAAGACGTTCCACAAGTCATCATACAAAGCCATAACAAAATAGACGAATTTCGCAGTATGCCAAACACAGAATTTGTGCATCTAAAAAAACATCTTATAATAGGAGTTCGAAAAACTCATAAATATGAACCAAATCATAAAGTATCAGACTTTTTAGTTCCATACACATCATCTGGTTGTACGGCAATGTGTATGTACTGCTATCTAGTATGTAATTTCAACAAATGTTCATACCTTAGACTATTTGTAAACAGAGAAGAAATGTTAGAAAAAATAATAAAAACAGCAAACAAACTCCCACCCGCAACAACATTCGAAATAGGAAGCAATAGCGACTTAGTTTTAGAAAACACAATTACAGGAAACTTACCTTGGACAATAGAAAACTTCATAAGAACCCCGAACGGAATACTTACCTTTCCAACAAAATTCGATATGGTAGACCCAATATTAAACATCAATGCCCAAAACAGAGTTATACCAAGAATAAGTGTAAACCCGCAAGAAATAATAAACATGGTAGAATTCGGAACTTCGAGACTAAACGACAGAATAACTGCAATAAACAAGTTAAAAGACTCTGGATATAACGTAGGCATACTAATAGCCCCAATAATCCTTATAAATAATTGGGAAAAACTATACGAAAATCTATTCAAAACCCTTAGTGAAAAACTAACAGAAAAAGCTAAAAAAGAAGTGTTTTTCGAAATGATATTCATGACATACAGTTACGTCCATAGAATGATAAACTCAGATATGTTTCCAAATGCCATAAATCTTTTTGACAAAGATCAAATGACAATGCGTGGAAGAGGAAAATATATGTATAAGCAATCCATAAAAGAATCAGCCACCAAAGAAATCTTAACAATGTTTAGAAAATATTTCCCCAAAAACAAACTAATCTACATCGTCTAAACATTCTCAAACTCCAGCAAAAAAATTCTCACCTCCGAAAAAAATAAATAGATTGACACCACATACTAAAAAAGCAAGCTAGATATATAAAATTTTTTGAACAACGGTTTGGTGTGGCGAGGGTTCAAAAAATTTTATATATCTAGCTTGCCTGCTCTAACTTCAATAAGTCAATCTATTTATTTTTTTCGGAGGTGAGAATTTTTTTGCTTCACTAATTTTCAATTTTAAAACGTCTAATAACATCTCCGCTTATCCGTTGCTTTAAATATCGCCGTCCCAGCAACTAAAATATTTGCCCCAGCTTTAACAGCATCTTGAAACGTATCAAGGTTAATTCCCCCATCAACTTCTATATCAATCTTATCATTCAAAAGTCGTAATTCATTAACTTTATCCAAACACATCCCAATAAGTTTTTGTCCACCAAATCCAGGTTCAACAGTCATAACCAGTACCATATCCACCTTTTCCAAAAAAGGCATAATCTTTTTCAAAGGTGTGTCCGGCTTTAACGTAATTCCAACTTTAATTCCAAGTGAATGTATATAATCAATAAGCTCAAAACACTCTTCTATATTTACAGTCTCAACATGAAAAATAATTATATCCGATTTCTTGAAATCTAAAATCCATTCTCTAGGATTTTCAACCATTAAGTGCGTCTCAATTATACCATCCGTTGCAGCCCTTGCTTTTTCATACATCTCCTTGCCAGGAGTTATATTATTTACAAATCTGCCATCCATCACATCTACATGAATCCTATCTGCTCCAAGAGACATGACATCTTTTACTTCTTTTTCTAAGTTATCAAAATCAGCTGCCAAAATTGAAGGCGAAACTTTTACCACTTCTTATCCTCCTTTAATTTTTGATACAATGTACAATACCTTTCATATCTGCCTTTATCTATCTTCATCTTTTCTACGGCATTCTTAACACCACATTTTTTCTCTTTAATATGAGTGCAGCCTCTAAATTCGCATTCACTAATATGTGGTAAAAATTCTATAAAATATTTATCTAAATCTTTGTAAGAAATTCCTTGTACATCATAAGAAGAGAACCCTGGTGTATCTGCTATATATGTATCTGGTGCAATTTCAAAAAGTTCAACATATTTAGTTGTATGCTTACCTTTTAAAGTTTTGTCAGAAACTAATCCTTCTTCTGAAATAACATCTCTAAAAATATTATTTGTAAGAGCAGATTTACCAACACCAGAATTACCTGTAAATGCAGTTATCTTTCCTTTTAGCAAAACAGCAAGCTTTTCTATACCTAAGCCGTTTTTCGCATCTGTAGTTATTACTTGATATCCTATTTTTTCATAAGTATCAATAATATCATCGCAATCATCTTTTAAATCTATTTTATTGATACAAATCAAAATATCTAGTCCAACTTTTTCTGCCATGACCAATTGCTTATCAAGAAGCATAAGATCTGGCTTAGGATTAGTTGTCGCCATCACCATAATTATTTGATTTATGTTTGCAATAGGTGGTCTAATAAATTCGTTGTCTCTAGGATAAATTTTATCTATTGCCCAGTCAGCATTTAGACCTATAATATCACCTACCAAAGGCTTTAACTTTAAAAACCTCATGTTACCTTTTGCAACACATCTTAATATTTTTCCTTCTTCTGTTTTTACTTTATACACACTAGGTTCTACTTTTAAAACTCTTCCTACCATTATAGCTCCTCAAAATTAATCTAATATTTGTTCAGAATCTAATTTGCCGTCAATGTATAACTTTAAGTATGCACCTTTTGCATCTGTTACGTCTACATTTATAATTCCATCTTCTCTTGTATGAGTTCCTTCATACTCTACTCTTGTACCAATAGCGGCACTTTGTAATACAACTTTAACTTCAAATGTTTCTCTTTCACCTTTGTTTGAAAGATTTATTTTTATACTTCTCTTTTTGCCAGTCACAACTGGATTTTGATTGTCATTATTTTTATCGTCATCTTTCTTACCATCATCTGTTTTATTTAGCTTATTTATAACAATAACTACAGATGTTAATTCAGAAACAACAGAATCTTTTTCGATAGACTGACTAACTACTTTGCCATCTTCTTTTGCTTCATTACTGATTGTAGTTACTTCTGCTATCAACTTTTTACTTGTTAATAGTTTAGTAGCTTGTTCTTCTGTAAGTCCAAGAACATTTGGTACTACTACAAGTCCGTCTTCAACACCTTTACTTACATATACAGTAACTGTTGAACCAACCGGAACTTCTTCGTTATATTGTGGGTCCTGAGATATAATTTCGCCAGATGGTACTTCGTTATCAAATTTTTCTTCTCTTGCAAAAACTAATCCTTTTTGTTCAATCATTATCTTTGCTGCATCTACACCAGTATTGCCATTTGCCTTTACATTTGGAACAAGAACAACTTTACCACCTTTACTTAAGTTTACAGTTACACTTGCACCCTCTTTTAAAGTATAGTTTTTTGGAAAACTTTGTTTTGCAACATATCCCTTTGGATATTCACTTTCAACTTCTACACCAAGTTGCATTACTAAGTTTTTAGCCTCTAAAGTTTTTCTTGCCTCTTCCTCTTCCATTCCAACAACATTTGGAACCTCTGTAATATTATTATTACCACCAAGTAAATTTCCAATAACATAGCTACCAAGTTTAAATGCAACAAAAAATAAACCAATAGCAACAACTAAAATTACGACTAACTTAATAACAGCTTGCTTTTTTGTAATTCCTTTACTCACTTCAATCTCCTCTTTTTCGTCAAATTTAATTTTCTTTGTTTCTTCATTTGCACTTTTATTTAGATTTTCTATTCCTACTATAGGAATTTTTTGTGTAGGGAATTCATCAGCTTTTCTGATAGTCACAACAGCATCAGTAACTTCTGCAGGATTTTTTAATATTCTTTCTAAGTCTTTTTGCATCTCTCCTGCTGACTGATATCTTTCTGAAATATCTTTTGCCATTGCTTTCATTATTATATTATTAACACCAATAGGAATATCTTTATTGATCTCAATTGGCTCTTTTGGTGTTTCTTGTATATGTTTCAAAGCCACTGAAACAGGTGTATCTCCATCAAAAGGAAGTTTTCCTGTAACCATCTCATATAGCACAACACCTAGTGAATATATATCAGATTTTTCATCAGTATATCCACCTCTTGCATGCTCTGGAGAAAAATAATGTACACTTCCTATTGTACTTCCAAAAGCATTTATTGTAGAATTAGACACAGCTTTTGCTATACCAAAATCTGTAACCTTTGCAACACCATCTTTTGTTATTATGATGTTATGAGGTTTTATATCTCTATGTATAATATGATTAGCATGAGCTTTAGCAAGACCTGCTGCTATTTGTGCTGCAATGTCTACAGCCTCTCGCCAATCAAGTTTTCCTTTTCTTGTTATAATATCTTTTAAAGTCTCACCCTCAATTAGTTCCATAACAATATAATGCATATTATCTTCGTTTCCAACATCATAGATGGATACTATGTTTGGATGTGAAAGACTTGCTGCTGCTTGAGCTTCTATTTGAAATCTTTTAATAAATTCAGCATCGTTTGCAAATTCATCTTTTAATACTTTTATAGCAACATTCCTATTTAAAAGTTTGCATCTTGCTTTATAGACAGTTGCCATTCCTCCGACACCTATTTTTTCTAATATCTCATATCTATTTCCCAAAGTTTTTCCAACTAAATCCATTCTTTGCCTCCTGACTAATCTTTAGAAACTAAGATTACACTAATATTATCGTTGCCACCATTTTCGTTAGCTGCATCTATTAAGTGTTTACATGTATTTTCTAAATTATTTTTTTCATTTGTAATTATATTAAATATTTCTTCATTTGTTAGCATATTTGTAAGACCATCTGTACACATAAGTAATACATCATCTTTTAAAAAGCCTTTTACTAATATATCTGGCTCGATATACGGTTCACATCCAACTACTTTTAATAATATATTTTTTTGAGGATGATTATATGCTTGTTCTTTAGTGATTGTCCCCTCTTTTAGCAAAGCCTGCACATAAGAGTGATCTGTAGTTAGTTGCCTAATTATATTTTTTCTAATTCTATAAAGCCTACTATCTCCAATATGACCTATATATACTCTATTACCAAAAGTAATCGCTAAAATGACAGTAGTGCCCATCCCTTTATATGTTTCATCTTTTTCTGCAATCTCGTAAATTTCTTTATTAGCACGACTAATTGCACCTCTAATCAAATCGTTTATTTGATCTTCAACTAATTCTATATCATATATATTTTCATCTATATAAGACTTTATCGCGCTTATTGCTGTCGTACTTGCAATCTCTCCGGCCATTTACACCGCCCATACCATCGGCAATTATAAAGTATTTTACATTTTCAAAATCATCGCATATAAAAATACTATCTTGATTTTGCTTTCTAGTTCTTCCTATGTCTGTAAGTCCGAAAAATTTCATCCTCTCACCTCGTTTCCATAAGTTATTATATATTTAATTATATTGTATGTCTACATTTTTTATTCTTTCGATAGTTCTCTTTTATCTCTAACTAATTGACCACAAGCAGCACTAATATCACTGCCTAGCTCTCTTCTAACTGTTGCAACAATTCCTCTGTCATTTAAAGTATCTCTAAACATAAGTATTTTCTCAGTACTACTCTTTTCATATTTTCCGCCTTTTATCTTATTAACCGGAATAAGATTAACATGACAAAGCATACCTTTTAAAAGTCTTGATAAATGAATTGCATCTTCTCTACTATCGTTTACGCCATCAACTAAAGCATACTCAAAAGTTATTCTTCTATTAGTAATCTCTAAATATTTTTTACAAGCTGCTATAACTTCAGATATGTTATACACTTTATTTATTGGCATCATATCTGTACGAACTTCATCTCTACTACTATGAAGAGAGATACATAAATTACATTGAATATTTTCTTCTGCAAGTTTTAAAATCTTAGGCACAATTCCACAAGTAGAAATACTTATATGTCTTGCACCAATATTTAAACCTTTTGGGTCGTTAATCAATCTAATTGCTTTTATAACATTATCATAATTATCTAGTGGCTCGCCGATTCCCATAAATACAACATTTGAAATCGTAACTCCAGACTCTTTTTGAACAGCCAGAATTTGTCCCACAATTTCACCAGGAGTCATATTTCTAACAAAACCGATCTTAGCTGATGCACAAAAGTTACATCCCATCTTACAACCGATTTGATTAGAAATACAAGCTGTATATCCATATTTATATTGCATCAAAACACTTTCTATAGCATGACCATCGTTTAGTTCAAACAAATATTTTATTGTGCCATCTTTAGATTTTTGAAAATCTAATAACGTAAGTTGCTTAAGTACAAAATTTTGTTTTAGTTTTTCTATTAACTCTTTAGAAATGTCCGTCATCTCATCAAAAGAATCAACACCTTTATAAAGCCAGCTAAATATTTGCTTAGCTCTATACTTTTTTTCGCCCATCGCTACTAATGTTTCTTCGAGTTCTTCATAATTTAAATCTCTAATATTTACCATACTACTCTCCATTTCTCATAAACGAACTGCATCTCTTAATATCTTTAACTTCGATAAATATTTTATGTTCGTTCTAACAAAGCAATATAAAATCCGTCAGTATTATCTATGTGAGGATATAATTTCACTTCTTCTATAAGTTTAAAATCTTCATGTTTAGATAAAAACTTTTCTATTTGCAAGTGATTCTCTTCTTCAAAAACTGTACAAGTACTATAAACCATCTGACCACCATTTCTTAAATATTTTGAGCAAGTTTCAAGTATCTTTTCTTGAACCTCAACTAATGTCAAAATATCTTCAGGATTCCTTGTCCATTTTATATCAGGCTTTTTCCTAATAACACCAATACCTGTGCACGGAACATCTAATAAAATTTTATCGTAATATTTTTCAAAGGCTGGAGAATATTCTGAAGCATCTTTTTGAGTTGCATTTATTATGCTTATATCTAACTTGTTTGCTAAATCTTTAACAAGTTTCACCCTATGTTCATGAATATCCCAAGCATCAATTTTTCCAATATTTTTCATTAACTCTGCTAAGTAAGTAGTTTTACCACCAGGTGCACTACATGCATCTAGCACTTTCTCGCTGCTTTTAGGATTTAACTTTAATGCAGCAAGTTGTGCCGCTTCATCTTGTACTGTATAAAATTTATCTGAAAAATCATTAATCTTTTTAATGTATATACTATCTGGTAATTTACCTTTTTCACATTCAAATCCTTTAAGCTGTAATAATTTTAGAAGTTCATCGCGTGTTGTTTTAAGTGTATTTGCTCTAAGAGTTATGCATGGTTTAACATTATTTGCGTTCAAAAGTAATGTTACAAACTTTTTATCATGTTCTGTTAATAACTTGTCTACAAGCCATAAAGGATGTGAAGTGATAATTGATATTAGTTCATCTTCTAATATTGGCTGTGTAGAAAGATAATCTAGAAGTTTATCCAGTTCGTTTTTCTCTATCTTTCTAAGTATCGCGTTAGTGAATCTACTAGAAGCTTCATGCCCATATCTCTTAGCAAGTTTTACGCTTTCATTAACAGCAGCACTAACTGGGATCTTATCTAAAAAAACTATTTGATATATTCCAATTCTTAAAATATTTAAAATCCAATCAGATATCTTGTTAATTTTGATACTTGAATATCTTTTTATAATCGCATCCAAAGTTATCTTCCAAGTTATCACACCATAAACAAGTTCTGAAGCTAGTGCTTTGTCTAATGGGTCCATATCAGTTTTAGTAAATTCTTTGTCTATTTCTATATTTGAATAGCTTTCTGCATTTTCTATCTTATAAAGAATATTTATTGCTAATTCTCTTGATGTCATAAAATCTCCTTTCTATAGGTCCTTTGGTCTTTCTTTTGTAACACCAAAATAATACAAAATTGCATCAACAATTCTATCGCAAGATTTACCATCACCGTAAGGGTTTGTCGCCTTGCTCATTTTTGCATATTCATTTTTATCTTTTAAAAGTTTTGTTGCTTCTTCTACAATTTTCTTTTTATCAGTTCCAACAATCTTAACTGTTCCAGCATATACAGCTTCTGGTCTTTCTGTTTCTGTTCTTAATACAAGTACAGGTTTTCCTAAAGATGGAGCTTCTTCTTGAATTCCTCCTGAATCTGTAAGAACCATATAAGATCTATTTATTAAGTTGTGAGTTGTAATAACATCCAAAGGCTCTATCAAATGAACATTTGGAATGTCACTTAAAACTTCTCTTGCTACTTCTTGAACTGCTGGGTTTAGGTGAACCGGATAAACCACTTCAACATTTTTATTTTTAGTTGCTATTTCTTTAACAGCTTCACAAATATTTCTTAAAGGCTCGCCTAAATTTTCTCTTCTATGTGCAGTCATAAATATAACTTTTTTCTTGTAATCCAATTTAGATAAAACTGGGTGATTAAAAACAAAATCTTTTTTTACAGTAGTACTCAATGCATCAATTACTGTATTACCTGTTATATAAATCAAATCTTCAGATATTTGCTCTTTTAATAAATTTTCTTTGTTATTTTTTGTTGGTGCAAAATACAAATCAGCAAGCTGTGTAACAAGTTTTCTATTCATTTCTTCCGGATAAGGAGAATATTTATCATAAGTTCTTAATCCAGCTTCTACGTGTCCTACTCTAACTTTAAAATAAAAAGCTGCAAGTCCTGCTACAAAAGTAGTGGTTGTATCACCATGAACTAAAATAATATCTGGTTTTTCTGCTTCAATTACAGGATAAATTCTTTCGAGTACTGTAGCAGTAATATGTGTAAGAGTTTGTCTGCTTTGCATTATATTTAAATCATAATCCGGAACTACATTAAAAGCTTCTAGTACTTGATCTAGCATCTCTCTATGTTGGGCTGTTACACACACAACCGTATCAATATCTTTATTTTCTTTAAGTTTTAAAACAAGTGGACACATTTTAATTGCCTCTGGTCTTGTTCCGAAAACTGTCATAACTCTAACTTTTGCATTTTCGTTCTTTACTCTTTTACTATTTTCTGCAACTGGTATTTTTACAGTATTACTCTTTTTCTTATCTGCAATCTCTTTTGAGCCGACAACAGTTAAAATAGCAAGCATTAATAAAAGTGCTACAGCCTTCCAAATGTTACTTTCAAAAGCAACAACAGCAAATATTCCTAAAACAGCAGTTACACTATATAAAATTATTACTACTTGTCTTTGAGAAAGACCAGCATCCATTAACTTATGATGTAAATGACCTCTGTCTGCTTGCATAATAGGTTTATGATGAGCTATTCTTCTTCCTATTGCAAATAAAGTATCAAAAATTGGTAACCCTAAAATAATAACAGGTAAAACAATTGCCATAAGAGTATAAGTTTTTGCAAGTCCAATCATAGACACTGTAGCAAGTGTAAAACCTAAAAAGTTAGAACCTATATCACCCATAAAAGTCTTTGCAGGATTAAAATTATATGGTAAGAAACCAATAAGTCCACCAAGCAAAGCAGAAACTAAAATAAATACAGATGCTCCTGCACCGTTTAAAATAAATATCACAAGCATCGAAAGTGTTGATATAGCTGAAACGCCAGTTGCAAGACCATCTAATCCATCTATCAAATTAAAAGCATTAGTAACACCTACAATCCAACAAAAAGTAATAATGATAGAAACTACATCATTTAGTCCATATAAATCAAGAAATGGAATCTCGACATAAAAAATACGTACTCCACTTAAAATAACACAAATTGCAGCTATGGATTGTCCAAGAAGTTTCACCCATGGTTTTAAACCTTTCGCATCATCTATAAAACCCGTCATCGCAACAATCGCAGCTCCTAAGAAAAATCCCATAAGATTTATATTGTCATTTACCTCATAAGTTGCAAAAACAAACAAACAAGAAATTAAAAACGACATTATAAAAGCTAGTCCACCAAGCCTTGGCATAGGCTCTTTTTGAATTTTTCTTGCATCATTTGGAATATCCATAACACCAATTTTCTTAGCAAGTTTTATCGTTAGAGGCGTAAAAATCGCCGCCATCACAGCAGATAAAGTAAATGCTATAATCATATTTATTACCATAAAATTTCACCCTATTACCTTTCAATCATATTAACTCTTTTTTCATGTCTTCCACCTAAAAATTTGCTGTTTAACCATATTTCAATAATTTTAACAGCTTCATCTTTAGACATCATAGAAGCAGGAAGAGCAATAACATTTGCATTATTATGTTCTTTACAAAGATGAGCAACTTCCTCATTAAAACAAAGAGCACATCTTATACCCTTTACTTTATTTGCCGCAATACTCATACCAATTCCAGTCTTACAAATAAGTATACCAGCTTCGCATTCTCCTGAAGCCACACTGTCAGCCACTTTAAATGCGTATTCTGGATAATCTACACTTTCTAGCGAATTAGTTCCAAAATCTTTAAATATCACTTTGCCATCAAAATATTTAATGATAGCATCTTTTAATTCAAAACCACCATGGTCTGCACCAATAGCAATCATTTAGCACCTCCCCAAATTAAGTTTGCACTCCTAAATATTATATACCAAATATAAATTTTTTCAATAGCTAGATTTACTTGATTTTGAGGCTATATTTCCTAGTTTCATCTTATTAATATGTCAATTATCGTTTGATAACATGCCAAATAAATATTTGCTCAAGTAAAAAATTATACACCAACCACATATATTATTATTAAAAGGGTTGATAATTCAGTAATATCAACCCTTTTGTATCATAATTGTTCTTGTTCGTTCAAGATTTTTGAAATTTTAATCCCGCATATCTCTTATAATCGAAAAAAACTATATTACTTATAAAAATTTTCTATAATAAATTTTGTCCACATTCTTACATCATCATACGTATCAAAGCTTTCATCAAGTATTTCCTTTAGTGAAAACCATCTTGCATCAGTATTTTCCTCAGGTTGATTAGTTATTTCATTTGAGCCTTTTAATATAGCATAATAAACAAAATCCATATGAATATGCTCATTATTTATTTCATTTTTTTGTAATGCAAGTGGTACAATATAGTCTTCTTTTCTTATAAATCTATTACCTTTAAGTTCAATTCTTATTCCAGTTTCCTCGAGCACTTCCCTTTTACAAGCTTCTTCCGGATCCTCATCTTTTTCAATATGTCCACCTGGCTGAACCCATTTGCCCAGTTTTTTATGTTTTACCATTAAAAATTTTTGTCTTTCTTCATCATATACATAACAAGATACGCAAAAATGTTTTTCCATTTAAATCTCTCCTTACTATATTTATTTCAGCTCATTACTAAATTCACACCTTTACTATACACCATACATATTTAAAATGCAATGATACAGCATCCATCTTACTGTACTACACAATTTCTTGCTTTTAAACTAATCTTTGTATATAATTTACTTATATTTTATGCAAAGGAGACAAAATATGGAAAAAATTGATATATTAGGTATAAATTTTGATAACGTTTCAATGGAAGAAGCAGTAGAAAAATGCGAGAAATTTCTAAATTCAGATAAAGGCAACCTTATAGTAACACCAAATCCCGAAATCGTCATGAAAGCCAAAGACGATGCAGAATTTAAAGATATAATAAACTCAGCAGAACTAGTAATTCCAGACGGAATAGGAATAATAAAAGCTGGTAACATCCTTGGAACCCCTTTAAAAGAAAGAGTTGCAGGTTACGACCTAATATGTAACCTACTAGAAAAATACAAAGACGGTTCAAAAACATTCTATTTTTGGGGAAGCAAGCCAGGATATGCAGACGAAGCAAAACAAAACCTAGAGCAAAAATATCCAAACATAAAAATCGTAGGCACACACACCGGATACTTTAAGCCAGAAGAAGAAAGCGAAATAATAGCCGAAATAAAAGAGCTAAAACCAGACATACTACTAGTAGGAATAGGCTTTCCAAGACAGGAAAAAGTCATAAACAAATACAAAAACGACGGTTTCTTCAAAATCGGAATAGGCTGTGGTGGAAGCATAGATGTACTTGCAGGCAGAGTTAAAAGAGCCCCAAAACTATTCATAAAACTTCACTTAGAATGGTTCTACAGACTCCTAAAACAACCTAGCAGATTTAAAAGAATGCTCGTTTTACCAAAATTCATTCAAGAAGTTAAAAAAACAAAAAAAACCTAAAATCCGAACCTATTGGTAAAAGTTCATAGATGGTTAAATTTAAGGATGATAGGTG
>ULTU01100097.1_pt1 | contig 12410 bp, 5 predicted proteins | sample 1957861 | NCBI WGS metagenome assembly ULTU01 (sample SAMEA4835742, study PRJEB28245) | human gut metagenome | biome: gut microbiome; material: fecal sample | place: Denmark | collected 2008
TCAATAAATACAACCTTAATCTTGCCGTCGATACTCTTATCATTATTGATAACATTGGCAACATTATTGATAAGTTTGATCGTGAGTTTTGCTCTTCTGTATCCTGCTGCTGCCTTGGCACCGAAAATAAATGTTCTCGGATAGAAATCCATATCCGGATGCGCCTTAATCTGGTTATACAGATACATTACATGAAGGATATTAAGAAGCTGTCTCTTATATTCATGAAGTCTCTTAACCTGTACGTCAAAAATCGAACGTGGGTCAACATCAACTCCGTTATGCTCTTTGATATAAGCTGCAAGTCTCAACTTGTTCTGGTATTTAATCTGCATAAATTCCTGACGGCTGAGTTCATCATCTGCATATACCGCAAGCTTCTTTATCTGTGAGAGATCTGTGATCCACTCATCGCCAATCTTTCTGGTTACCCAGTCAGCGAGAAGCGGATTTCCGTGAAGGAGGAATCTTCTCTGTGTAATACCGTTGGTCTTATTATTGAACTTCTCAGGCATCATCTCATAGAAATCCTTAAGTTCCTGTTTCTCAAGAATTTCCGTATGAAGTGCTGCTACACCGTTTACAGAGAAACCTGCAACGATTGCGAGGTTTGCCATCTTAACCTGACCGTCATAGATGATTGCCATCTTGGCGATTTTGTCCTGATTGCCTGGGTATAATTTCTTAACCTGCTCAACAAATCGTCTGTTAATCTCTTCAACAATCTGATATATTCTCGGAAGAAGTCTTGAGAAGAGTTCAATAGGCCATTTTTCAAGTGCCTCAGCCATAATTGTATGATTGGTATATGCACATGCCTTGTTGGTAACTTCCCATGCTTCATCCCATGTGAGTTTCTCGTCATCCATAAGAATTCTCATAAGTTCTGCTACCGTAACTGTCGGATGTGTATCGTTAAGCTGGAAGCAGATTTTCTCATAAAGCTTTCTTACATCATCATGTGTCTCTTTGTATTTGGCAACTGCTCTCTGAACACTTGCTGATACGAAGAAATACTGCTGCTTAAGTCTTAATTCCTTACCTGCATAATGGTCATCGCAAGGGTAAAGGACTTCGCAGATAGTTTTTGCAAGGTTCTCCTGCTCAACTGCCTTGTGGTAATCACCTTTGTCAAAAGAATCAAGGTTGAACTCCTGGATAGGCTCTGCATCCCAGATTCTTAATGTGTTTACAATATTATTGCCATATCCGACAACCGGAAGATCATAAGGTACGGCGCGTACACACTGGTATCCTTCCTGTACGAAATTGTCTCTTCCCTTATCATCAACATAAGATCTTACATATCCGCCGAATTTAACTTCAACCGCATATTCAGGTCTCTTGATCTCAAATGGGTTACCGTCTCTTAACCAGTCATCCGGAATCTCAATCTGATATCCGTTCTCAATCTTCTGTGCAAACATACCGTATCTGTATCTGATTCCACAGCCGTATGCCGGATATCCGAGTGTTGAAAGTGAATCGAGGAAACATGCTGCAAGACGTCCGAGGCCACCGTTTCCGAGTGCCGCATCCGGTTCCTGATCTTCTATAACATTAAGGTCAAAACCAAGCTCATCAAGTGCTTCTTTAACTTCCTTGTAACACGTAAGGTTAATCATGTTGTTGCCGAGCGCACGTCCCATGAGGAATTCCATCGACATATAGTACACTGTCTTGGCATCCTCTTTCTCAAATTCCCTATGAGTTGCAATCCATCTGTCGATTATATAATCCTTAACCGTATATGCAACTGCCTGAAAAACCTGCTGTTTGCTTGCTTCGTCAATTGTCTTTCTGTACATGTCCTTGACATTTGACACTACCTGTTTTTTGAAATCTTCTTTGTCAAACTCCATTTTCTCCATCCTGATTTCTCCCTTTGTTTAATTTTTGGAAACACCCAATGTAACTGTCTCGCCATTGATATTCCATTCCTTAGAGTAACCTTTTATTTCTCCAGATATTATGTCGGTTGCAAGAACCTCCGCCTTAACGGTATCTGAATTTTTATCCAGAAGCGCGGCAATTTTATCATTACCTTCCGAAGAAACGGTAATCTTATCCATTACTTCAAATCCTGCTTCTTTTCTCATGGTCTGTATCTTACTGATAAGCTCCCTTACAAAGCCTTCCTCAATAAGTTCAGGAGAAAGATTTGTATCAAGAACAACCGTCACACCGTTATCACTTGCCGATTCAAAGCCTTCTGTCTGTGCAATATCAATAAGAAGATCATCCTTGGTAAGTTCAACTTTCTCTCCGCCAAAATCAAATGTAAGCATTCCATTGGCATTGAGCTCATCCATGGCAGCATTGCCGTCAATTGCCGAAAGAGCCTGACGGATCTGTCCGAGGAGTTTACCGTACTTAGGACCTACTGTCTTAAGCTGCGGTTTGAAGCTGTATGAGCTGTATGCTCTTACGTCATCCGTAAATTCCACTGCCTTAACGTTAAGTTCATCCTCAATAATTTCCTTGAAAAATTCCGGAACTTCAAAAGGTGCCTTAACATACATTTTGCCGATAGGCTGTCTGTTCTTGATATTGGCTGCATTACGGCACGCACGTCCGATAACAACGATTTTAAGAACTTCATCCATATTCTTCTCAAGCTCTTTATCAATATATGTTTCGTCAGCTACAGGATAATCACAAAGATGTATGCTCTCCGGTGCATCCTTATCGATACTCTTGACAAGATTGAGATAAATTTCCTCTGTCATAAACGGTATCATAGGAGCTGCTACCTTGCAAAGTGTTACAAGGCAGGTATAAAGTGTCATGTAAGCATTTATCTTATCCTGCTCCATTCCCTTAGCCCAGAAACGTTCTCTTGAACGTCTTACATACCAGTTGCTGAGGTCGTCAACAAATTCTTCAAGAACTCTTGTCGTCTCAGGAATCTTATAATCATTAAGATAAGAATCCACTGATTTCACAAGTGAGTTGAGCTTACTTAAAATCCACTTATCCATTACGGAAAGTTTATCATATTCAAGCTGATACTTGGTTGCGTCAAATTCATCTATATTCGCATAAAGCACGAAAAATGCATATGTGTTCCAGATTGTTCCGAGGAATTTTCTCTGTCCTTCGGTAACGGCCTTATCGTAAAATCTGTTCGGAAGCCATGGTGCCGAATTCGAGTAGAAATACCATCTGATTGCATCTGCGCCATGTGTTTCAAGAGCATCAAACGGATCAACCGCATTGCCCTTTGATTTACTCATCTTCTGGCCGTTCTCATCCTGTACATGTCCGAGAACGATTACGTTCTTATACGGTGCCTTATTAAACAGCAATGTTGATTCTGCAAGCAGTGAGTAGAACCATCCTCTTGTCTGGTCAACAGCTTCAGAAATAAAGTCTGCCGGGAACTGCTTCTCAAAAAGTTCCTTATTCTCAAACGGATAATGATGCTGTGCAAAAGGCATTGCTCCCGAGTCAAACCAGCAGTCGATAACTTCCGGCACTCTCTTCATGGTTTTTCCGCAATCCGGACACTTAATTGTTACCGCATCAATGAACGGACGGTGGAGTTCAATATCGTCAGGACAGTTATCCGACAATTCTTTAAGTTCTGCAATGCTTCCTATGGAGTGCATCTTGCCACAACCCTCGCACTGCCAGATATTAAGAGGAGTTCCCCAATATCTGTTACGGCTGATTCCCCAGTCCTGAACATTCTCAAGCCATGCGCCGAAACGTCCTTTTCCGATTGTCTCAGGAATCCAGTTGATTGTATTATTGTTACGGATAAGGTCATCCTTAACCGCTGTCATCTTAATGAACCATGACTCTCTCGCATAATAGATAAGAGGTGTATCGCATCTCCAGCAGAACGGATAATCATGTTCAAATTTAGGTGCTGCAAAAAGCTTACCTTCCGCATCAAGGTCTTTAAGGACTTCAGGGTCTGCTTTCTTAACGAAAAGGCCTGCATAAGGCGTTTCCTCAGTCATATCACCCTTGCCGTCTACGAATTGTACAAACGGAAGATCATATTTACGGCCTATTCTCGCATCATCTTCACCGAATGCCGGTGCAATGTGTACGATTCCTGTACCGTCTGACATGGATACATATCCGTCACATGTCACGAAATGGCCTTTCTTGTTCTGTCTGGCTGCTGATTCCGCAGCACATGCATAAAGCGGCTCATACTCTTTATATTCAAGTTCACTTCCTTTATATGTCTGAAGAACTTCATAAGCCGGTGTTCCCTCTTCTCTCTCAAGTGTTCCGAGAACCTTGTCAAGAAGTGCTTCTGCCATATAATAGGTATATCCGTCAACAGCCTTAACCTTACAGTATGTGTCATCAGGGTTGACGCAGAGTGCCACATTGGATGGAAGTGTCCAAGGTGTTGTTGTCCATGCGAGGAAATAAGCATCCTCACCTTTAACCTTAAATCTTACGATTGCCGAGCGTTCCTTAACTGCTTTATATCCCTGTGCAACCTCATGTGATGAAAGAGGGGTTCCGCATCTCGGGCAGTAAGGAACAATCTTAAATCCTTTGTAAAGAAGTCCTTTATTCCAGATTTCCTTAAGGGCCCACCATTCGGACTCTATGAAGTCATTATCATATGTTACATAAGGGTGGTCCATATCGGCCCAGAAACCGACTGTATTGGAGAAATCCTCCCACATTCCCTTATACTTCCATACACTTTCCTTGCAATGCTCGATAAACGGCTCAAGTCCGTACTGTTCAATCTGTTCCTTGCCGTCAAGTCCGAGCTTCTTCTCAACTTCAAGCTCAACCGGAAGACCGTGTGTATCCCATCCTGCCTTACGCGGTACCATATATCCTTTCATTGTCCTGTATCGCGGAATCATATCCTTGATTACACGCGTAAGAACATGGCCGATATGCGGCTTTCCGTTAGCGGTAGGCGGTCCGTCATAGAATGTATATGATGGGCAATTCTCACGCATCTTCATGCTTTTTTCAAAAATCTGATTGTCTTTCCAGAACTTTTCAATCTGTTTTTCTCTCTCGACGAGTTTCAATTCTGCAGAAACTTTCTCGTACATCTTACTCTTCCTTTCAATAAATTATATTCTGACACGGCAACGGTAATTTAAAAAACCTCTGCCGGTAATTGGCAGAGGCCTGAAAATCAATAATAATCAGTGTGCTGCATTGCAGCATCCGTTCGGCATACCAACATATGCGTTCTCTGTAACGGGAGAAAACCGTCATCTCTTAATAACCTTAACGGCGTTCAGATAGAAACTCCGGAGTGATATTCATCTGATTCCTACTTATACCGCATCACAGCACCGCGGCTCTCTGAAATGTTCGGAAAAAGACTACTGTCTCCATCAAAGTCTTAAACATAATTATTATAGACATATCGTGTTCGATTTGTCAAACACTGTTTTAAATTTTAAATCGGTATCCCACGCCCCATATTGTCTCAATATACTGCGGCTTAGATGTATTATATTCTATCTTTTCGCGTATCTTCTTAATATGGACAGTTACCGTTGCAATATCGCCCACGGAATCCATCTCCCAGATTTCTTTAAAAAGTTCTTCCTTCGTATACACACGGTTAGGATGCTTGGCAAGGAATACCAGCAAATCAAACTCTTTTGTTGTAAAATTCTTCTCCTCACCGTTTACAAAAACCCTTCGCGCGGTAAGGTCAATCTTGATTCCTCTTATCTCAAGCTCATCATTCGGCTCAGCATTGGATGACACAAGCCTTGCATATCTTGACATGTGGGCTTTGACACGCGCTACGAGTTCGCTCGGACTGAACGGTTTCGTAATATAATCATCCGCTCCGAGTCCCAGCCCGCGTATCTTATCAATATCCTCTTTACGTGCGGAAACCATAAGGATAGGGGCGTTGCTTATCTCTCTTATTCTCTCGCATATCTCAAAACCGTCCATTCCCGGCAGCATTATGTCAAGAATATAGAGATCAAAATCCTCACTCATGGCAAGTCCCAGTCCGTCAGTTCCGTTATTGGCTATAACAACTTCAAAATCACTCAGTTCAAGATAATCTTTCTCAAGTTCCGCAATGCTCTGTTCATCTTCTACTATCAGAATTCTTTTCTTGGTACTCATTTTGTCATCTCCTGTCTTATTTCTATTCTTTATCTATTCTCTTGGGAACCGGCTTGGCCTGTTTGTGTTTGATCATGGTGATATGCATTATTGTGCCGACTCCCGGTGTACTCTCTGCGCTTATCGTTCCACCATGATCTTTAATAATCTTGCTTACAATCGAAAGACCTATCCCGCTTCCGCCGGCGGCTGTGTTGCGTGAGGCGTCAGCCCTGTAAAAGCGGTCAAAAATATGCGGAAGGTCCTTTGGCTCTATTCCCTTGCCGTTATCTTCTATATCAATAAATACATTGTCACGGTTCTCCGTGAGTCTTATATCAATCGCACTTTGTTCTTTGTCGCGGTATTTGACCGAATTGCTCACGATATTATTTATTACACGTTTAAGTTGTTCCGGATCTGCTATGATCGTGGTCTTACGGCTGATTTCATTGGAATACGAAAGTCTGACACCCTCCGCATCCAGTTCTGTTCCTATTTCTTCCACACAGTCCTCAAAATAATCCGTAAGATTAATACATACGAAATTATATGGTACCCTGTCCGTGTCAATCTTTGAGTAAAATGTAAGTTCATCTATAAGTTTATCCATATCACAAGCTTTATTATATATGGTCTTAACATATCTGTCCATCTTCTCCGGTGTATCCACAACACCGTCCATTATTCCTTCCACATAGCCTTTGATGGCTGTAATAGGAGTTTTTAAATCATGGGAGATATTTCTTATAAGTTCCTTATTCTCGTTGTCTATCTTAATCTTATCCTCGGCATTTTCCAGAAGCCTTTTCCTCATGCTGTCAAAATCCCTGCAGAGTTCCGCTATCTCGTCCTTGCCCTCAACATCCATCTTAAAATCAAGATTACCGTTCTTAATATTATATGTGGCCAGTTTCAATTTATTGATAGGTGATACCGTTTCTTTATATATCCATGTGGTAAATATACCGCTCGTGAAAATAAGGATAAGCACGATACCCACAATTCCGTCAAAGATAAGCATCTTCATCTGCGGCACCAGTTCATCAATACACATGACAACATATGCATACCCGCTGTTGCCGGGATCGCCGTAATCTATGATATTGACAATCGCCTGCTCTTGTTCAAGATAAATTGCCGCTCTGTCAGAGTCCCCATTATAATCTATTCTGTTAATCTGTTCAAGGATTTCGTCAGAGCGTTCATCGCCGGAATAGACGCACTCTGAATTCTTAACCACTACAAGGAAAGCACTTCTCTTCTTGAGTTCTGTGTTTATCCCATCCATAAAATCATAATCCGAGAAAAGATACGGCTCATTATCCGCCGCGTCAGCCAGCTTTCGGTACTCACTTTCGCATATATTGAACACCAGGGCTGCAGGATTGATGAGTGTCTCGTATGAAGTCCCATCCGCATTATAGCTGCGCCTGATTTCCTTAAGTTTAAAAGATGCCACAAGTATAAGTGCCACTGAAAAAAGTAACACCGGCACAATTATAAGTATTGCAAATGATATTTTTAACTTAGTTGAAAGTTTCATACTGGCTCCTGTAAAACAAAAAGGTCCGGACAAATCCTGTCCGAACCTATTTTAACATAAAACACAGTCAAAAAATACTAAAGTATTATAAACTTTATAAATATTTTCTTAAGTCATCTGCCTTGTCGGTCTTCTCCCACGGAAGGTCAAGGTCTGTACGTCCGAAATGTCCGTACGATGCTGTCTGTTTGTAAATCGGTCTTCTCAAATCAAGCATCTTGATGATTCCGGCCGGCCTTAAATCAAAATTCTCTCTGACAATCTCAACGAGTCTTGCGTCATCAAGCTTGCCTGTGCCGAAAGTCTGTACATTGATTGATGTCGGATGTGCAACTCCGATTGCATATGACAGCTGTATTTCACATCTGTCTGCAAGTCCTGCCGCTACGATATTTTTGGCTGCATATCTTGCTGCGTAAGCTGCAGAACGGTCCACCTTGGTGCAGTCCTTTCCGGAGAAAGCTCCGCCGCCGTGTCTTGCGTATCCGCCATATGTATCTACAATAATCTTACGTCCCGTGAGTCCGCTGTCGCCCTGCGGTCCGCCTATTACGAAACGTCCTGTAGGATTGATGAAAAACTTGGTCTTATCATCGACAAGTTCTGCCGGAAGAACCGGATCCAGTACGTATTTGCGGATATCCGCATGAATCTGTTCCTGTGTAACATCAGGATCATGCTGTGCTGATATTACAACAGCGTCAAGATGAATTGCTTTATTGTTCTCATCATATTCAACGGTAACCTGTGACTTGCCATCCGGTCTTAAGTACTTAAGAGTGCCGTCTTTACGAACCCTGGCAAGCTGTCTGGCAAGCCTGTGTGCAAGTGCTATAGGATATGGCATATATTCCTCGGTCTCATTGGTGGCATAACCGAACATCATTCCCTGGTCTCCGGCTCCGATTGCATCGATATCAGCATCATCCATACCGGATTCTTTGGCCTCAAGTGCCTTATCAACTCCCATTGCGATATCCAGTGACTGTCTGTCAAGTGCAACCATTACCGCGCAGGTATTTCCGTCAAATCCGATATCAGTACTGGTATATCCTATTTCCTTAACCGTATCCCTTACTATTTTCTGGATATCAATATTGGCTTTGGTTGTAATCTCACCCATTACAAGCACAAAACCTGTGTTGCAGCATGTCTCGCATGCGACACGGCTCATCGGATCCTGCTCAAGCAATGCGTCCAGTATCGCATCTGAAATCTGGTCACAGACTTTGTCCGGATGTCCTTCCGTGACCGATTCTGAAGTAAATAAAAATTTCTCCATCGTAATCTCCTTTAAATTATGGTATTAAAAACGAGTCCATACACAAATATGGACTCGATTATAAATTCGTAATCAAATCCACTTATTGCTCGAAATTGCCATATATCACATAATATATGTAACTTCTAATTTCGCTCAGGCTGGCACCTTCCTGTTAAGGGGTTGCCGTGACTTCTCAGATCCTATGTATCTCCATCACTCTGAATAAGCGGGATTAATTCCATGTATTAACTTGTTTTACGCATAACATTGTAAAGCCTGTGAGCCCGATAGTCAATAGGCTATTTACAATTCATATATTTTGTCGAGATTAAGTTTCTCGAGCTGTTTGCGCGGACCGACAACACACATGCTTCCCGCGGACACACATTTACCGAGTGCATCTGCGATTCCAGCAATGTCTTCCGGGCGTGCATTCAGAAGATTTTTTCTCCGTAAACATCTGCTTTCGTAGCTTATTCTTCTGAAAAAAAGCGTATCTGCGATATTTCCTTTGATTTTAGGTGTAAACACCGGTGACATATCTGCAACCGCTCCTATTATATATTCAGTTATATCATCGCATTCCGCACAGAATTTTTTCAGAAATTCACCTATTTTATCTGTGTTCTTAATGAATCCTGCAATATCCGGATCTCTGTATGTGTAACATGATGCAAATCCGTTCTCCCTTACCTGGAAATCCGTTCCGTATGCGCCGCCCTTAACTCTCACAACGTTCCACAGATAATCTAACGAAATTATCTTGGATGCCAGTATTGCCCTTTCCGAATAACGTAATCCATGTGCCATCATGCTGCTTCCCATTACCGCAAATGACACATCAGAAGGTATCACTATTCCCTCCCTGGCAGGCTTGTTAAGTTCGATCAGATCATGTCCGGCTCTCTCATTTCCCGACGTGAATGCTCCCGTAAAGAAATCCGTAACAATATGTGCACAATCATGCATCGTTCCCGTAACGCTGACGGTCATTCTTGTACTGTCAAATATGCGTGGTTTAAGTGCTTCCATACACGCTTTGACCTTGGGATATTCCACGTCAAAATTATCTCCTATATCCTTAAGCCAATTGTAGTATGTAATACCTCCGCTGTATTCGCCCACAACTCCCGAAAGCGACCATGATGATGCCACGCGGCTCATCGCCGCACCGATTCCTGATGATGTGACTCCATCTCTAAAATCAACTATATACTGATGTACGATATCCTTAATGTCCTTCAGGTCATCAAAACAGCAGTCGTTGATAAATTCGGCAATGAGTTCCATGGCCGGCTGTATTTTTTCCTCAAGTGCACTGAATGCAATATAATACTTCACACTGTCAGATACGTTTTCGTTTCCCGCATATGATACTATGCCCGAATCAAGACTTCCGCAATACATTCTTAGCAATGCCTGAATCTTGGACCCGTCATGTTTAAGCGTACGGCTGTTGCCGATTATTTCATTCATAAGCGAAAGAATCTTAATGTTGTCAGCACTTATACCATCTATGTCAAAATACAGTGTAACATATAATATCCCATCCGTATTTATCGGATGCAGCAGAACATCACAGCCTTTGTATCGTTCATATTCACAGGCAAAATCCTCCGGCTTGTCATCTATATCTTCTATGGCAAGCGACGGAAGTGACTCAAGCGCTTCCTTCGTATCCGTGCTGCTCTGCCATTTTTCCAGTTTCTGCTGCATGGCAATATATTCTTCGCGTGTTCTGTCATCCCATCCGGAGGTGATTCGGATTATCCTGTCTTTTTCCCTGTTGCGCCGTTCTTCTCCGGCTGTATATGACGGATGCATCACATATTCGCACTTATGATTATTCTTAACGATCACACGTTCAAGTATATCTTCAAAATACTTTCCGGCAGCTCCTTCATGCAGCTTCTTAAAAAGCCCGTCTGTAAGAAGATTGAGCTCCGGACTTCCGCCATAACAGATACTTCCGGTAACTGAAAGTGTATATGCCAGCCCCCTTGGTGTTGAGCCGAAATCTCTTTCTCTCATGGCAAATTCACATGCTGCAAGACTGGCCTCAAGGAGTTCCCTGTCTATACCTTCCGAAACGACTTTCTGAATAGTATCATTAATAATATTTATTACCGTATCCGTATTATCTTCGGAAACATTGATAACCTGTATCATTACCCATGGCTGTTTCACTCCCTCGATTACACTCATGCTTACATCCTGCGCCAGGTCATTCTCTAACAATGCATTTACCAACGGTGCATGATTGCTTCCAGTAAGGATATCCGAGAGTATCCTCATAGCCACTATGTCTTCGGCATCCGCATACGTTCCGAACACATATCCGAGTCCAATCAATACTTTGTCCTCATCACTTTCCTGCGGATTGATCTCGTATTGCACATCCATGCGGCCGGCATTTACGCTATTTTGCAATTCAACCTGCGGGATATCATATCTATCCGCAGCATCATATTCACAAAGGTATCCGTCCAGAAGTTTAAGTACTGCATCAATGTCTACGCTGCCGTCAAGAACTATGTATGCATTGGACGGATGATAAAATTTCTTATGTGCCGCCTTAAAATCTTCATAAGACAATCCGGTTATAGCATCCGGGTCACCACCCGAAATATATCTGTAACAATTATCCGGGAAAAGCATTCTTGTCATGCCGTATTCCATTCCGGTATACGGGTCCGCAAATGCTCCTCTCATCTCATTATATACAACTCCTTTGTAACTTATATTACCATCACCGTCAAATTCGTAATGCCAGCCTTCCTGGCTGAATATCTCCGGTCTGGTATAGATAAGAGGATGCAGCACCCCGTCCATATATACATTTATAAGGTTCAGAAAATCTTTATCGTTCCGGCTGCAGACAGGAAAACTTGTCCTGTCCGAGTATGTCATTGCATTCAGAAAAGTATTCAGAGAGCCCTTCATAAGTTCCACAAACGGCTCCTTTACCGGATATTTTTCCGAGCCGCCGAGAAGTGCATGTTCAAGTATATGAAAAACACCGCTGTCATCCCACGGTGTTGTCCTGAACGTGATGTTAAATGTCTTATTCTCATCTTCACGTTCAAGCCAGACAAGGCTTGCGCCTGACTTGACATGCCTCATTTCATGAAGACAGGTATCTATTTCCAGAAGCTTTTTCGTGCCGGTTTCTTCAAAGCCATGTATCATAATTAAGGTTCCATTCTGCATGCGGCAATTGCAAGTGCTCCCGGTCCGATATGACATCCTATGCTTAACGATAACGGACTAATAAGCAGATTCCTTCCCGGAAAAGCTTCGTTGACTTCATCAATCCAGCTCTGTAATGTCTCGTCATCAACATGGCTGTATGCAATACATAATCTCATACGGCCCTGTTTATCAAGTTCTGCAAAGCGTTCCTCAAAATCCTTCTGCATTGCCTTGATCATAACATGTCTTGCTTTCTTCATTCCGCGCTCTTTGGCATATGCATCCAGCTTCTCGCCCTGAATTGTAAGTACCGGTTTCAGATTAAGTACGGTTCCT
>ULTU01073338.1_pt1 | contig 12396 bp, 10 predicted proteins | sample 1957861 | NCBI WGS metagenome assembly ULTU01 (sample SAMEA4835742, study PRJEB28245) | human gut metagenome | biome: gut microbiome; material: fecal sample | place: Denmark | collected 2008
CCATGATACACGCAAGCACGGTACCCGGCTGATGTGGTATGCCGTTTATCAGGTTCATCACCATGGGGTGTATTATGCGCACTATAAACGTGGCGGCAAAGCCCCAAATCAGCGAAAACTCAAGGCAGACATATCCGTGTATGTTGAAGCGGTTATTGGTATAATCCCACCACTTGGCGTGAAACAGCTTCTCCAGCACCCAGCCGGTGATGTATTCAATTACCGTGGTAACTATAACGGAGCCTAAGAACAGTATGAAAAGGTTGTCCTTCAGGTCTATAAGAAGGTATATGACCCCCACCAGGCCAAAGCCGTATATGGGGCAGATAGGGCCGTTGAGAAAGCCCCTGTTTACGAACTTGCCGTGGCGCAGCCCGGCGAACGCCACCTCCGCGCACCAGCCCATGAAGGCATATATAAAAAACATCCAAACGAGCTGATACAGGCTGAATTTCACCATATCTTCACACAGACCCTTTCGTTCTTCTGACGTTCGTATTATACAGGCTATAAAGGCAGGTTTTCAAGGGTGAACTTTATGCACAGCACGCTGACGGCAAAGCCCGCAATTCCCCCTATGAGCCAGTTGCGCTGGGCGGGAGGGGATATTCTCTCCCGCTTTGCCTTTCCCCACGGTGCGTAGAGTATGAAGAATATTATAATGCTGAGGGCGAACGCCGCCGCCGTATCCAGCACGGAATGCTGCTTTACGAAAACGGTGGATATGGATATCACCACGGCAAGCAGGGACACCAGCACCTTGGAGCCTGTCCTTTTCACGGTTGGGCAGTTAGCTACTGCCGCAGCGCACATAAAGCTGCCCACAACATGCATACTGGGCAGGATGTTAAACGGCGGATCCATGGAGTATATGAGTCCCACAAGCCTGGAGCAGAAATTATCCCTCGGAAACGCCGCGGGGCGGAGATTCTGAGCTATCGGGTATACCCAATACACCAGCATACAGGCGGTATAGCCAATGATCATAAACAGCATATACTTTATAAAGCTCGTTTTATCCTTGAGCAGAGTATACAGGCCTACGCCTATCAGCAGGAAATACCATGCACAGTAGGGTATTATGAAGTACTCGCAGAAGGGTATGGCGTAATCAAATGCAAAATGCACCGTTCTTGACGGCACCTGCCTCGCCTGCAGCAGGCAAAATGCGATAAGATAAGCGGGCACATACAGCGTAAGCCATACCTGCTTATTGTGAGCTATCCAGTTTTTTATTACATCCATAACGCCTCTTTTCTGCGCTATCCCCGGGTTCTCCATATTTACGTCTGCCTTTCCTTTGTTGATAAAGCATTCCGAATGCTCTCAGTAAGATCTCGGTAATAAATATGATACTTCCCAAACGAAAAAAAGTATACCCCGTGATGTGAAAAAATCATTAAACATCACTTAAAATGAGCAAAGCAGCCTCTTAATTCGCGCAAATAATATATCATTTAAAATAAGTGTTGACATTAGGCCGAAAATATGTATAATTAATTGTGCTTGCTCGATTCGTCTAGTGGCCTAGGACACCGCCCTCTCACGGCGGGAACAGGGGTTCGACTCCCCTATCGGGTACCATAAAAAAGCGGCTTAACGCCGCTTTTTTGTTATTCTTCCGGCTATCTGCCGCCCTCCAGCATTTCCAGGAAAGCCTCTATACGGGTGCGAAGCTGACCTTCGTCGCCGGGAGAGTAGTCGGTGCGTACATGCAGGAAGGGCACACCCTCCTCGGCACAGATGTCTCCTATCGTTTTGCTCTCCACATCAAAGGGGGTGCAGGCATGAACGGTGATGCTGATAACGCCGTCTACCTTCCATTCCGCAAGGGTGCTGCGGAGCTGCTCGAAACGGCGGGTATTGGGCGACATTACCGCGCAGGGAACCTCAAGGTACTTATCCGCGATTGCCGTCATGGGATCGGCCTCGGGGCTCTCATCAACGGGCCGGCGCATATTCATTATGCCGCAGCAGCCCTCGTAGCACACGATAGCCGCCCCCAGCTCTTCAATAACGCCAAGGGTCTTATCCACAACTCCGTCTATGCCCGCGCCGGAAACCAATATGCGCAGCGGGTGCTGATCCGGCTTGTAGGGCCCCTCTCCGGCTTCCCATTGTTCCCTCATCAGCTTGAGCATGCGCTCGGTCTTTTCCAGCTTGTTTTTCTTATCCAGCATAAAGTATTCAGCCGTAAGAACGCTGCGCATCTGCATGCCGGTTGCAGCGGGCGGATCCAGCTTGCCCAGCTCATAAAGCTGTGCCATCTGGCTGCGCTCCTGGTTGAGTATGTGGATGGATTCCCGAAGCTTTTCGTCGGTTATCTTCACGCCGAAGCGCTCCTCCAGCGCCTCCTTAAAGCGTATAAGCTCTTCCTTCCAGCTTTCCAGCGAACGTTCTCGGTCAGGGATATTGGGCAGATGAATAACGTGCATCTGCTTTAGCTCCGATAGCATCTCATACATCTTTTTCTTGCCGTCGCAGGTAGTCTCGCCCACTATAAGATCGGAATAGAAGGCGAAGGGGCAGGTCTTGCCGAGTATGTTGCCATAGCTGGATTTGATAAGCGGGCAAAGATTTGCCGGCAGCTCGGTCTCCGCAAGGGGGATCGGCGGATCATAGTTGAAGCCGCAGAGCAGCACGTTGTACATTCCGCCCGCGTTGATTATCTCCATAGGGGCGTATTGGCAGAAGGAGCCTATAACTATATCCCCCTTTTCGGCGGCCTCCTTGACGAAAATGCTGGCGTTTTTCTTGGCGCCGGCGAATTCGTCCATAATATCCTGTAATTCCTGGGTACGATCTTTTAAGCTTTCCATAAAAGTTGCGATCCTTTCAAAAAAGTACCGTTATAATTCAAGTGTGTATACCTGGTCGAAAGTCAGGCCCTTTTCTTTGAGAAAATCTTCTATCTTCTCCCGGTCTTCCGCTGAAGCGCGCCAGGCAAAGCCGCAGCTTGCGGTGATCTGATTCGGCACCGGTATAATATTTCCCGGCATATCGTACTTCCGGCACGCCTCCTCCATAGCAAGGGCAGAGGTCATGTTGGAAAATGATACTACCGTACAGCTTACTTTGGTTTTCAGCATAGCGTCTCAATGAACGCCGATATGCGCGTGTCGATTTGCCCCGCATCCTCCTGAGAATAGTCAGTCTCCAGCGACATGTAGGGTATGTTCAGTCCTTCGCACAGCTTGCGGATGGCCCGTGTTTCTATCATGTAAGTGGTGCAGGTCTGAAGGGTTACGTCAATTACGCCCTCCGCGCCGAATTCCCGGATCAGCTCAGGCAGGTTTTCCATGCGTCTGGTGTTAGGCGACATTACGGAGCAGCCGATATTAAGATACGCGTCGGCAATGGCCTCCGCCATATCCTCCCGTTCCGTATCCACGAAACAGCGGGCGGCCTTAATGCCGCTGCAGTTTTCATAGCAGACGACGGCGCCGCCGCTGCGTTCCACGGCGCCCACGACTTTTTCCAACACTCCCCCGATGGGGCATCCGGTAATGAGAATTCGCCTTTCTTCTTTTCTTATATCGTCAGCTTCCTCGTATGCCTTGCGTATTTCAGCTGTAAGGGCGCGGGTGGAAGCTATGGCATCTTCAAGGTCAAAATTATAATTAAGCCCTTCCAAGAATTTATAGAGCTTCTGTCCGGATACCGGTACCGGGGAAAGGCGCTGAAGCTCCATAAGCTCCGATCGGGCGCGGCGCAGCTCATTTCGCCTGTCAGCGGCTTTGCGCAGCATCTCGTTGGTTATTTCAACGCCGGCTTCCCTGCTTATAAAATCGATAAAGCGACGAACCTCACTGATCCAAAGCTGGCGGGAATATGTGCGGTCTATCCCCTGGGGTATCTGAAGTACGTACATTCTCTTGCGCTGCCCCAGCAGGTCGTACATTTTCTTTTTCCCGTCGCATGTGGTTTCGCCAACGATCAGGTCGGACCAATAGGTATACGGGCACTTGTCCGTAATGGCAAAACCATAGCTGGATTTGATAAGGGGGCATAAGTTTTTGGGAAGAACCGTCTCCGCTGCCGGGATAGTTTCGTTGCTCATGCCGCAAAGGCTCACCGAAAGCATGCCCGCGGCATCCAGCACCTCCAGCGGGGTATAGGTGCAGAAGTAGCCTGCTACCTTACGTCCGCTTTCCTTTGCCGCCTTCATCTTAAGGAAGCCGGCTTTCCGTCCTTCTGAGTATTCCTCAAAGCGTTCTGGCAGTTTTAATTCCTCCATATTCCATCCTCCGGTTTATTTCATATTCTGAGCATAAAGAGCGGCGCCTATCGCCCCGGCGTAGCGGGCAAGAGGAGCGCTTTTAACCGACGTTCCTATCTTTTCGGAAAGCATCTCCAGTATAAACGGCAATTCGCACAGACCGCCCGAAAGATAGAAGTCGCCGCCGCTCACAGCCAGCCGCCCGAGCTGCCCCCACACCTTGCTTGCGATGGACTCCACTATGCCGTATGCGATATCCTCTTTGTTCGTGCCGCGGCCTATGAGGCTCACCACCTCGGATTCCGCAAATACGGTGCACATTGAGGATATGCTTACATGGTTTTCACTCTGACGGGCCAGCTCGCAAAGCTCATCCAGCCTTACGCCCAGCGTTCCCGCCATGATGTCCAAAAAGCGGCCGGTTCCTGCGGAGCATTTGTCGTTCATGATAAAGTTCTGGACTCGGCCGTCCTTTACCTCGATTATCTTGGTATCCTGTCCGCCTATATCTATAACTGTAAAGGCGTCGCTTTTGAACAGCCATGCCGCGCCCTTTCCATGGCACGAGATCTCGGTGACGGTCTTATGGGCAAAGGGTACGGATACCCTTCCATAGCCTGTGGCGACTATTCGCGCGTCTTTTTTATGGATATTCTGCTTCTCCATCTCACTGAGCAGGCCCTCGGCCGTTTCAATGCAGTTCCAACCCGTAGGAACGACTTTACTGAAGACCAGACTGCCCTGTTCATCCAGAACCACTGCCTTAGTGCAGGTAGAACCCACATCGAATCCTATATAACGCATAATTCCTCTCCTGATCACTGCAAAATTGCCAAATTTGATTCTATCAGCAAAAGCCATTACGGTAAAATTCAAAAAACCGATATTGATTGTTTGTGATGTGCTTTTTAGATATGACAACGGGGCGGGTTCCATGCTCCGCATACAATAAAGCCCCCGGGGCCCCGGGAGCTCTTTCCACAGCATCAATAAAACGGCCTAAGCCGCTCTGTTGCTTTATTTTCTCGCCGAATTTCTCTGCTTTGCGTTACGCATATAGCCGCCGCGAACGGTTTTTACGTCGCTTACGGTTATCATGGCGGCGGGGCAGGTCTGCTGTATCTCCTCCATTACCGACTTGAGCAGCTTGCGCTTTATCATCATGATCAGCATATAGTGGCTGTTGGCGTCCTTGCCCTTTACATCTATGGAGGTGACGCCGTAGCCCTGACTTTGCAGATAGTTGGCCAGCTTTTTTGTTTCATCGAGCGTAGGCACGACTATTTGCAGCGACGAAAGGCCAAAGGCCAGCATATCGTCCAGCCATGAGCCTGCGTAATTGCCGCCGGCATACGCAAGGGCATATGAGATGGCCTTGCCTATGTCATTCTTCCATCCGTCCAACACGCTGCTGGCGATTATAAGCCAGAGCGTTATCTCGATTATGGCGATCAGGCTTCCCTTTACCCTTTCGCCGCGGTTTATGAGCACTATCCGGAGGGTGCACAGCGACACCTCCAGCACCTTACCAAAGAAAATTACAATATATACCCAGAAGCTGCCGCTGCTCAGGAATGCGTCAAACCATGTGAAAAATGCCTGCATATGTATCCTCCCTTTCTGTATGTTTTGTCCCTTCTCAGGCGAACGGCGCTTATTATATCATATTCCAGTAAAAAGTAAATGGACTAATTATGAACAATAGCTTTCGTTATGCCGCCGGCTTCCCCGCTTCCCTTTCTTTTGCCCTGGCAATGCGTCTATTCCTGCCCTTCCACTGGCCAATACCTATGATTCCGCTAAGAAGATATGCGATACCTGTGGCTATCATTACCACATCTCCCGCGGAGCCGCCTCCGCGCACCAGATGAGTTGCACTTATGTACAGGAAATACCCTACCAGTGTTATGCCCAGCACCATACACAGCACGTACAGCAGCATCCGCCACACCGGATTATTTGGCTTGCCGTTCTTCATCAACGGCCTTATAAAGCCGCCTATAACGCCGCAAAGGGCAAAGTACGCAAGGCCCGTCATCACCGCAGTAAAGGCAAAATCCGCCGCTGTTCCAAGTATTCCATCTTTTTGAGTGAAATTGCCGAGAAGGCTGGAATTGGTCCTGCCGAGCCATATTGCGAACAGCACTCCCGCCCCCAGCGAAAACAGTGCCGAGAAAAGACCCCATGGCCCGTTTTTGCCGCGCACCGCTATAAAGCTGAATATCAGCGCCAGCAGCGCCAACGCCGCCATCAATACTATGACTATTGCAAATGCGTTCATATTTCCGATTCTCCCTTTTGTTATGAGCTAAATATACCATATTGCAGGCTGGCTCGAAAGGTGTTTTTATAATAAAAAGCAGAAGCCCGAAAGCTCCTGCTTTTTGTTTATCTTTCTTCTCGGAAGTATGCAAGGCCAAGGCTTGCGGGGGGCTGATCCTCGCGCTTCTTGCGCAGGGAAACGACTATAAGCACTACCAGAGTTACTACGTAAGGCAGCATCTTATACAGCTCCTTTATGGAGAGCTCTGTACCGGTTGGAATGTAGAGGTACAGTATGTAGAATCCGCCGAAGAGTATGGAAGCCAGCACGCTTACATTAGGACGCCATATGGTGAATATGACCAGCGCTATGGCGAGCCAGCCGCGGTCGCCAAAGGCATTGTTTGACCATACGCCGCAGGCATAGTCCATTACATAGTACAGTCCACCGAGGCCCGCTATCATGCTGCCTATACAGGTAGCCATGTACTTGTACTTGGTTACGTTTATGCCGGCCGCATCGGCGGTGGCTGCGCTCTCGCCCACTGCCCTCAGGTGCAGGCCCGTGCGGGTATGCTTGAGGAAGTAAGAGCTCAGCAACGCAATGATTATCGCCAGGTACGCAAGGAAGCCGTAGGACAGGAATACCTGACCGAACCAGCCCGTAGTCTCAGCTATTGGCAGAGACTTGCTGAAGTAGGCGCTGGTAGCGGAAAGAGCTATGGAGGGCACCTCGCTGCCGGTCAGCTTTATAAGTGAGCCGCCGAAGAAGTTGCCTATTCCTACGCCGAAGGTGGTCAGCGCAAGACCGGTCACATTCTGGTTAGCCCGCAATGTGACAGTAAGCAGGCAGTAGATAAGGCCCATTATCAGTGAACCCAGCAGTGAAGCAAGCATGGGTATACCTATTGCCAGCACCGCGCTCATCTCCGCGGCACTCGCTACCGACTGCTCATAGAAGAATGCTCCTATAACACCGCATATGCCGCCAACGTACATGACGCCAGGGATACCCAGGTTCAGGTTGCCGGATTTTTCCGTCAATATCTCGCCGGTGCTGCCGTACAGCAGGGGGATGCCCTGCATGACTGCACGTGGGAGGAAAGATGCAAAATCGAACATTGCTTATGCCTCCTTCTTTCCGGCCTTACGCAGGCTTACTTTATAGTTGATGAAGAACTCGCTGCCGATGATGAAGAACAGTATGATGCCCGTCAGTATATCGGCAAAGGAGTGGTTCAGGCCAAATACACTGGAGATTTCGCTTGCGCCGCGGCTCAGAACTACCAGCAGGAGACTGGTGAATATCATCATGATTGGGTTGAACTTTGCCATCCAGGATACCATGACCGCGGTAAATCCGCGCCCGCCTACTATGGTAGTAGTCAGGGTGTGGTCAGTACCTGCCGTGAGCAGCAGACCCATAAGGCCGCACATAGCGCCGGAAAGCACCATGGTGCGAATGATCACTCGCTCTACCTTTATGCCCGCATAGCTTGCGGTGCGCTGGCTCTCGCCCACTACGGCGATTTCATAGCCGTGTTTGCTGTACTTAAGGTATATATATGTAAGCACAGTCAACACTGCCACAACAAGAATTGTGAGCAGGTACTGCTTACCCGCTATCTGAGGCAGCCAGCCAGCATTGGTATTCTGGTTGATTATGCCTATCTTACCTGCTCCCTTGGGCACTTCCCAGACGATGATGTAATACGCCGCAAGCTGTGTTGCTATGTAGTTCATCATCAGCGTGAACAGCGTTTCGTTGGTATTCCAGCGCGCCTTGAAGAAGGCGGGCAGGAAGCCCCACAATGCGCCGGCGGCTATAGCCGCGACTATCATTATGAGGATGAGAAGGCCGTTGGGCAGCTTATCCCCAAGGCAGATCATGCAGGCGGCGGTGGCAAGGCAGCCTATGAGTACCTGACCCTCCGCGCCTATGTTCCAGAAGCGCATCTTGAATGCGGGGGTGACAGCAAGGGATATGCCGAGCAACACCGCGAGATTCTGGAAGGTAACCCAAGTCTTACGCACCGTGCCGAATGCACCGTGGAATATGGTGCCGTAAATGCTTATCGGGTTCTCGCCCGTCATGAACATTGTAACCAGCGCGCAGACTATCAGCGCAAGCAGTATTGCACAGCCGCGTATAGCCGCCGAGATGTACCATGGAAGCGTGCCGCGCTTTGCGATATGGAATAGAGACTGCTTATTCATTCTTTGCCTTTCCTCCTTCCACTCGAGTCATAAGCACGCCTACCTGGCGCTTGTCAGTCTTGCGGGCATCTACGACGCCGGATACCTGACCGCCGCAGAGGACTACTATTCTGTCGCACAGCTCGAGCAGCACATCCAGGTCCTCGCCCACATATACTACGGCTACGCCCTTCATCTTCTGCTCTGTGAGCAGGTTGTAAATAGTGTAGGAAGTATTAATATCGAGTCCGCGGACTGCGTATGCCGTCATCAGCACTGAAGGCGACTGGGCTATCTCGCGGCCTACCAGCACCTTCTGCACGTTGCCGCCGGACATGCGGCGTACCGGGAAGGAAGTGCTGGGAGTAACTACCTCAAGCTCGTCCCAGATGCGCTTTGCCAGCGCCTCGGGATCCCTGCGGTTAACAAAGGGGCTTTTGCCCTTGCGCCAGGAGCGCAGCATCATGTTGCCGGTCATGCCCATTGAACCCACCAGGCCCATGCCGAGCCTGTCCTCCGGCACGAAGGACATCGCTATTCCCTTCTTGCGTATATCCATAGGATCCAAGCCGACCAGATTGCGGCCTTTCTCTTCATCCGGGCCGTAATAGGTAACGGTTCCTGAGGATATGGGGTAAAGGCCCGCTATGGATTCAAGCAGCTCGCGCTGGCCGCTGCCGGCTATGCCCGCAATGCCCAGCACCTCGCCCGCATTGATAGTAAAGCTGACGTCGCTCAGGCGCTTTACGCCCAGCTCGTCGTAAACGGTCAGGCCGTCCACCACAACGCGTGGGGTCACATTGATAGGATCTGGGCGGTCGATGTTGAGGGTAACGCTGCGGCCTACCATCATGTCAGTCAAAGACTGCTGATCGGCATCTTTGGTCATAACGTCGCCAATGTATTCACCCTTCCGAAGAACGGCAACGCGGTCGGATACCTCCAGCACCTCATGCAGCTTATGGGTGATGATGATGAGGGACTTTCCGTCCGCCTTCATGTTGCGCATTATCTGGAAAAGCTTGTCGGTTTCCTGAGGAGTCAAAACGGCGGTAGGCTCGTCAAGTATCAGAATGTCAGCGCCGCGGTAAAGGACCTTTACGATCTCCACGGTCTGCTTCTGAGAAACCGACATATCGTAAATCTTCTGATTGGGATCTATGTCGAAGCCGTATTTTTCGCAGATTTCTCGTACCTTTTTGCTGGCGTCGGCCAGGTTCAGCTTGCCCTCAAGACCCAATACGATGTTTTCCGTTGCGGTAAACACGTCCACCAGCTTGAAGTGCTGATGTATCATGCCTATGCCGTTGTCGAAGGCATCTTTGGGCGAAGCGATCGTCACGGGCTTGCCGTGAATGTAAATCTGCCCCTCATCGGGGTAGTAGATACCGGAGAGCATATTCATAAGGGTGGTTTTTCCGCTGCCATTCTCGCCCAAAAGAGAAAGTATTTCACCCTCATGCAGTTCGAGATTGATATTGTGGTTAGCAACTATCGAACCAAATTTTTTAGTAATGTTCTCCATCTTAACTGCACATGCAGTTCCCAAGGCGGTCACCCTTTCTTTATGGAAGGAATCTCAGAAATTCTTCCCGAATTTTGATTTGTTTGATTTTATATTATCATAACAAATTTTGTTTGTAAACCAAAATGATTTAGGTAATTTAGGCAACAGCGCCGGCCGGCACAATTAATTGCAGCCGGCGCCGTATACAGTTCACTTTTAATAAAAAAACGGGCTGCCCGAAGGCAGCACGTTTTTATAGCAGTCTTTAGAACTTCTGATCCAGCAGAGTGATGCCGTCGATGTTGAGCTGGAAGTAAGGAGCAGAGCGGAACTTGGACTCCATGAAGGCGCCGTTCTCGATAACTTCGGTATCGGGAGTGTAATCAGCGTCAGTGTCCACGTCGGCCATGCAGGACTCAAGAGTCTTGCCCTCTACGGTGAAGGTAGCGCAATCGAATACCTTCAGCTCGCCGCTCTCCAGCTTGGCGATGGCGGCGTCGATGGCTTCCTGGGTGCCCTCAGCGGCAACATTGGTGTTGAGGTCGGTCAGCTTTACGGAGCCGGTAGCAAGAGTGCCGGTCCAGTCGGCGTCGATAGCCTCGCCGTTCATGCAGGCAGTGATGGCATACTCATAGTAGGGAGCCCAGTCGATGCGGGAGGAGATGATGTAGGTGTTGGGGCAAGCATCCTGAGTGGAACCGTTGTAGGAAACGTCGGGAACGCCGGCGGTCTCACAGGCGGTAGGAGCACCCATGGAGTCAGCATGCTGGCTGATCAGCTTGCAGCCGTTCTGTATCAGCTTCTGAGCGCCTTCCTTTTCGGCGGTCTCATCGTACCAGGAACCGGTGAAGGTTACTTCCATGGTAGCGGTGGGGCATACGGAGCGTGCGCCGAGGAAGAAGGAGGTGTAGCCGGAAATAACTTCAGCATAGGTGAAAGCGCCTACATAGCCGATCTTGGCTTCTTCGGCCTTGAACTCACCGGCCTCGATCATGGCGTTCAGCTTCATACCGGCAGCGATACCGGCGAGGAAACGGCCCTCATAGATGGCGGCGAAAGCGTTGTGATAGTTGGCAAGACCCTCGGTGTGAGCCTTGGTGCCGGTGGAGTGGCAGAACTGTACCTCGGGGAATTCCTTAGCGGCCTGGATCATGTAATCCTCATGACCGAAGCTGTCGGCGAAGATGATGTTGCAGCCGGCGTCGGCGAGCTCAGCAGCGGTGTTGTAGCACTCCTGACCCTCGGGAACGTTGGTCTTGATAACATAGTTTTCTTCGGGAATGCCCAGGGTAGCGCAGGCTTCCTTAGCGGCATTGATGAAGTTGAGGTCATAGGTGGAGTTTTCATCGTGAAGCATGATGAAACCGACCTTGATAGCGGGGGCCTCGGTGCCCTCAGTGGTAGCCTCGGTACCTTCGGTGGTAGCGGGAGCCTCGGTGCCCTCGGTGGTAGCGGGCTCTTCAGCAGCGGGGGCAGCGCAGGCTGCTACGCTCAGAGCCAACACGAGAGTCAAAATGACAGCTACGAGTTTCTTCATTTAGGTTGATCCTCCTTATTATTTGTTGCTTTATGTTTAAGCCCGCCTTATGACAGGCCTGCAACCGTAACGCAAAACTTATCACAGATATATTGTCTAACAATATTGCCCCAATGTCAATAACCTGAATATTGTTGTAGGCTTAATACTATTTTATAACATATCCGTGTATTATTTAAGGCTTACAGTATGCCGCTCTTCTCCAGCGCTTCAAGGGACGGCTCGCACATCGTGGGCTTTCCCGCCGCTCTGAGGGCGTTTTTGACGTCCTTGAGGCCGCTTCCGGTGCTTATGACGGTGACTGTTTCGTTAGACTTTATCACGCCGTCGGCCACGGCCTGCCTTACGCCTGCCGTCGCGGTGACGCCCGCAGGCTCGCCGAACACGCCCTCGGTGCGTCCCAGCACCCGCATGGCGTCCAGTATCTGCTCGTCGGTCACCGCTATCCATGTGCCGTTAGAAGCAGATACCGCGCGGAGCGCCTTTCTGGGGTTGCGGGGCACTCCAACTGCAATGGAGTCTGCGATTGTATTCTCTTCGGCGGGGATAAGGTCTCTGCCCTCGCGTGCTGCGTCTACAAAGGGGCAGCAGCCGGTAGACTGTACACCGAGTATTTTGGGGATGCGGTCTATAAAGCCCAGCTCGTACAGGTCATGGAAGCCGTTGTACACGCCG
>ULTU01057537.1_pt1 | contig 12376 bp, 3 predicted proteins | sample 1957861 | NCBI WGS metagenome assembly ULTU01 (sample SAMEA4835742, study PRJEB28245) | human gut metagenome | biome: gut microbiome; material: fecal sample | place: Denmark | collected 2008
TTACATGTCGGATCAGTTGTGTGTAACCATTTACCATGATACTTCTTATCCAGTACAACATACACGCCAGTGTTTATAAAAGGAATAATCTTGTATGTGTTTTTCACATCATCAATCGAATCATTTTCATGTTCCGAGATATACATGGTGAAACTCTTATGTGTCATTCCAGTCACATACGCAATGTAATGTTCATCCGTATACTTGATATGGATTTCTGTATGAGAATCATGTATCAAGCCATAACCATCACGCTGTGTATGTTCAAACAACGGATTTGTGATGTGTTCATACTTCCATACTTGATCAAACATATCAAACAATTTATCATTCGGGATTTCCATAAACCCAAGTGATGATGTTCTGGGATGATAGATAGAAACACCGTTGATTGTTGGTATGTTCGTGAGTTGATTATACGAAGATATTGATTCTTCCGGAGTTTGGATATATGTCATGATATCTTCTTCAACATCTACGTTGTTAGGATTGTCTCTTGTTTTCGGGACGTAATCCTGTAACGGCGTATGGATGTTTGCGTTCATCACGAAACGGATTTCTTGTTTTGTGATATTCCGATTTGCGTTTGATGCTTCGATAAATGATGTATATGTTTTACCATCCATATCGATGTACACAGTATTTTGTCTCATGATATCAGAATGATCATCCATATCATCCACAAGTTCGAGAACCTCGAAATTCCGTAACGATGTCATATTCAGCAGCTGAATGGAGGTTGGAGATAGAATGATGATATTCTCCGGATCTTTGATACAACGACCATTCACCCAGAATTCATAACGATCTCTAGATAGAGGAGTCGGAATATAACCGGTCAGATCAATAATCCCATTCTTCGGAACATGCTTTGCGGAATATCTACATACATGGAAATATGTTGACTTAATCGGTTTGATATCCGGGTTTTGATCCAAATCCAGAATCAATCGATTATCCGGATCTTCATGTGTAACATCTGAGAATGGTAATCTTACGTCATGTTTCTCATCATAGTAGTATGCGTCATGTGATGTTTGTGTAATATTCTCTTGAGATGTTTTGTCATACTTGGATTTCAGCATAACTGTCATAGTTCCAGACAGTTCAATATCCTTTGGTACGATGATGAATGTATCCGGTAATTCACGATTCTGTACATCCTGTGTGATATGAATCCAACCAAATGCATCATCTGATATCGGTTCTTCCGTTGTCGTTACTCGAACTTTGATCAATCCACCATAAGAAGCATACATATCATCACGATATACTGAACATACATAATCCCCGGTCATGATATTCCGTAAAGATGACGATAGTATCTCAACACATTGTGATCCTTCTGCGTCATAATACAATCTTCCCTGGAACATGATCTTGGATATAGAACCATCATAAGCATGTTGTTCTACACAAATCAACTTGACGGTTGTGTCCGGAACAAAGTTGGTGATTGGTTGTCTTACCGAACTCTCATAAGTTTGTGTTTGGAATGTTAGTGTATGTTTTGCATCGCGGAATGGATTCTTCACATACAACTCAAAGTTCGTGGCATCATATACAGTTGATTCATCTTGAACGGACAAATCTTTCATGCGATATACCGGAGCATATACATACTTGGAATGATGATCAACACGAGTTACCATCAATGCTGATGAGTTTGAAAAATCTTCAGGAGCATTAAATGTGTCAAAGTGATATACTTCTTCTCCATCAAAATGCTTTCTGATTCTGATATCCGCATATGGATCGTATTCTGTAACCGTTTCCCCAATGGACAATAACGGTTTGAATCTGACTTTACATGTATTCACATCCGAAGTTATATCAGAGAATATATCCGACTTCGTATATGCAAAGTATACAAGAAGCTTATTCGATTTGATATTGGATACTTGTGTGATCGTAATCGAAGTCAATACATGGTTTGTTTTTGAAGCATACGGATTATCCAAAGATAAACCATCTTCATAGGTTTTTGTTACTTGATAGGATGATGGATCCAACCAACATTTGTGTTCCCAATCATACAGGAATACTTCCAGTTTATCCGAATATACCAGATCGGAAATATTCTCACGGAAGGAATAATCCCGAACAGCTCGACCATTTTCAATGTACACGAGAGTATCATCATATGACCGAACGTTATACCAGGTTGTGGGAGGTTCCAGCTGTTGAACCAGTCGTTTCATCTTATCACGGAATTCTGTTTCTGATTGGATATCGTATTGCGTTTCTTCAACCTGTAATAGAATCTTGTCATATTCGGTTTTGGTTTCTGCATGAGAAAGCTGTTCCCTATATCGTAGCAACGCTTTCTCGTAACCGAGTAAACGTTCTTCAGATTCACGATACTTTGTCGTGAATACATCTTTTTCTTGTTTCCAAATCGCATGGTCATTTGGTTCTTCACGAAGAATCGGATACATCTCCGGATTCGATAATGTGTTGAAGTTGTGATTGAACATCTGGATTGTGATAGAATCATTATCCTGACATAATTGTGCAGTATGAATATACCGGAAATGATGTGTTTTGTGTTCATCATCAATGAATCGATTATCAACAACACTCGGGAAGAACCATTGTAATCTCGTGTATACGTAATCCGCATGATTGGATACATAGATAGGATCACCAGGAAGCGAATAACAATCGTTATATTCTTCATCAGAAGTGTACATGGAATCAATATTATTGAAATATGCATAATCTGAATTGTTGAATTCATCCATGAAATTCCGAATATTATCATCTACGATTGTGCATTCAATATCCGTCGTAAGATATTTTGTAAAAGTTTCTGGATCTTGTGTCGTAAACCATTTTGCATGAACACCATCAACTTCAGCTTCAACAAATCCACGTTTTTCGGAATGGTCAATTGTCGTAAGTTTAACCGGGAACATGTATCCATCTTCTGTCGATAGATATACTGTTTGTCCAACGAAATACTTACTACCGATTGAGGTTACAACATTAAACATATCCGGATCAGGATGTAATACTTGCACAGGTTTGAAATACATTTCACAATGTGTATTTCCAAATTGGTATTTTCCAATCATTGTGTTGATGTCCTGATTCTCCAGATAAACCCGATCAATCGGCGTCTTCTGTGTATCGATATCTTTCAATACATATTCATGTTGATATGATAGAGGTTTGAAGTGGTTACCGATTAACAGCTCATAATTCATGTGTGTTCTGGAAGATGCACTCACGCCATCAAAATTCTCAAAATCATTTTCGAATTCAAGTTTTGTTGTTTCTGCATTCACGAGCTGATTGAATGTCGGTAACAGATCTGCTGTTGAAGAAACCCGATAGAATGATATGGTTGCGTCTGAAATCGTTCCAATGTTCAAACCATTCTCATTATAAACCTTTAATTCACAACTGATTGCTTCTCCATTGAAACATGCATACTCACATATATTTGCCAAACTCCGAATGGTATAAACATCGTCATCACCATCTTGTTCAACAATCGGTTGGAAAATCAAATCAATTGTTCCTGATGGTTTCGTCTCAGTAGGCGGATAGAAATGTTCATCGATTGGAAGTTGGATTAACACATATTTCGGTTTAGGGAAAGGATCTGTTGAATACACCTTCTTGAATGTTGTGGAATGATCGAATTGAATCTTATCAATCGCATACAGATCAAATACAAATTGATGTATGATTTCATCGCAGAATTTTATGATTGGATCTATATGTGTTTCTTTAAATACACCATCCAGATCCTTAATGCGGTTTTTCAATTCTGTGATAGATGGCATAGTCTGTACGATATAGGATGAACATGCAGCACCAAATCGTGTGAATGTGTTTGGAGATACGGGTACTTCCGTATTGGAAGCAACAGAAGAATCCAATATATTCAATAAGTCAATATCCAAATCATTTAACCACGTCCGAAATTGATATAGATTCATCCTAGTATTGATCTTCTTCAGATGCATGTACAGTTTTCTTGCACGTCTCAGAACATGATTGTCAAACCCTACTTGCACATATACATTCCGTAAAGTCGAAGTCAATAGATTGAAGAACTCAACAAGTGTCATGTTCTTGGATTGATACTTAATTGAATTGATCTTCAGGATTAAGTCCAGACATGTTTGTAGTTCTGCAATATATGCATTTTCCTGTATGATAGAATTCACTATGGATTCTGTTTGATCATGCATATATTTTCCATGGGTATGATGAAACTCTGTAATCGTTTGAATGTCTTTCTGGATTGTCTCCATCATGGATAGTAATCTGAAAGATATGTTGAATGACTTCTGGTAGTTCGTCACAAGTTCCTGAATAGAATCATATACATGACACAGATATTCTGTCATGTATTTTACCACATAGACATCGTTACGATAATCATATTCTGGAATAACATCATCAGAAATCTTTCCATAATAATGATCAGAAACGTCATTATCCGTTATCATATAATACTTGGAGTCTGTATCATATACATTGAACACGTATCGGTATGGTTTTTCTGGACCTTCATACGTATGCATGACCATGGGTAATCCATAAAGCAACATGGAGTAATTATCCGATAATACAGATTTTGATATGTCTATTTCAGACGGAGCAATGCAGTAACGAGAATAATTGATTGGGAATTTCGTTTGTTCTGTGAACAGATCAGATGCGTTTACATCCACATATCTCGGATGGAATTTTGTATCAGTCAATCTCTCCATGAAATAAGTCTGTAACTGATCTTGGTTCAACAGACTTAGTGTATAGAATAAGAAATTGATTGCAAATGGATTTCGTTCGTCGTCTTCGGAACCACCGACGTTGTCAGATGTAATGTTAGACGGTTCGTAGTTCATTTCGGATGGATAAACGTCGAGGATATCCGTACCATCCAGCTTATGTTTCAGGATCTTAGACAGAATCTGTGTGATTGTTTCATCCGTATATTCCCGATATAATAACTCGGATAGTTTCAATAGCTTATTCTCAGCATACCAATATCGGATATATCCGATATGTTTATCTACCTCATCACAGAATTGATCATAATCCAGAACTTGTTCCATATGAAGATCTCGAGTGTGGGTTTCTTGCGGAGATTCTGTGTCTGTGTATAGAACAAAGAATTTGAATAGTTCTGTACCATCTAAATCAGAATCAATATAGAAAGCATTCTGAATACCCTTGAAATGCTTAATGGTTGGATAATCAAATAACCATGCATTCTCTTCTCGATGATATCTCAATGCGATGAAACATTGTTCTGATACTGGACGCTTGTATCTCGTATGATCATCGTCAGTGAAATAGTTCTCCGACAGATCTTTTAGATCTTCAAAATTCGATAACGGAGTATTGGTGAAAGGCTCGGAGATCTTATTTACAAAAGAAACATAGTTATCTCCGTAATATTCGTTAATGATCCAGGACATGAATGAATCAATATCTGCATGGATCATACCATTGATATTGTCCAAGAATGTTTTGAATTGACGAACTAGCTTATCCGGAATCATGGAAGTTAAAATCGCACCACTAACATATGCATTGTAACAACTTCTCATACCGGGATAAATCCGTTTCAACTTATCAGATACATCAAACCTGAATGTTACGGAATCTGATGATGTAAGCTTCTGTAATGTAATACCAACTTCTCGCATGATATCCGTATAAGATAACATGGTCTTACGAATATCCAAACAATCACAAATCGTTTGGAAGGACATATCGACGGAACGATCCAACACAATTGGAGGTGTACAAGTTTCCAACGTATTCAGTTCATCTGAATTACTGGAAACAATTCTGTTGTGATCCACGTCCTTAACGAATTCTCCAGATTCTGTATAAACCAAACGGGAATCCATCAGATCATAATAATTACATGCTGGATATACATTCGGAACTTCATTCAGATACTTCACATTATACACAATCACTGTTGCGGTTTTCATACCACGATTTGTCAAAACATCGGTTGTGTATTTCTGAAGATTCTGGAATTCCAAACCTCTTACAGAGTAATATCCAAAGTTCGGAACAGTTGAAGATTCGTTCTGTCCATATATATTCAGAATACAACCAGAACCGATTTTGTCCCGATCATATGCAATCCCAAGATCTTCATAGGACAAGAATCGTTTATCCAGTTTCCCAACCGGTATTGTATACTGATCGATGGAACACTCGTCGAATTTATAAAGGATAATATCTGGATCTGTTGCATAATTCCAACGAATCTTGAACTTGAATCCTTTATCATCAACAGCAACTTGACAGTCATTGAAGATCTTTCCATTAACCGAACATAGAATCGTAAAACCTAGAATCTTCGTGATATCGGACTGAATAAATTCATTAATCGGGATATAATACTGATTTGCCGTATTATGAATCTTCTGAATTCTCTGTCTGATAAATTCATCCCGTTCTCCGAAATGTAACTGGTTAAACGGCGCATCTACGATATAGCAACCACTCAGCTTATCTACCGAAACATATCGTGTGTCGGAAGATTTGCAATGAAACATCACCGCTTGTGTGTTTACCAGCATTCTGCTCATTGCATTTGTTAAAGACACTTTGTAAGTATCAATCAATGCTTGGTTTACATCTTGGAATGTATAGTTTGATCGGTTCATCAAATCTGCAAGATACGCAAATCCTTTATTGTTACCGACAATTCCATACGGCTGCTCATCCAATAACGAAGACATTATATTGATCAGGCTTTGATAACGTTCATTGATATCTACCCATTTCGTGTCATTATATTCTGCAACACCTTTGGCCTTACCAGTCAGATACCGATGCTGACGATAAAACCAATCAGAATAATTCATCTTCAAAGCGTAGGACTCCTTCCTGATTAAAATAAAGCAAACGCTTACATTGGCGTTTAAGATAGAGAAAAAAGAAAGAATATGGTGGGCTTCATGCCCACCATATAAACACAATTAACCTTCTCGCCAAATTTTCTCAACCTGACGTTTTAAGTTGATCAGAACCTTGTTTCCTGTTGCCGTAATGACAAGTGACGGAATCATACGCCGTAATGTAGAACCTGGAGCAGTAAACATAGAGATTTCTTCATCCGGATCATCCTGTGAATACGGTTCCAAACCTTCGGGGATAACTTCGGAAATAATTTGTTTTGCTGCACCATAAGCAACGCACTTATCTCCAACAGAAGCATCATCAGAATGTTCAATATAAATTTCGACGAGAACATCCGTAGTGATTCCCTTGATTGTTGTACCCTTCATCGGTTCTGTTGGCAGATCAAATAACGTTTCCATCTTATATACGGAATTTGACTTCTCATACTTATCCAGGATTTTGCGTTTCCGTTTATTCTCCTTGAAATATGCGTTAGTTAATTCGAATAGAGATGGAGACAATTTATCCATGGATTTTGTTGTATAGATTCGAACATCCACAACCTTTCCCGCATACTTGGATTTCTCGATCCGTTTTGCAGTATCAAGCATGGAGTCATCTTCCTTACTGTTCTGGAAAGCTTTCAGGAAGTTATCAACAGCTTTATCTCCCGTATCGCCTAAGCCGAACACAATTAGAGGATCTGATATTTCCACCTCATCGCCGACTTGCACAATCCGATCTATATCGTCGGTTGCTTTCAGTTTGACTGTCTGTTTCATGGTGATGGACGTTTCCAGACGTTTGGACATCTTTGCGGTCATGATACCAGCGTCTTCATATGTGGAATATATGCCTGCGAACGCAATCTTTGCGATTGGTCCTAAATTAAAACGAACTACACCATCTGCGTTCTTTGTGAAGTATTTCTCGTGATATGCCAGGATATCACCTTTCTTGAATTTGTCTCCCTTGTTGAAATTAGACAGTAACTTGTTATCCACGCAGAAACCGGACCCACCAGCAAAAGAATATCGATTTCCGATATTGATTGCTCGTTTCTTACCGGACTTATATTGCGCGATGATATATCCATCTGCTTCATCGATAATCGAACCATCTTCTTCTGCAACAACAGAAAATTCAGAAGTCATGTACGCGGGAATCAGTTCGTCCACACCATTCGCAATCAATACAGGTGCGGCATCCGCAGTTTGTACAATATGTGAATTCTGTGATGTTGCAATAGCCGTACGAATCGCATCATCGTGTGATACGGTTCCTGGTGTGAGTAGCTCTGAGAATGAAGCGAGTTGTAGATCGTTAAAGTCAGTATCAGGTCCTGCTGTTGAGGTGTATCCACGGACAGATTCCAATTTCGGATCTGCAACAAGCTGTCTGACAATACCAACCGTATTGTTATTCGGAGAAGACATCGCCATCTTACCAATCATGGTATCGTTATAAGAACGCTTTTCTTCCGAATATGCTTTATCAATATTCAACCCTTTGTATCCCTTCTTGGATACCTTTTCTTTTTCATTCAATTCTACTGCCGGATTCAGTGCAGAATAAGCACGACGATTCGGTACTTCTGCAGAAAGCAATTCGTTCATCAACTCATTTGGGTTAAAGTCAATACCAGACTTACTACTCTTACTTCCTAAACCGTTGTTATATCTGGAGATTGCCCGCGCAAGTTGATAATGTAGAATGCCAGGAATAATCTCCGTTGATCTTACACGGAATAACGCAGAATTACTCTCGTTGGTAAAGTTATTATCCGCCAATAATTTTGCGGAATAAATCAGCATGCCAACAATATCATTCGGAAGATTATAGTGATCACAAACTTCCGCCGTAATTGGATCTACAAAGAAATTGTAGCATGCGATAAACGTCGTAAGTTGCGAGAATTGTTTGAAGAACATCTGGTTGAATATATCAACATATACAGAGTTCTGATTCATGATTGTTGTTTCGAAATCAGAAGCATTGTATGCTTTCGTATTGATTCGGAAAAATCCGTTGAAAATCAACTGGTTTGGTATGGTATTCTGAATTGCCAGAGTCTTATCCTTAAATGGTATCTTGAGATAATGTGTATCGTCGAATGATTTATCGACATACTTATATTCAGCACCACACTTCTCCAGAATTGTACTTAACCCTTCCCATGAAGCTATCGCAATTCCAAGAGGAACAGTAACGCCAGCACGAATAGTTGCGTACATGGACATCTTGCCCGGTTTCATTTTGATGTATTCTGTGCGTAGATTTTCTGGTAAAGTATTCAGTATGATATCCGTGATGGTTTCTCCAGATCGAGAAATGCCGGTATCTGTGTTAATTACGATCGGCACTTGATTAACCATTCCACAACAGAACTCATTCGGTTTTACGGATACGAATGAATATGCTTTTGCACAATCATTTCGGTTGAACATGATAATGCAATTTGCTTCTTTGTTCTCGAAGCTGTACCATTGTTTTGCGTACTCATCATATTCGATGGTGGATACATAATGTGAATTTGCAAATGTGGAAGTTCCCACATGGATATACTTATTAGATCCATCCGGGTTTGTCGCTTTACTCAACACCTTACGCATCATACCGATATCCACAAGAGATCTTGTATCATAACGCTCAACGGAGATCTTGTTGTAGTTAGATGTCAACATAACTTTCCGTTTGTCTACTTTCAGAATCGGAATCGGAAAGTCCTGTTTACCGATATTATACCAAGTACCATTACTCAAGAATCGACCGTTTATGACTTTTGGAATATGCACATTTAAAACGGATTGTCTTCCATTTGTCTTACTCTTCAATGTCACTTTCCAATTATGCATCAATGTTGCAACCGTGGAAATATCCGTTACTTCAATATTCATAACATCAAAACCATCCGGAAGTTTGGATAGATTCGTGAATACGTTTACAATATCCTGATCAAGTGTAGTATCCTCGTATACTTTAGAAATGTTCGTATATGCAGTACCCTTTGCAGATCCGGGATTTGTTGTATTGATATGTATCGGATTTAGCGGGGGTGGAATCGGTACATCCGCAATAGATTTAACGGTTGAAGTGTCCAGATCTTTTAACCGAAGCCTTCCCAGATTTGCACGAATTGCAAATTCACGAGGAGAAGAAATTGTATTCATTGCATCCTGTTCGTTCTTGGATTTTAAGTTCTCAGACAGCTTCTTGGTTGCATCATCAATCAATTGATTTTCTACAGGATTATCTCCAGAACCAAGTAGATCTTCGGAAAGTGTTTTGTAATTCCCAATCATTGCAGTTTTCGGGTCAATCCGACGTAACAATTCCGCATTAATATTGAATGCTTTCGCATTGTAAAGCTTCTTTTGTTCTTGTTTTTGCGCATCCTGCACTTGGTTCTGCATAGAGGATTTCAATCGTGCACGTAATTCACGAAGTGTTGTCTTGATTGATGTGGTAACAGAACGATTGCTTTTCTGTAAACGATTCAGTTCTGCGGTTGCTTGTGAAACATCGATCTCTTCTTCACCTGAATCTTCATCTGATGATTCTTCTTCATGATCGAAATCGTCAATTGATTCGCCAATATCAGACTCATCAATATCTTCATTTGGAGAACCAATCTGACGCATAACTTCTTTTATTCTTTCACAGTCTGATGGCGTGAATCTGGATAGATCCAGTTTATAGTCTGCATCCGGAGTTCTGAATATGAAGACATAATTCAGTTTCGGAACCTTATCCGGTTCAAGTAAACACTTTGTCAGAATCATATTTATGATACCATTCGTATATGTCCCAGTATGATAATGCTGGTACAGCTTATACCGCGTGGTATCGATATAGAACACATTCAACTTTGAGAACTTGAAATGGGACATAATCTTTTGGAAGATATCAAATACATGATCCTGTATATAAGTTTCCGGTAATTGTTGGACATCCAATTCAATCATTTTGCATATCTCGGAGAACGGAATATACACATTTCCTGGAATCTCATGATATGGATAATTGATATTTGTCAATTTCGGAATGATGTCCTTCTGATTGGTCAGATATTCAAGTTTCTTTTGATACTCTTGATTTGACAAATCGAACTTGAATGATCTCGTTCCGAAGTTATCCGAAACCTTATTTGGAATGATAATGTATTTGTAATCAATTCTTGGGGGCGGCATACTCTTAATCAGTTCCAGATCGTATTCATATGAATTCGACAATAAGAATACAGAGACGTCATTTTTCTGTGTTGGGAGGGAGAATTTTGCTCTTACCGGAACAAAATTATTTCCTGATGAAAAATCCACAGCTTCCTGTATATATCTCAAACTAATCACTCCTATAGTAACATAGTATTATTATCATATGACCACTTTGGTACAGTGGACTGACAATTATAAAACGGTGATAGGAGGTGTTGTTGTAAATGGGCTTTATACCTGATTTAGATGCATGTCGATTCGCATGTGTTTCGCATGTTACTGGGACGATGGAACCTGAAAATTCCGTTATATATAATCCGATCCTTAGCATGGAACGTAACATATGCATTATACGTGATATCACAAAAACCAGATTCGGTGTGAAACTCACGAAGAAAGAACTGTTGCATTTGGTTACTTACAAAAGTACAGAAATAAAAGAATTCGTAGACGAGTTACGCTCTCTTATCAGAAAGCATAAAGAAGAAGAACAAAAGAAAGAAAAATAAAAAAAAGAGGTGGGGCGAAAAGCCCCACCATTGGATTAATCATTGTCTTTTTCAAGATCAATGAATTCTGCGAATAACAGATGATCCTGCATGTTAACCAGCCTACTGATTGTATTAATCGATACATTTACGTCGGTTAATGCGGGATCAATCTCGTATTTCGCAATGAGTTGCGCAATGTTATTCACGATTGTCGGTTTCAACGTTTCTGTCATCTTTGTTCTGACTAACTGTGGTGTGATATCGAAACGCTGTACAACTTCCCGGAAGATATCATTGAATGTTACATCATTCTCAGAACCATCAAACCTCCAAGTGTGTAATGTTTCTTTCATATCATTCGTTTCGATGCTGATATCACATACGACATTTGGTTGACGTTTCCGAACCAGACGCAACACACTTTCCAACTTTACATTTGTCAGTGTCGTCGTTGTGGAGTTCAACAATCTGATGATTTTCTCACTCAGATTCGAACTGTCCAATGTACCATCCGAAACCGCATTGCATAATGCACGCATAAGGATATCACACTGGGATTTGTTTCCAGTATTAATTGTTGGAGATGTTTTTACGAAATTACGAAGTTTCTCCAACTTCTCTTCTGTCAACATGGATTTTGCTTCATCTAAAGAAAGCATACTATCACCGTCCTTCAAGGCAATAATATATTTATGAATTATATAATTTATAGAAATAAGTGAATTCTGATATATGCCTAAAATTCCTATTATTTTTAATTTCTATATATATATTATTAAT
>ULTU01004032.1_pt1 | contig 12268 bp, 8 predicted proteins | sample 1957861 | NCBI WGS metagenome assembly ULTU01 (sample SAMEA4835742, study PRJEB28245) | human gut metagenome | biome: gut microbiome; material: fecal sample | place: Denmark | collected 2008
GAGAAGTATGCTTCCAAGCAAAAGAAGGACGAGGACGAAATCCCGCCGTCCAGCATCTCGGTTGAACAGGTTCTCAGCGAACAGAACAACCCTCCGTCCGACAGACCGCACGGCATTCCGGAAGGAGTCAAACTTCACAACGCACCACGTCCGGAGGAACTGCCGTGAGTTATTTCGATTCCATTTACAGCGACAATCTCCCAAGCAGAGCAGTAACGCTTTATATGTATCTCTGCCACAGAGCAAATTCGGACGGTCAATGCTGGCCGTCCGAAAAGCGGATTGCGAAAGATCTCTCCATGTCTTTGTCCACCGTGAAACGGGCGATTTCCGATTTGCGCAAGCACGGTTACATTGAAACCGAACAGCGCTATCGAACCAAAGGTGGCAACAGCACGCTGCAATTCAGAATCAAGAGTTATCCCATCAACACCAAGGGGTAACTCTTGCCCTTTGGTGGACTGGGGGTGGTGTCACATTGGACTGACAAAGAGAACTAAACAACAGAACAAGAGAATATAGCAGAAAGAGAACAATTATACAGTCAAGTACGTTTCTAATTTGGCATCGAGAATTTACTGAATGATCTGCCTCATCAACTGTTCTTGCTCTGCTGTACTTCGTATCCTGACACTCTGATAGGCACCATGGCTTGCGCTAAATGCTGCATTTTCGGTTTCAAACATGAATTTCGCATTTGCAAAGTCAAATTTCGACATTATGCTTTTCACTACTTGTTTTTCTGCGACAAATATGATATAATTATAATGAGTCTATTTGTTTAGGAGTAAAACATGAGTGTAAGTTACAAAAAGCTGTGGAAGCTATTGATTGATAAGGACATGAAGAAAAAAGATCTCCAGATGGCTACCGGTCTCAGTTCTTCAACCATTGCCAAAATGACAAAGAACGAATCGGTCAATACAGAAGTGCTTGTCAAAGTCTGCACGGCGCTCGGCTGCGATATAGGCGACATTATGGAAGTGATTCCGGATATCAAATCTGACACGGAGAAACGCTAATGGAACTTATCGATAACATCAACAAAACATTGAAAGATGACCTGGCAGATTCGATACACAGCGGGAGTAAAATATCCATTGCCGCAGCTTGCTTTTCGATATACGCTTTTCAAGCGTTAAAAGATCAACTTACACAAATAGATGAGCTGCGTTTTATTTTCACCTCCCCGACATTCATCGCCGAGAAAGCCAAAAAAGAACGCCGGGAGTTTTATATTCCTCGCCTTACGCGAGAAAGAAGCCTTTATGGAACGGAGTTTGAAATAAGGCTACGTAATGAGTTGACTCAAAAAGCCATTGCTAAAGAATGTGCAGATTGGATCCGAGCGAAAGTTACTTTCAAATCCAACATCAGTGATAAATCCATCCAAGGGCAATTAGTGGTTGACGATGCAGGCTATACACCAATCAATGGCTTTACGACAGTTGAACTCGGCTGCGAAAAAGGAAACGCAATGAACACAACCATCGTAAAAGATGCTTCTCTTGCTAAAACGCTCTTGGCAGGATTTAATGATATTTGGTCTGACAGCAAATTGCTTCAAAATGTGACAGACGAAATTATCGATAGCATCTCCACTGCTTACAACGAGAATTCACCCGAATTCATCTACTTTGTAACGCTCTATAATATCTTCAACGAATTCCTTGAAGATATTTCAGAAGATGTTTTGCCGAATGAAGCGACCGGATTTAAGGAAAGTAAAATCTGGGGAATGCTTTATAACTTCCAAAGGGATGCTGCATTGGCGATTATCAATAAACTTGAAAAGTTCAACGGATGCATCCTGGCAGACAGCGTGGGATTGGGCAAAACCTTCACCGCACTGGCGGTTATTAAGTACTATGAAAACCGCAATAAATCGGTTCTCGTCCTCTGCCCTAAAAAACTGGCGAACAACTGGAACACCTATAAAGACAACTATGTCAATAATCCAATCGCCGCCGACCGTCTTCGTTATGATGTGCTTTATCATACTGACCTGTCGAGAAATCACGGTTCCTCCAATGGTTTAGACTTGGATCGCTTGAACTGGGGCAATTATGATCTGGTCGTAATCGATGAGTCACACAACTTCAGAAACGGCGGGAAATCCGGTGGCGATTCGGAAAAAGAAAACAGATATCTCCGACTTTTGAACAAAGTCATCAGAACAGGTGTAAAGACCAAGGTTTTAATGCTCTCGGCAACGCCGGTAAACAATCGTTTTAATGATTTGAAAAATCAGCTTGCGCTTGCTTATGAGGGTAATTCAAACCTGATCAACGAAAAACTGAACACCAAAAGCACAATTGAGGAAATATTCCGTCAGGCTCAGCGGGCGTTTAACACATGGAGCAAACAAGATCCTCGCAGCAGAACCACCGAAAGCCTCCTGAAAATGCTGGACTTCGATTTCTTTGAGGTACTGGATTCTGTTACGATTGCCCGTTCAAGAAAGCACATTGAAAAATACTATGATACCGCAGATATCGGTTCTTTTCCGGAAAGGCTTAAGCCAATTTCCTTGTATCCGCCACTGACAGATCTGCGCAGTGCGATCAACTATAACGAAATATTTGAGCAGCTGATGCTTTTGAATCTTGCAATTTATACTCCATCCCACTACATTCTCGACAGCAAAAAAAGCAAATACGCTGATTTGTTTGACGATGAAAAGGTTAATGTAGGCTTTACACAGGCGAACCGAGAGCAAGGCATCAGGCGTTTGATGGCAATCAACCTGATGAAACGAATGGAAAGCTCCGTCGCATCGTTCAGACTCACATTGAGCCGGATTGACAATCTGCTGAAAACAACGATATCAACCATTGACAGCTTCAATCAGTATTCCGATACCAAAGTCAATCTGGAAGACATCTCTCAGCTGAACGATTTTGATCTTGATGACCAAAACGATGATGAACTCTTTTCTTTCGGGAAAAAGGTCAAAATCAATCTGAGCGATATGGACTATACATCATGGCGCAGAGATCTTGCAAAGGACAAAGAAACCATTGAACTTCTGACTGTCATGGTTGCTGATATTACACCGGAGCATGACAGCAAATTGCAGGAGCTTTTCAGAGTTCTCTCAAACAAGATCGAACATCCCATCAATGACAACAATCGAAAGATTATCATTTTCACCGCATTTTCCGATACCGCAGAGTACCTTTATGAGAATGTGAGCAGATATGTTCTGCAAAAATATCGTTTGAATACCGCAATGGTAACAGGCTCGGTTGACGGTCGTTCAACCGTTCCTCGTCTGCATTGTGATATGAATACCGTGCTGACTTGCTTCTCTCCGATTTCTAAAGATAAAGAACTGCTGATGCCCGGTGATACGACAGAAATAGATGTGCTGATTGCAACCGACTGTATTTCCGAAGGTCAGAACCTGCAGGATTGCGACTATCTCATCAATTACGATATTCACTGGAATCCCGTTCGCATCATTCAGCGGTTCGGGCGTATCGACCGTATCGGAAGTCGCAATAAAGTCATTCAGTTGGTAAACTTCTGGCCAAATGTTACACTTGACGAATATATAGACCTCAAGGCACGTGTTGAAACCCGCATGAAAATCGTGGATATGACAGCGACTGGAGACGACAACCTATTGCAAGAAGAAAAGTCCGATCTGGAATACAGGAAAGCACAATTGAAGCGCCTCCAGGAAGAAGTCGTTGATATCGAGGAAATGTCCTCCGGCATCTCCATCATGGATCTGGGCTTAAATGAATTCCGGCTCGACCTGCTGGAATATGTCAAAGCAAATCCCAATCTTGACAAAACACCGTTCGGACTTCACGCCGTAGCCGCTTCAAATGATGAATGCCCTCCGGGCGTTGTGTTCGTGCTGAAGAACCGATCAAACAGCATCAATATCGACCACCAGAATCGGCTACATCCGTTCTATATGGTGTATATTGCCGATGATGGCGAAGTTGTTTGCGACCACCTTTCGCCCAAAGCAATGCTGGACAAGCTCCGCTATTTGTGCAAAGGTAAAGCCACGCCGATTCCGGAACTGTATCGTCGGTTCAACAAGGAAACGAAAGACGGACGCAATATGCAAGCAACCTCCGCATTGCTTGGAGATGCGATTGCATCCATTATCGAAACCAAAGAAAAAAGCGAGATTGATACATTCCTTGGCGGTGGTCAGATGAGCTTTTTATCAAACGAAATCAAGGGACTGGATGATTTTGAACTCATCTGTTTCCTTATAGTAAAATAATCTCAAACAGGAGGATGTGAAATGCTCGGATTTCCGCAAAAAACTGAACTCAGAAAACCGTTACATAAAAAAGCGATTTTTGATAGACTCAAATTGAACAAGGCACAGCAGGATCGTGTGGATGCGGATATTTCACGCCTTTGGTTTGTCAATGAAATATCGCCTTTCAGCGTCGGTATTGCGGCGGGAGAAGAAGTCAAAGCTTTCTTTGTTATTTTGGTTTCTCTCAAGAGCAAAGAGTATGACGATAAAATGATCGCTATGCTGTTCCGCATGATTGATAACAAGATGATTCTTGTACTGGAATATGAAGGAGAGAGCTGCGTGGCAATCTTTCACGGAAAGCTGATACAAACAGACTGGAATCCGACAGAATCCTATTCCTACTCTCTGCAAGGTCTGAATCTTGACTCGGTGTGGAACAACCTGGTTGTGCAGATTGGTAACATCAAAATGGAGGCAGAGCGTTCACTGGATGAGCAAATTGCAGTCGATGATCAGAGAGTAAAAATACAGAAAGAGATTGAGCGGTTGGAACGACTTGCGAGGGCTGAGAAGCAGCCGAAGAAGAAATTTGAATTGGTGCAGCAAGTTAAAACGCTAAAAAACAATTTGAGAAGCGAAAAGGAGTGAATACATTATGTCGGTAGCCCAATACCAAAACACAGTAAACTCATTGGACAAAGAGATTGCAGACCTTGAGAAGAAAAAAGCTGCAAAGGACAAGGAAATAGCCACTCTACAGGGAAAAATCAATACCGTGCAAAAAAGTATTACGAAAAATACTTCGCCGGCCTCACGTAGCAGCAAACAAAAACAGATTGCCTCTTATGAATCTGATATAGCCAAAAAAGCAAGCGAAAGTGCAGACCTTGGTAAGAAAATTGCGGACAAAAAGGATAAAAGGGCTACTGCCTATTTGAAACTTCAAAAGGAGCAGCAAAACGAGCAAAAGAATCAGGATAAAGCCAACCGGCAGATTCAGGCATCCTATGAAGCTCGGATAAAAGAACTTCAGCAGCAGCTTTCGCAGCCGATAGTCACATCTGCTACTCCTCCAATAACAAGCGATGAAGAATATGATGTTTTTGTGTCCCACGCATACGAAGATAAGGAATCATTTGTTGACGAATTTGTAGAGGCATTACGAAACCAGGGATTCAAAGTATGGTATGACACGGACAAGCTCAAATGGGGCGACTCGATGCGTGAGAAAATTGACAGAGGACTGGCAAAATCAAGATACGGAGTTGTTATCCTCTCGCCCAACTACATTGCTGAACATAAGTACTGGACAAAAGCGGAGTTGAACGGACTTTTTCAAGTCGAAACTGTCAATGGGAAGACCATTCTTCCGATTTGGCACAACCTGACGAAAAAGCAGGTCGTTGAGTACAGCCCGATCATAGCTGACCGCAAGGCTATGACTACAGCTTCAATGACTCCCGAAGAAATAGCCGCAGAACTAAAAGAATTATTTGCACCTGACGATACGGAGGAACAAGAGAATGGATAAACTGAGAATGCAGACAGCAAACAAGGCTGATGAAAATTTCAGAAAGCTGGCGGAGATGTTCCCGAACGCCGTTACGGAGACGATTGACGAGAACGGCGAGGTTCTTCGTGCCATTGACAAGGATGTGCTGATGCAGGAAATAGGCGCAAAGGTCGTTGACGGGAAAGAGGAACGCTATCAGTTCACTTGGCCTGACAAGAAGAAGTCCGTTCTTCTTGCCAATGCCCCGATCAATAAGACGCTGCGCCCTGTTCGTGAAGATGAAACAGTTCCCACCGGGGCAGATAGTGAGGGAAAACCTTATTGCAGCACTGGCAGCGTGGACTTTGATACCACCGAAAACCTCTATATCGAGGGTGATAACCTTGAAGTGCTGAAGCTCCTGCAGGAAACCTATCTTGGCAAAATCAAGATGATCTACATTGATCCTCCGTATAACACAGGAAATGACTTTGTGTATGAAGATGACTTTGCCCAGAGCACAGATGAGTACCTTGCAAATAGCGGACAGTTTGACGAGGACGGCAACCGTATGGTGCAGAACACCGAAAGCAACGGTCGTTTCCATACGGACTGGCTGAATATGATTTATCCACGTCTAAGGCTTGCTAAAGACCTTCTTACTGATGATGGTGCTATTTTTATCAGTATTGATGATAACGAGTGCGAAAACTTAAAGAAATGCTGTGATGAAATATTTGGAAGCGAAAATTACATCAACATAATTTCGTTGAAGACAAAAGCGAGCGCCGGTGCCAGCGGTGGCGGTGAAGACAAGCGTTTGAAAAAGAACACCGAAAGCGTGTTGATTTACTGTAAAAACAGGCTTTTACTCAACATGGAAAAACCAGTTGAATATGTTCCTATCAGTCAATTCGTTCAAGAGCACAAGGAAAATAAGGTTGGCTTTTATTACACTCGTATTCTTGAAGATTTTGGAACAAGAACATTGATTGAAACCCTCGGAGACATGAAAGTCTATGAGCATACCGATTTCAAATTTTCTACCGTTAGCGAAAAAATGAAGACTGAACATCTTACTCTTGATGAGGTTTATGCTAAGTATTACGACCGTATTTTTATGGTTACAAATGCGCAAACTTCTTTACTTACAAAAGTAAACAATGTAACACCGAGAGAAAAAATGTTGGTTTCCTACGAATATGTACCCAAAACTGGCAAGGATAAAAACAAGCTCATTTCCAAATACATCTGGAATAAAACATTGGTTGTATGGTTTGCCGACAGTGCAATCAAAAACAAAGATGGTGTATTCAAAGGTGAGTCGATTGGTACGTTATGGGACGACATTTCTTGGGGGCGCTTGGATTTGCAAGGCGATGTTCCGTTTAAGAACGGCAAAAAACCTCTTAAACTTCTCGATAGAATGTTACGAATGGCGGCAGATGAAGACGATATTGTCCTTGATTTCTTCTCTGGTTCCGCAACTACCGCCGAAGCTGTTATGCATCTAAATGCAGAAGATAATGGTAATCGCAAGTTCATTATGGTTCAACTCCCGGAGAGAACCGATGAAAAAAGCGAAGCCTACAAAGCAGGTTATAAAACCATCTGCGAAATCGGCAAGGAGCGTATTCGTCGTGCTGGCAAGAAAATCAAAGAAGACAGTCCTTTGACAACACAAAACCTCGACATCGGTTTCCGTGTTCTGAAGTGCGATACCTCCAACATGAAAGATGTGTATTACAATCCCGACGATTATGAAATCGGTATGTTCGATCAGCTGACTGACAACATAAAGGAAGACAGAACTCCTGAAGATTTGCTTTTCCAGGTCATGCTCGATCTTGGCGTTCTTCTGTCAAGCAAAATTGAGGAAACCACCATTGCCGGCAAGAAAGTGTTCAATGTGGAGGGCAACTACCTGATTGCATGCTTTGATGACAATGTAACCGACGAAGTCATTACGGCAATTGCAAAACAAGAGCCGTACTACTTTGTCATGCGCGATAGCTCCATGGCTTCCGACAGCGTGGCAACCAACTTTGAACAGATCTTCGCAACCTACAGCCCCACAACCGAGAGGAAGGTGCTGTAAATATGGGAAACTTTCGATCAAGCGCCGGGAATATATGCCCAGTTTGTGACTACAGCCCTGTTGACATCAATGTTAGCGGAATTAACGATCCGCTGTATTACTATGATTGCCCTAATTGTGGTTGCTTTTTTGCACCAAGCGATTCGAGTATACGATTTGGAAAACTCAAATTTCCTTTTAATCTGAACCACTTGAAAGAATACTTGTTTTATCATCCTCACGGTGATATGCGCCCTGTTATTTGTGAAAAGAGTTGCTACGACAAATATATAACCGATGAGTACAAAGAAGTATTCAGCATTACACCCGAAATGGTTGAGAATTGGTATCCTCGCAGCTTCGCCGAGAAAGTTGACTTGATACTGCAAAAACTCGATGTTCTTGCAGAATATGATGGAGCTTATATCAAAGCCGGAGAGTTTATTGATAAACTGTTCTTTTGCGAAGAAGCAAGATCCTCCGGAGTCAAAGAAGGATGCGACAACGCCGTTCAGCTCGAATATATGAGTGATTTCCTAACGGAAAGCGGGTATGTCAAGCATCTCGGTAATTATACCTATCAATTACTTCCAAAAGCGCTGGAACGGATTTACGAACTTCGGAAAAATCAATCAAACAGCAAAAACGTTTTTGTTTCCATGGCATTCAATGATGGAACTAAACCAACGAGAGAGGCAATCAGAGCCGCAATCGTAAATGCCGGATATTCGCCTGAGTTCATTGATGAAATCATTCACAACCGTCAAATCGTTCCGGAAATGTTCCGACTGATCCGTGAATGCAGATTTTTGATTCTGGATATCAGTGATCCGAATTACGGGGCTTATTACGAAGCCGGATATGCGCTGGGGCTTGGGAAAGAGGTCATTATCTGCTGTAGTGACGAAGTATTCCGAAAAGACTTTGGGGCAGAAGGCAAGTATCGTAAGCCACATTTTGACATTGCTCAGAAGCAACTTTTGATTTGGTCTGATTATGACGACCTGACACAAAAGCTCACAGAGTGGATCAAAGCGATTGTGGGGTAAAACAAATGAAATTCAAATTCAAGATACAACAATATCAAACCGATGCGGTGGATGCAGTGGTGAAAGTATTTGGTGGGCAACCGTTTCAGGAAAGAACCAATTTCCGTCGGGATGTCGGCAAACTGTCGGCTCCGCAGCAAATTGCTTTGGAAATCGATGAGGACGGCGAAGCGCTTAACAGCGAGGTCGGCTATAAAAACGCTGCCGTGGAACTTTCCGACGATCAATTGCTCCGCAATATCAATGAGATTCAATCACAGAATAATATCAAACTGTCTTCTTCGTTGATCAGCGGCAATAACTGCGGCAGGTGCAGCCTTGATATTGAAATGGAAACCGGCACCGGCAAAACCTATGTCTATATCAAGACAATGTTTGAACTGAACAAACGATACGGTTGGAGTAAATTTATTGTGGTTGTGCCGTCCATTGCAATCCGTGAAGGCGTCAAAAAGTCGTTTGAAATCACCGAAGATCACTTCATGGAGAACTACGGCAAGAAAGCAAGATACTTTATCTACAACAGCTCAAATCTGGAGCAGCTCGATACGTTCTCATCAAGCTCCGGCATCAATGTCATGATCATCAATACGCAGGCGTTCGCCGCTTCGCTGAAAGAGGACGGAAAAAGCAAAGAAGCGCGTATCATTTTCTCTCCGCGTGATACCTTTGGATCCCGCAAACCGATCGATGTCATTGCGGCAAACCGTCCGATTATTATCATGGATGAGCCGCAGAAAATGGGCGGCGAAGTGACGCAAAACGCACTCAAGAACTTTCATCCGCTGTTCACGATTAATTATTCTGCTACACATAAAACGCAGCACAATCTTGTCTATGTGTTGGATGCGTTGGATGCTTTCAATAAACGCCTGGTCAAGAAGATCGAGGTCAAAGGCTTTGAGGTAAAGAATTTCAGAGGGACAGACCATTATCTCTACTTTGAGAGCATTATTCTTTCCCAAAAGAAGCCTCCGATGGCGCGGATCGAGCTTGAAATCGGCTACAACAAATCGGTCAACCGGGAAACCCGTGTTCTCGGTGTCGGCGATGATCTGTTTTACATTTCGCAGGAAATGGGACAATACAAAGGCTACACCATTTCGGAAATTGATCCGATTCAGAATACCGTAACCTTCACAAACGGTGTTGTTCTGAAAGCCGGCGAGATCATTGGAGATATTTCGGAACGGGATATGCGCCGGATTCAGATCAGAGAAACTATTCTTTCACATTTTGAAAAAGAAGAAAAACTCTTTAATATGGGCATCAAGTGCCTCTCACTGTTCTTCATCGATGAAGTATCAAAATATCGCCAGTACGATGAAAACGGAGACGAGAAACTCGGCGAGTACGGACAGATGTTCGAGCAGGAGTATATCAGCGTCCTCAACGACTATGCAACCTTGCTCGATACGCCTTATCAACGGTATCTGAAATCGATTTGCTCCGATGTATCCGCCGTACATAAAGGCTACTTCAGCATCGATAAGAAGACCGGCAGAAGCATCGACAGCGAGTTGAAGCGCGGCAGTGAATTCTCAGATGATATTTCTGCCTACGATCTGATCCTCAAAAACAAGGAGCGTCTGCTGTCATTTGAAGAACCGACACGGTTTATTTTCTCTCATTCCGCATTGCGTGAAGGTTGGGATAATCCGAATGTGTTTCAGATCTGTACATTGAAGCATTCAGACAGTCAAACTGCGAAACGCCAAGAGGTCGGACGAGGGCTTCGCCTTTGTGTCAATCAAACCGGAAGCCGTATGGATTCCGAAACGCTCGGTTCTTCGGTGCAGGATGTAAATCTCTTGACGGTTGTAGCAAGCGAAAGCTATCGTGATTTTGTCGGAGCCTTACAGACAGACATTAAGACGGTTCTCTATGACAGACCGACTACCGCAACAAGCGAGTATTTCAACGGCAAGTATGTGAAAGTCAACGATGTCCCGACCCTGATCGATAAAACCGCAGCTGATACAATTGAATTTTATCTCATCAGTAACGGCTATGTAAATATGCAGCGTAAGGTCACGGACAAGTACCGCATGGATGTGCAAATGGGTACAATCGCTCCGCTTCCGGCAGAACTGGAACCAATGAGCGGTGGGATTCATACATTGATTCAATCGGTATATGATGATACCGTCCTTGATAATATGTTCATTGACGGTCACGAATCTGCCATTAAAGGAAATCCGCTGAATGATAACTGGGCAAAGAAGGAATTCCAAGCCCTTTGGAATCAAATCAACCACAAGTACGCCTACACTGTATCTTTTGACAGCAATGAATTGATCGCCAAGGCAATCGCCCATATTGACGACAAATTGTTCGTTTCCGAACTGCAATACACGACTTCTATCGGCAGACAAAAAACAGAAATGAATGAGTATGAGGTCGACAGAGGTGAATCGTTTGGCTCTGTAAAAACAAGAACGCAGACTCTCAGGCACGCAGAAACCAGTCAGGTCAAGTATGACCTGATCGGTAAAATAGCCGGCGGGACGACTCTGACAAGAAAAACCGTGGCGGCAATTTTGAAAGGAATACGCCGGGACAAACTTTATATGTTCAGAAATAACCCGGAGGAATTCATTTCAAAGGTTATTCGGTTGATCAACGAGCAAAAGGCGACCATGATCGTGGAACATATCTCTTATAACCCAATCGAAGGCGGGTTTGACAGTGGTATTTTTACTGCTGATAAGAGCAAACAAGCCTTTGATAAAGCATTCAGAGCAGAAAAGGCGATTCAGGATTATGTATTCACAGATGGCTCCGCCGAGCAAAGCATCGAACGTAAATTCGCACAGGATCTCGATGCTGCTGTAGAAGTTTGCGTATATGCAAAATTGCCGAAGGGCTTCCACATTCCAACTCCTGTCGGCAATTACTCTCCCGACTGGGCGATTGCTTTCTATGAGGGGACAGTGAAGCACATATTCTTTGTTGCAGAAACAAAGGGAACGATGGAAAGTCTGAATCTCCGTCCAATCGAGCAAGCCAAAATTTCTTGTGCAAAGAAACTGTTCAATGAGATGTCCAACAGCCAAGTTCGCTATCATGATGTGGATAGCTATCAGAGTCTGTTAGACATTATGAACTCAATGGTTTAAGAACTTAATGGTTTAATTCAATAGCAACTCAAAAACCGCCTACGGTTCAATCATGAATCGTAGGCGGTTTTACTATTCTTCCACTATTCCGAGAACTCTGCCACAGCAGTATACACTGTCTGTCGAGTGCAGCAGAATCGGTTTATATGCTTCGTTATGCGAGATCAGGCACTTGTTGCCCAGCTCCTTGATGTAGGCATCGCCGTTAACAATAAAGATACCGATATCGCCTTCTTCAAGTGCATCGTCTTTCACAACAAAGACGCGATCACCGCTGTGGAATGTCGGTTCCATACT
>ULTU01082960.1_pt1 | contig 12256 bp, 11 predicted proteins | sample 1957861 | NCBI WGS metagenome assembly ULTU01 (sample SAMEA4835742, study PRJEB28245) | human gut metagenome | biome: gut microbiome; material: fecal sample | place: Denmark | collected 2008
ATCTGCACCGCTCGTGCGTCCTGTCGTAACGGGCACCTACGATGCTTCATACTTCATCTTTGATCATCGCTTATTTAAACAGCGGCTCGAGTGCGGCTGCCAGCTTCTCCTTCTCGGCTTCAGCCTCTGCGAGGTTCTTTCCGAGGGTGGTGTAGTACGCCTTGATCTTCGGCTCCGTGCCGGACGGGCGAACCACGACGGTGGAGCCGTCATCGAGGGAGTAGATCAGAACGTTCGCTGCTGGAAGTCCGGTCTCCTCCGGCTTCGTGTAATCCATGACCTTCACGACCTTCTTACCGGCGAAATCCTTCGGCGGATTCGTGCGGAGCTCGTTCATGATGCCGGCCATCTTATCCATGCCGCTGAGGCCCGGGAACTCGAAGGAATCGACCTTGTTGAGGTAGCGTCCATACTCCTTGTAGATTTCCTCGAGGCGCTGCTTGATGGAGGATCCGATGGAGCGGTAGTACGCAGCCATCTCGCAGATAAGCATGGAGCCGATCACGGCGTCCTTATCACGTACATATGGACCTGCGAGGTAGCCGTAGGACTCCTCAAAGCCGAAAATGAAGCGATCTACTTCACCGGCTGCCTCGAGCTGTGCGATCTGGTCACCGATCCACTTGAAACCGGTGAGGGTCTCCCGAAGCTCGACGCCATAATGCTCGGCGACAGCATTGGCCAGCGGTGTGGAAACGATCGACTTCACAGCGACCGGCTTCGCCGGCATGGTGCCCTGCTCGATGCGGCCTGCGCAGATGTAATCGAGGAGCAGTACGCCCATTTCGTTACCGGTGACGAGCTCATAGGAGCCGTCCGGGCACTTCATGGCGATGCCGACACGGTCTGCATCCGGGTCGGTCGCGAGCATCAGGTCCGCGCCGGTCTTCTCAGCGAGCTCGAGGCCCTTCTTCAGTGCGTCGAGGATCTCCGGGTTCGGATAGGAGCAGGTGGTGAAGTAGCCGTTCGGGTACTCCTGCTCCGGCACGATCGTGATGTCGTGGATACCGATATCGTTCAGTACACGGGTGACCGGAACGAGGCCGGTACCGTTCAGTGGGGAGTACACGAGCTTGAGGCCAGAGGTCGCTGCGATACCCGGGCGGATCTGACGTGCCTCGATCGCCTCGTAGAGTGCGTTCTTGCAGTCGTCCTCGACGAACTGGATGAGACCCTTATTGACGCCCTCAGCGAAGCTCATGTACTTCGCACCGGTGAGCACGTCGGTCTTCTGGATCTGCTGGTAGACGATGTCGGCGGCCTCATCGGTCATCTGACATCCGTCTGGACCGTAGGCCTTATAGCCGTTGTACTTCGCCGGGTTGTGGGAAGCGGTCACCATGATGCCGGCGTTGCAGTGATAGTAACGGGTGGCGAAGGAAAGGGCCGGTACCGGCATGAGCTCATCGTAGATGCGCACGTGGATGCCGTTCGCTGCCAGCACGCCGGCTGCGTCGCGTGCGAAGTTCCAGCCCTTCAGACGGGAATCGTAGCTGATCGCAACGGTCTGTGTTCCGCCCTGGGTCTTCACCCAGTCTGCCACACCCTGTGTCGCCTGACGAACGACCCAGATATTCATCCGGTTGGTTCCTGCGCCGAGTGTGCCGCGGAGGCCAGCGGTTCCGAACTTGAGTGCGACGGCGAAACGCTCCTTGATCGCGTCATCATCGCCCTCGATATTCTGAAGCTCGGTTTTTAAGTCAACATCCTGAAGCTCGGCATGAAGCCAACGCTCATATTCATCCTGATACATAGATAGATTGCCCTCTCTTTCTGAAAAATTCAGCTACTATAAATATAACAATTTTGCACATCCGCTTCAAGGCGTCGGGTCATGTTCGCGGCGGTTTCACTGAATTTTTAGTAACAGTTCAGCCGGGAGGTGGAGCCCCTCCGGGTCCCCACCTGGCTGACTCTTCGTGTCCTCTTCTCTTCACTGCATCATGCCACGTGCGAGCTCCGTCAGGCGCGCGCGGTGGTTCTGCGACGGGTCCTGAAGCACCTGGTCGAGGAGTGCGTGCAGAATCCGCCCGATTCCCGGCCCACGCGGGATGCCGATCTCCATCAGGTCCTGTCCGCTGATCTCGAGGTTTTTCAGTTCAATGCAGTCGCCCGCGACGCGGATGGCCGCCACTTCAAACTGTACCCGGCGGATGCAGTCGAGGAGCTCCGCCGTACGGTCTTCGTGCTTCTCCGGTGCGCTGCAGGCGCTGTCTGGCTTCGTCGCGGTCTGACAGCATGGCATGATCACGGTTTCCTGCTTTGGACATGCGGCGTCGAGGTACGGCCGCATCCACTCGGCATCACGTGCCGCGAGGAGCAGGCAGGTGACGGCCCGCAGATAGTTTTCGTAGGTCTCGTAGCCGATTTCCGACAGCTTCTTCCGGATCTTGTAGCGCGAGTCCGGCAGCGGTTCCTGGAAAAGCTGCGCGACGGTGCCTGCCTTCGCGATGGTATCATTGTCCATCTTCAGCTCCCGGAGGATGCCGCGCGCACGGTCCGGCACACCGCGCAGGAAAACGCCCCAGCGGAGATAGCGCTCGGTCGGAAGGTCAGACGGCATCCACGGATAGACCGGGTAGTCATCCGGCACGCCGATCGCGTCGTGGAAGGCGTCAGCGAAGTGCTCGCTGATGTACTCGGAGAGGCCGCTCGTCGAGACCAGCGCGATGTGCTCTGGATGGTCGGACATCAGGAGCTTCGTGAGCTCGACGGCGATACGCTCCTTCGAAACATGCTGAAGGTTCGGCGCGAGCTTCCGTACGGCCTGCCAGGTCGCCGGATCGATGTCGAAGCCGAGCTGGGCCGAGAAGCGGAGGGCACGGAGCATGCGAAGGGCATCCTCCTGGAAGCGCTGCTCCGGCTCGCCGACAGCGCGGACGACACGACGACCGAGGTCCTCGAGACCACCGAAGTCATCCACGATACCGCTCCGGTCATTGACCGCCATCGCGTTGATTGTGAAGTCACGGCGCGCGAGATCCTCATGGAGCGACGGTGTGAACTGCACCGCGCTCGGATGACGCCCATCGAGGTAGGCGCCATCGATCCGATAGGTCGTGACCTCGTAGCCCTCCCAGACCGGCGCAGACTTCGCCCCCGCCTGCTCCGCCGAACGACCGGCATGCGCCGTGCTGGAATGCGCGCCCTGCGATGCTGCCCTGCGCGCATCTCCCTGGATACCGGACGCCTCACCAGCCGCAGAAGAATCCGCCTGCTCCGCCGGCATCAGCACCGTCACGGTGCCATGCTGGATCCCGGTGTCGATGGTGCGTCTGAACACCGCCTTCACCTGCTCCGGACGCGCACTCGTCGTGATGTCCCAGTCGCCCGGAACCCGCCCGAGGAGACTGTCGCGTACACAGCCGCCGACCGCGTAGGCCTCGTAGCCCGCACGCTCCAGCTGATGGATGATATATTCTACATTTGAAGGTAATTTGATTTTTTTCATAATACTTATTTTAACATGGAATGTCTGCATAGCGCAAAAGAGCTGTCGCAGTCGCGACAGCTCTACGGCACCCGATATTCAAATCAGATCAGTATGCACGTCCCCAGTATACCATCTTCGTCGCCGGCTTTCCGCAGACAACGCAGGTATCACTGATACTCTCCTGCTCGAACGGGATACATCTCGAGGTGATGCCGGACATCTCCTTCAGCTTATCCTCGCACTCGCGGCAGCCGCACCACATGGCCTTCACGAAGCCACGCTTGGTGTTTACGATATCGACGAGCTCGTCCATGTTGGTCGCGCTGGAGGTATGCTCCTCGAGGAAGGTCTTCGCGCGGTCGTACATATCCTGCTGGATCTGCTCGAGCAGCTTACCGGTCTCCTCCGCGAGTTCGTCGAAGGAAACCTGGATCTTCTCACGGGTATCACGACGTACCAGTACGGCATGACCGGCCTCGATATCCTTCGGACCGACCTCGATACGAAGCGGAATACCACGTACCTCGCAGTCCGCGAACTTGAATCCAGGTGACTTGTCGCCGTCGTCCACCTTTACGCGGAAGCCGGACTTCCGAAGCTGATCTCTCAGCTCATACGCCTTCTCAAGCACGCCTTCCTTCTTCTGCTGGATCGGAACGATGCAGATCTGCGTCGGCGCGATTCTCGGTGGCAGCTTGAGACCGGAGTCATCACCATGTACCATGATGAGGGCACCGATCATACGAGTGGTCATACCCCAGGAAGTCTCGTATACCGGCTTCAGCTGGTTGTCCTTATCGAGGAACTGTACATTGAAGGCCTTCGCGAAATCCGCACCGAAGTTGTGGGAGGTCGCACACTGAAGCGCCTGACCATCATGCATGAGGGCCTCGATGGTATAGGTAGCTACGGCACCGGCAAACTTCTCCTTCTCGGTCTTCTGTCCCTTTACGACCGGGATCGCAAGCACGTTCTCCGAGATGTCCGCATAGATCTCGAGCATAAGCTTCGTTCTCTCCTCGGCCTGCTCGGCGGTTGCATGCACGGTATGTCCCTCCTGCCACAGGAACTCACGGGTTCTCAGGAACGGACGGGTGGTCTTCTCCCAACGAACGACCGATACCCACTGGTTGAGGATCTGCGGGAGATCACGATAGGACTTTACGACCTTTGAGAAGTAATCACAGAACAGTGTCTCGGAGGTCGGGCGTACGCAGAGACGCTCCTCGAGCTTCTTCTGTCCACCCTCGGTTACCCAGGCAACCTCTGGTGCGAAGCCCTCGACGTGGTCCTTCTCCTTCTGAAGGAGGGACTCCGGAATCAGCATCGGCATCGCTACGTTCTCTACGCCGCTCGCCTTGAAGCGCTGATCCAGCTCATGCATGATGTTCTCCCAGATCGCATAGCCAGCCGGACGGATGACCATGAACCCCTTGACGGATGAATAGTCCGTGAGCTCTGCCTTCTTAACAACGTCTGTGTACCACTGAGCGAAATCCTCCCCCATAGGAGTGATCTGCTCGACAAGTTTCTTGTCTGCCATAATCATAGCCTTTCTTTTTGAATGCGTCGGCACCGTCGCACATCCTTCGTGCCTTGCCGTCGCAGGTTTATATGCGCATCTATTTTAGCATGTGAAAAAGGATTTACAAGAGAAAAGCCGGAGGATTATCCTCCGGCGCATAAGATTCGTATAAATCAGTACTGCTTCAGGTGAATCGCGAAGCCTGCGATCTGCTTATCGAGGTAGATAAACATGAGGCTGCCGTCCGGGTTCTTCTTTGCGGTCTCCGGCTTCACGCCCATGCCGCGCTTCTCGAAGAAAGCGACCGCGGCGTCTACATCATGGCAGCCGATCGCGATGTGGCCCTTCTCACCCGGGCCGTCCTTCTTCATGATCTCGATGAGGTCCGAAGCGAAGATGGAGCTGTTGCCGACTCTCGGGATGAAGCCCATGAGGGTCTGGAACTCGTCTGCGATTCTGAGCGCATCCTCCTCGCCGTTTGCATTGATACCTACGTGCAGTACGCAGAGACCGAGCTCCTTCACTGCATCATACTCCTTTGACATCTGATCTGCCATATTTATACCTCCTGCTGTCTCGTCATCGTTTCCGCCACTGTCCCGGCCAATGCAGTCGACCTCCACGGAGGCACCCACCCGCGCGACAGTAAAGCGCTTTACTAATAAAATACTCTTTCTCTCCCACTTAATCAAGCGGATAGATTTCGTGCAGGAACTCCATCTGCGCACCCATGTTCTCCAGGAGCGCATCGAGTACGGTGATGGCCACCATACACTCCACGACGACACAGGCCCGCTCGACGACGGTCGGGTCATGACGGCCCTTGATTTCGATCGTGATGTTGTCGCCCTCTTCGTTCGCGGTTTCCTGCGGGCGGGCGATGGACGGCGTCGGCTTGAAGTAGGCACGGAGGACGATCTCGGCGCCGTCGGACATGCCGCCGAGGATGCCGCCGGCGTGGTTCGTCTTCACGCGGAAGACCTCTTCCATGCCATCGAGCTCACCGTCTGCGAGCATCTCCTCGAACTCTTCTTCCGTGAGCGGCGTCTCGTCATGGAGCGCGCGGGCGCGGTTCACATCCTCGAGGCTCGGCTGGTGCTCGTAATCCTCGTCGTCCTCGTCGACCTCCATCGGGGCGATCGGCACCGCGACGGCCTCGAAGCCATCGTTGTTCTCGGAGCCGAGGGCGCGGGCTGCCTTCGTCCCGTCACCGATCTCCACAGCCTTGACCGCACCGATCGACATCACGGCCTGGGCGAGGCGGGCGTCGAGCTTATCGAAAACCGGCTCACCGATGCCAGTCGGCATGTTGTTGACGAAGCAGGTCACCACGCCACCGGCGCTGTCCTTCTCCTCGCGGAGCTCGAGGATGCGCTGGTCTGCCGCCTCCTGTCCGGCCGGGGTCGTCACGTCGATGCCGGCAAGCTCCGTCACCTCGGCGTCCACCGTGATGCCGAGATCCGACAGCACCTTCGCCGCGACGGCACCACCGGCAACCCGCGCGAGGGTCTCGCGACCGCTGGAGCGACCGCCACCGCGGTAGTCGCGGAAGCCATACTTCTCATAGAAGCCGTAATCGGCGTGTCCCGGACGGAACACGTGGGCGATATCCGAGTAGTCCTTACTGTGCTGGTCACTGTTTCGAACCATCATCGCGATCGGCGTACCGGTCGTCTTTCCCTCGAAAACACCAGAGAGGATCTCGATCTGGTCGTCCTCCTTCCGCTGGGTAGCCTTCAGATTCTGGCCCGGCTTCCGCCGGTCCATATACGGCTGGATGTCCTCGACGGACAGTGCGAGGCCGGCCGGACAGCCATCGATGATGACGCCGAGTGCCGGTCCGTGTGACTCACCGAAGGTAGTGATACGAAAAAGCTTTCCAAATGTATTGCCTGCCATGGATGTCCCCCTGAAACGCGTTTTTACTTACCGGATGGCAGCTTCACCATGCAGATGCAGTTCGGCTCATCCACCGGGATTTCGCGGGCGCTCATCACGAGCATACCCGTATCATAATCCATCGAGAAGAAGGTGACCGTGCCGGATTCGTTGTTTGCGGCCGCGATGTGCTTCTCATCCGGGAAGATACAGAAATCCTTCGGATAGACACCGGAGACCGGGAGGGAGCTCTTCATGGTCAGAAGGCCGGTCTCGACATCACGCTCATACATCGTGATCGTATCGATGCCAGCATTGGACACAAACAGATGCTTCGCATCCTTATCCGGTGAGAAGCGCATCTGACAAGCTGCGATCAGCGGGCTGTTCGACGGGTCGTTGTGGGTCGAGATGGTCTGGATCTTCTCGAGGTTGATGTCGTTCGGCCTCTTACCCTCGGTGAAACGGTAAACATCGACGACATTCTTCACCTCATACATGAGGTAGAGGAACTTACGATCCGGCGAGAAGCGGAAGTGACGCGGTGCGGACTTCAGCTCACAGCGGAGCGTGTCGATCTGACGCATCCGTCCGTCCACCTTATCGAAGCGGAAGACGCGTACCTGGTCGATCCCGAGGTCTGCGACGAGGATATACTTCTGATCGTCGGTCATACGTGCGCAGGATACGTGTGGACGGAAGGTCCGCTCTGCGACGGAACCGATGCCCTTATCAAAGACGCCATCGACGATTGGGCCGACGGAACCGTCCGGATTCAGTGCGAGCAGGGTCGCCTTGCCATCGTGGTAGCCGGAGACCATCAGGTACTGATCGAACTGGTCGATTGAGAGGTGACATCCACGCATGCCACGGATGTTCTGGGTGTTCAGCTTCTGCAGCGCACCGTTCTCGAGGATGCGGAAGGAAACCACGCCCTCATCCGCGATGGAATACAGTGTCTTCTGATCTCTCGATGCGACGAGGTAGGAGGAGTTGTTCACCTCGATCTCGGTCCGCTTCGTGAAGGTTCCTTTCTCTACATCGACATCACAGATGGTGATGCCCTTTGCATTGCCCGTGTAGCTGTAGGAACCGATATATGCCATGTACTTTTCTTTACTCATTTTCTGCCTCTCCCGACGTCCTTCCGGGCGTACATTCATAAAATTATATCTATTTTATCACAGTTTACGCGCCTGTTACAACGATAACGATGTGTCCAGGGGAAATTTCATGGTCACTTCGCGGCTATAATGTGTTAAAACGCGAGAACAGCAAAGAAGCCAGCGTAATGACGATCATCTCGAGGATTCGTCATCACACTGGCCCCTTTCAGTTAATTCTGTCTGCGATGTTTCGCGAGAATCGCTTTCTGGGTGGCGTTCAGCCGGCTTTCGGCGTGCTCGAGGTCGAGCTCGTGATGGCCGACGTGGTCGCAGCCGTTTTTCGCGTAGCTGCAGAAGGCACAGGCGCCGCTTTTTGCGACAGCCTTATGAAGACTTCGGAGGATGAGGATCACCATAAGTGCGATCAGTCCTCCCACGATGAGATCTCCCATAGTTCCTCCTTTCTGAGAATGATGCTTCGATCCCGGGGCATCATCCGGATAAACTTCGATGGACAATGCCTCCAGCTTCACCATCTGCGTGGTGCCCGGAGACATCGGTCGGATAAACTTCGGTGGGCAATGCCTCGAGCTTTACCATCTGCGTGGTGCCCGGAGGCATCGGCCTGAAATACTTCTGAAATTACTTCTGTGCCGCGGCGGCTACGGAGTCGAAGCTGTCAGAGAGCTCCGTCGCTTCGTGGTACGGGCGAACCAGGGCCCAGATGCCGAGGACGACGAGGGCGATGGCGATGACGGTGAAGATACCGAAGTGTGCTTCACCGGTGAAGAGGCCGCCGATCTGGTAGATGACCATGCCAACGCAGTACGCAAGGCCGCACTCCCAGCCGATCGCTCTCCAGGTCCACTTCGCGTTGTTCATCTCACGACGGATCGCGCCGATCGCTGCGAAGCAAGGTGCGCAGAGCAGGTTGAAGGCGAGGAAGCTGTAGCCGGCAGCGGCACCGGAGTAGTTGGCCTGTACGAGGTTCCAGATCTGGTCACCTGCCTCGGCGAGCTCCTCTGCACCCTCATAATGGAAGAGGATACCGAAGGTACCGACGACATTCTCCTTGGCGATAAGACCGGTCACCGCAGCTACTGCGGACTTCCAGTCCGGCCAGCCGAGCGGTGTGAAGATCCAGGCGATCGCGTTACCGATGGCGGCGAGGATGGAGTTATCCATGTCAACCATGCCGAACTGGCCGTCCTGCATACCGAAGGAGGAGGCGAACCAGACCGCGATGGTGGACAGAAGGATGATCGAGCCGGCCTTCTTTACGAAGGAGGAACCACGCTCATACATGGACTTCAGAATGTCGATCGGTCTCGGCAGGTGGTACGCCGGGAGCTCCATAACGAACGGAGCCGGGTCACCTGCAAACCACTTCGTCTTCTTCAGTACGATACCGGAGAAGATGATCGCGGCGATGCCGAGGAAGTAAGCCGATGGTGCGATCCAGGATGCGCCACCGAATACCGCACCTGCGAGGAGGGCGATAATCGGGAGCTTCGCGGAGCACGGGATGAAGGTCGTGGTCATGATCGTCATACGACGGTCACGCTCGTTCTCGATCGTTCTCGATGCCATGACACCCGGAACGCCGCAGCCGGAGCCGATCAGCATCGGGATGAAGGACTTACCGGAGAGACCGAAGCGACGGAAGATTCGATCCAGGATGAAGGCGATACGCGCCATGTATCCACAGCCCTCGAGGAAGGCGAGGAAGAAGAACAGGACGAGCATCTGCGGCAGGAAGCCGAGCACCGCACCGATACCTGCGACGATACCGTCGAGGACGAGACTTGTCAATACCTCACCGGTGCCGAGTGCACTGAGGATGCCTTCGAAAAGGCCCGGGATCGACGGCAGCTCGCAGAGACCGAAGAAAGACCACGGGTCTGAGCCAAACAGGACATCATTGACCCAGTCGGTACCGATCGCACCGATCGTCGAGATGGAGATGTAGTATACGAGCCACATCACGGCTGCGAAGATCGGGAGCGCCAGGAAGCGGTTCGTGACGATGCTGTCGATCCGGTCGGAGGTGGACAGCTTACCGACATGCTTCTTCGTGTACGCCGCAGCGATCATGTTCTGGATGTAGGTGTAACGCTCGTTGGTGATGATGGACTCAGCGTCGTCATCCTCTGCCTTCTCGACCGCGGCGATGATGGACTCGACGTCGACGTTCTGGCCGGCACCGATCATCTCGTGGCGGATCTTGTCATCCCGCTCGAAGAGCTTGACGGCGAAGAAGCGCTTCTCGCCCTCCGGAACGTAGGCAGCGATCTTCTCCTCGATCTGGAGGATCGCATCCATCACTTCGTTTGAGAAGCTGTGTACGATCTCGGTGGAACCGGTCTGTGCCTCATGGATCGCGAGCTCGGTCGCCTCCTTGATGCCCGTGCCGTTCAGCGCGGAGATCTTCACCGCCTTACAGCCGAGATACTTCTCGATCTGGTCGAGGCGGATCTGGTCGCCGTTCTTCTCTACGACATCCATCATGTTCACTGCCATCACCACCGGGATACCGAGTTCCTTCAGCTGTGTGGTGAGGTACAGGTTACGCTCGAGGTTCGTACCATCCACGATGTTCAGGATCGCATCCGGCTTCGTGTTGATGAGATAGTTTCTCGCGACGACCTCCTCCAGTGTATATGGAGAAAGTGAATAAATACCCGGAAGATCGGCGATGGTCACATCTGCGTGGCCCTTCAGCTTACCTTCCTTCTTCTCTACTGTAACGCCTGGCCAGTTACCAACGTACTGGTTCGATCCGGTCAGCTGATTAAACAGCGTCGTCTTTCCGCAGTTCGGATTACCTGCGAGTGCAATCGTGATTGCCATTTTTCATTCTCCCCCTTATTTCGTCTCGACCTGTACCATCTCGGCGTCAGCCTTCCGTACGGAAAGCTCGTAGCCACGTACGGTGATCTCGATCGGATCGCCGAGCGGCGCTGCCTTACGCACATGAAGGGTCGTCCCCTTCGTGATTCCCATATCCATGATTCTTCTCTTGATGGCACCCTCACCGGTGATCTTCGCTACGATGCAATCCTCACCTGGCTGAACCTCTTTTAATGTTTTCAACTCTGTTTCCTCCTCTATATCTATAAAGCGCAGACACGCTGCGGATGATACTGTGTTGCTGTGGCTATGGACTCACCCACGATGCTTCCTGCGCTCGTCTACGGATGTTATCGCGTCTTCACGCACTGATCATGACCTTGCGGGCCATCGTCTCGTCCAGTGCCAGTCTCGACTCCTTCACCTGTACGATCAGATTGCCGCGATTACAGGAAACGATCTTCACCTTGCCCCCGGCATAGAATCCCAGTGACTCCAGGAAATGCTGTGTCTTATCATTTCCTCCGATGCGCTGAATCTCATATTCTTCACCCTGTGTTCCCATCGATAATGGCATCATCGTACCTCCTTTACATGATGTTGATGGCAGCGCCGAAGCGGGCTTCGGATCTTCTCATCGACGCGCCGCTGTCTGGTGCACGATGGGTCCGCCACATCTACATAGAAATATGAATTAGTCTCGTCTAATTAGATAAGCCTAACTTCACGCTAGTAAGTTAGCACTAACCTTTTTTTAAGTCAATAGATTTCGTTAAAATAATTAGTTATACCTAACTTTCGAATATCCACTCAGACGTGTTATACTATCGGGGATATATGATGAAATCTTCAAGTTTCTAAAAAGGAGTTTAGATATGAGTACGTATGCGACACATGAGTCGTCGGAGAATTATCTGGAGAGTATTCTGATGCTGGCGATGAGTCAGCAGGTGGTGCGTTCCATCGATATCGCAAATCTGCTGGGCTTTTCGAAGCCGTCGGTTTCGGTGGCGATGAAGCATCTGCGCGAGGAGGGGATGATCACGGTGGATGGCAATGGCTACATCGCGCTGACGGAGCCCGGGATGGCGGCGGCGAAGTCGACCTATGAGAAGCATGTGGTGATCACGAATATGCTGGTACGGCTCGGGGTGAGTGCGTATACGGCGGGGCAGGATGCCTGCCGGATCGAGCATGTGCTGAGTCCGGAGACCTTCGAGAAGCTCAAGGAGCACTATCTGAAGCTGCCAGGCATCGAGGACAGCGCGGAGTACCAGAAGCTGCAGATGATTCAGAATTTCGTACAGACGGTACCGGGGCGGCAGGACTGAGGTTTCTGTTGCCCCTTCGGAAACCCGTCTTGGACTGAGATACGCTTCCGGGTGGCCGGGCGAGGGGTCTGACCCCCGCGTGAATCCGATCATCATCTTAAGAATTTCGTAAGGGGGTCTGACCCCATAAACT
>ULTU01079692.1_pt1 | contig 12251 bp, 8 predicted proteins | sample 1957861 | NCBI WGS metagenome assembly ULTU01 (sample SAMEA4835742, study PRJEB28245) | human gut metagenome | biome: gut microbiome; material: fecal sample | place: Denmark | collected 2008
TTTACACGGTAAAAGCCGTTACAATAATAGAAATAATGGGACGCGACGCAGGATGGCTCACCGCCGCAGCGGCTCTTCCCTCTCTTTCGGGCATCGCTCCGGATCTTGTATATCTCCCCGAAGTTCCTTTTGATTATGAAAAGTTCTACGAGGATATTGCCGCAGCGTTTGAAAAGCATCCGAACGTTGTCGTTGCGGTTTCGGAAGGCGCACGCACGGCGGACGGAACCTACGTCGGTGAAGGCACTCAGAGCGGCGCAGTCGACGTTTTCGGTCATAAGTATCTTTCCGGCACAGGCAAGGCGCTTGAGCTTGCCGTAAAAGAGAAGTTCGGATGCAAAGTCCGCTCCGTTGAGCTTAATCTGCCGCAAAGATGCGCGGCTCACATACGTTCGAAAACCGATATCGATGAATCCGTTATGGTAGGCAAAGCCGCAGCAAATTATGCGGTAAACGGCGAAACGGGAAAAATGGCATGCTTTGTACGCACATCGTCAGATCCCTACAAGTGCGAAGCCGGACTTTGCGATATTGCTTCCGTTGCCAACGCTGTCAGAAGCGTTCCGAGAGAATTTATCACCGAGCGCGGAAACGGCGTAACTGAAGAATGTGTAAGATATATCGCTCCGCTTATAATGGGCGAAGCTGAATGCACTTACAAAAACGGGCTTCCAGATTTTATAACCCTCAAATAATCTGCGCACCTTATGTACGCATACGAAAAAAAGACCGAGTATTCCTATAACTTCGGCACGATAAAAGAGCTTTCCTACATCTGCCGAAGAAACGGGATAAACATTCCCGTGCGCGAGGATGTTGCTCCGCTTTCGGCAAAGCCGCAGTTGCGGCTCAAAAACGGAGATTATCTCACTCTTTCAAATTCAATTGCCGTAAATCCTATGGAGTGTCTTGATTGTTGCGACGACGGCTCACCGTCTTTCCTTTCGGAAAGGCGGTGGCTTCGTTTTGCATCGTCTGGCGCAGGACTTATATATTGCGGCACCGCCGCGCTTGATAAAGACTGTCGCCAAAGCGGCCGTCAGCTTCTTATCACACGCAATAATATACACAAGTATAAAATACTGATAAGCAAGATGAGGGCTGTGTCTTCCGCTCCTTTGATAATCCAGCTGTCGGCGGGAAAGATAAATTCGAAAGCACTTACGGAAAGGTTTTCCGCCGCTGTCAAGCTCGCTTTTGAGGCAGGCTTTGACGGCGTTGATATCAAGCTTTGTCACGGCGATATTCTCTGCACTTCACCCGATGCGGGCAGCGTTTTTGATTCGATAATCGATATCGCTCCTCATAACGCTGTAATCTCCTGTCGGTACGGCCTTTCGGGAAACACCGAAAAAGACGCGGAAGCTGTTTTATCGCTCTATGAAAAAGGACTTTCCGTAGCAAGCGTAACGTCAGGTTCACCTTACAAGATCAGCCACCTTTGCTTTCCGTCAAACATCTCGGAGGAAAAGCCTCCCGAACATCCGCTGAAAAGTCTTGAAAGACTTATCTGCGGGGCGGCTGAAATAAAAAAAGCCGCACCCGGACTGTGCGTCATTGCATCCGGAATGAGTTACCTGAAAAATCTTGCGCCGTATGTCGCGGCGGAAGTTATCGCTTTGGGAAAAAGCGATATGGTCGGGTTCGGTCGCGCGGCTCTCGCCGCCACAGATTTTGCAAGCAATTTTATTTCCGGAAAAACCGAGCTTAAAACCTCATGCATCGCATGCGGAAAATGCTCCGAGCTTCTTTGCGCTGAAATGACCGTCGGCTGTCCTATACGCGATCAGGAAATTTATTTGCCATTGTATCGCGAGCTTCGAAAGTCAAAAACACACCGTTTCTGATTATTCTTGTGTCATCTCGGTTTTTAATTTTATATATTTGTATTAAATTCTCTTTTCTATTTGCGTTATAAAACGCCGCAACACAGAATATGTGCTGCGGCGTTTATTTTTTTATTTGATTTTACTGAGTGTAAATCCATTGCCCGCAAGGGATATGTCATCTGTATTTCCGCTTGTAAAAAGTTCTTTTCCTCCGATATGGAATATCGTGTTAATATTTTCGAGTGTTTTGAGAGAGGTCTCATCAAGTTCATCCGCTATGAAAATTTCCGACGCGGAAAGCGCAATATCAAAGCACGAATTGTTCTCCGAATAAAGAACAAGCATGTCGGCAGCGCACCTGCAAAGACCGTCCGCCGCGCTTATATAACGTGTTCTGGAAGCACCGTTTTCGTATGTGTAGCAATTGTACTTTTCGCCTTCATACATAATATAATTGCGCAGATATACGACCGACATTTTACTCTTTGTGTTAAGTGTTGCCGCAACCGTGAGTTTACTGTTTTCTCTTACAACAATATCCGCCGAGAGCGTCTCGTTGCCAAAAAATCTCGTATAACCGTCATAGCTTGTTATATATCCGCGAGTAAAACCTGCAGATATCATCTCGTCAGCAATATGGTCGATTATAACAGCGTTCTTCAGCCAATAAAAATCAAGATAGCACTTTATTCCGTATTCGGTCGCAAAAGCCTTGTATTCATCCGAAACGGAAAGAAGTACCTTGTTGTCACCTAAAAGTTCAAGCTTTATGTCGGTGCCCGAATTTATAAATGCAGAAACTTCCGCAAAATACTCTTTTACACTGTCATTTTCGTAAGGATCGTATTCCCTTGCCTCTTCGTCGCTTTCGCTGTCAAGCAAATCGCCATAATCGTAATATATCGGAGCAAGATAAAGAAGCTTTTTCCTGTCTTCCGAAAAACTTTCAAGCGCCTTATACAGAAGCGGATCTATCTCCGTTTCTTCATTCGGATGCTGATTTACATACGCAAGATTTTTAGCTCCGTCATGCACGCTCTTTTCGTCAAGCGCATAATATATTTCTTCCATAGCACTTGTATAAAGCGATGAAAGCTTTTTATACTCTGTATTTGCCGAAACTCCGCTTACACCAATGTTATAAACAAATCGGAAATCGTCCGCGCAGGTATATCCTTTTTCGCTTCTGACTTCGACATCCCGCCATCCGCTCTCTCCCGAAATAAGCTTGTTCGCTCCATAGGCAAAAGCCATTGCCGCAATTAAAATAAGTGCGACAATGGCTATTATTCTTGGTGTAGGGTTCTTTTCCGAAAGCTCTATTTTTTCAACAGGCTTTACGTTCGGAGTTCTTTTTTCTCCGCCGAAAAATCCTCTGCCCATATTATTTTACCGCCGTTACAGAAGTGCAAGAAGCAAGCAAATAAGGAACAGAACAAGAAGTCCCGCGCGAAGCAGAAGGCCTATTATCGATCCTTTTTTGCAAGCCTTGAAGTTTCGTATATGCTTGTGACGTTTGAATATCGCCCCGACTATCAATCCTGTTATCGGAAGGAAGAAGCCTCCCACCGAATACCAAATGTTACCCGTGTCGTGGAGAGGAGTTTCAAGAATGTAGTTGCTGCCCGAAAGCATGTCTTCACTTTCCTTCTTTGATTCGCTCTGCTTTGCGCTTCCGCCGGGAACTATCGTGATCGACTTTATCGGCTCGCCTTTTTCTCTTATCGTCTTGTATTCCTCGATCTCCTTCTTATTTCCGAAGATATAGTGGTCGTGACCGATGCAAGTCATCTCCGGCTTGTCCTCGCTGTAATCGTGAACGGAAGGATCATAAGTAAAGAGCACCTTGTTCTTCTCAAGCTCTGGATCGGGTATCGGTATAGCCGATATAAGTGAGCGCGTATACGGATGGAGCGGATAGTTGAAAAGCTCTTCCGCAGACGCTATTTCAACGATATCGCCCTTATATATAACGCCGATATGATCTGAAATGAACCGTACTATCGAAAGGTCGTGCGCTATGAACAGATACGTTGTACCTCTTTCCTTCTGGAATTTTTTAAGAAGGTTAAGCACTTGTGCACGAATCGACACGTCAAGCGCTGAGATAGGCTCGTCCGCTACAACAAGCTCGGGTTCCATTACCATTGCTCTTGCAAGCCCTATTCTCTGACGCTGACCGCCTGAGAACTCGTGCGGATATCTTGTAAGATGCTCGGGAAGAAGTCCGACTTCTTTTATCATGTTTTCAACTTTATTAACTCTGTCCGCCTCATTTTCAAAGAGGTGGAAGTTATAAAGTCCTTCAGAGATGATATAATCCACCGTTGCACGCTCGTTGAGCGAAGCCGCCGGATCCTGAAATACCATCTGAATGTTGCGTATTACCTCACGGTCAAGCGAATAAGGAATTTTTCCGGAGATACGAACTCCCTTGTAGTCGATCTCGCCTGCGGCGCAGGGATTTACTCGTATAACCGCGCGACCTATCGTTGTTTTTCCTGATCCCGATTCGCCGACAAGCGAAAAGGTTTCGCCCTTGAGAATGTCAAACGACGCATTTTTTACCGCTTCTACGGCATTATCTCCTTTGCCGAAAGTGATATCCACATTACGCAGCGAAAGCAATATTTCCTTTCCTTCGCTGTTAAGCGGTCCATGCTCAGGCAGGTGATTTACTTTTTGCCCAATGTTGTTTTTTTCTTTTTTCATGGCCTGCCTCTCCTATATGTTGAATGCGTTTATCAGTTTTTCGTGGATGTTCTGAATAATTTCAGGTTTTTCAACCTTAGGCGCTCTCGGATCCAACAGCCATGTCTTTGCATAGTGTGTATCCGTAACGCGGAACATTGGCGGCTCCTTGAGTGTATCTACTTTAAGGCAATACGGATTTCTCGGAGCAAACGGGTCGCCTATTATACGATTGTAAAGAGACGGAGGCGTTCCCGTGATTGAATAAAGCTTTGTATTTTTCTGCGCGAGTTGCGGAAGCGAGGAAAGAAGCGCCCATGTGTAAGGATGACGCGGATCGTAGAATATTTCCTCTACCTTTCCTATTTCAACTATTTCACCGGCGTAAAGCACGGCAACTCTGTCCGCAATGTTGGCGACAACGCCAAGATCGTGCGTGATAAATACAATTGTATATTTGAACTCTTTCTGAAGGTCCTTCAGGAGCTGCAATATCTGAGCCTGAATAGTAACGTCAAGCGCGGTGGTAGGCTCGTCGCAGATAAGAATCTTCGGCTGGCACGAAAGCGCTATCGCTATAACTATTCTCTGTCTCATACCTCCGGAATACTGGAAGGGATAATCATCGAAACGGTTTTCTGCATTCGGTATTCCTACCTTTTTCATAAGCGTGAGCGCTCTCGCTCTCGCTTCAATCTCCGAGCATTTCTGATGCTTTATGATTATGGAGGTTATCTGCTTGCCTATGGTTATAATAGGGTTGAGCGATGTCATAGGGTCCTGGAAAACAGTCGCTATCTTCTTGCCGCGTATCTGTCCCCAGTCCTGCGAATAGCGGACGTTTGCAAGGTTTATAATACACGTTCCGTGAAGCTTATCTTCCGTTTCGTCAAGATATCTTACTCTGAAAACCGTGGAGTCGAACACAGAGTTTTTTACATCCTCCGAGTCGAGGTCAACACCCATTTGCATAGCTTTTTTCAGGCTTTTTTCAAGAGATCTTATAAGGCTTATGCGCTTGAATATACCGTAGCGCCCCACAGAAAGATATACTTCCTTTGCAAGCACTTCGTTTCTCTGCTTCTGCTTCTCCGAAATATCGCCGGATATCTCTTTTGCATATTTTGCATTGAGAGAAAGCATTTTTTCATCATATGCGTGCAGATATTCAATATCGGCTTTCGCCTCTGCGCGATGAGCTTTTACTATCTCTTCTTTTTTGTGTCTGAGATTTTTTATCTCTGCGTCGTATTCGGCAATTCGCTTTGAAACTTCTTTTATTCTGTCTTTTTCCTTTGAAGGGTCTATTGTCTGCTTTAAGTTGCAATCTTCTGTTCTCTTGAACATAATGTCGGAGATCTTGTCATCTATGGCTTCAAGCTCTTCGCCGCTTATGCCAAGCTTGCTTTTCTTTTCCGATTTGAGCGAAAGTATCTCCTTGTATGTCTCCGAACCGGCCTCAAGCTTTGAATAAAGATCAAGCTTTTTTCTTATTGAAGAAACAAGCGAGCGATCAACCGCACCTTTTTTAACACATGTATCGGCAAGCTCTTCATCGCTGAAAACAATACTTCCGTTGTCTATAAAACCGTTTTCATCAAGCATTCCGGCAAACGTTTTTGTAAATACCGATTTACCTGAACCGGATTCACCCACGATCGCTATCGATTCGTTTTCATAAATGTCAAGCGATATACCGCGTATAGCGGTGAGTATTCTTCCGCGCACGCGGAATTTTACAACAAGATCCTTTACGGATAATAAAACTTTGTTATTTTCCATTCTGTCTGCCTCCGTATAAGATCAGGTATGCGTTCTGGGGTCGGACGCATCGCCTAAGTTCTGTCCGACAACATACAGCACGACCGTAATAATGGAAGCCACAGCAACGGGACACCAGAATTCAAACTCAAATCCGGGCGTGAGCATTGAGCCTTCGGCTTCATAAATAAGCTTACCGAGCGACATATCGGACATTGAAAGTCCGATGTAGGAAAGGAAAACTTCGTATGAAATATACGAAGGAATTTCCGTTGCGGCAAGAGTAACTATTACCGATACCATGAAAGGCAGGATGTTTTTCATTGCTATGCGGAAAGTTGACGTTCCGAGGCATTTGGACGCGAGGTTGTATTCCCTGTCGCGTATAATGATTACCTGTGTACGAATAAAGTACGCAATGCCAAGCCATCCCGTTACGGTAAGAGCAAATACCATTGCCCAAAAACTTGCGGAAAGTATCATTACAAGTACCGAAATAAGAAGAATATACGGAACGTTTCCGATAATATTGTAGACCTCTGTCATAATAACGTCAACACGTTTGGAAAGTCCCCATACAGCGCCTATTATAACGCCTATCGTCATATTTATGGCTGCGCATACAAATGCAAGCGAAAGCGATATTCTTGCGCCGCTCCAGAGTGCGTCGAATGTGGACTGTCCCACTGCGCCTGCACCGAATATCCAATGTATACTGAAGCCGTGCTTTGCTATTGCCGCTTTGGGCGTAAGATGCTTCGCGCCTTCAAGCATAAGGTTTGCATATTTGTCGTAGCCAGAGAACATCGGATAAACGTAAGCAAATATTACAAGAACCGCAAGTATGGCAAGAATTATAATGTTTATTCTCTTCTTGAAGAAAACTCTCATAACCGAGCGCCAGTATGAATAACGCGGAGCCGTTATTTTTTCGGCTTCTGCTTCGCTGTTGTCAACGCGAGAAAAGAGTTCTTCCTCGCTCATGCCGAACTCATCAAGAGAGATAAGTTTGCCTTTATCCATATCTGTCACCTCGCTTTACTTGAGAATGAAATTCTCGGATCCACCAATGCCATAAGAATATCACCGAAAATTATTGAAAGTATCGAAAGCGTTGAATAGAACAATGTAAGTCCTACTATAACGCCGTTATCGTAAGTGTTTATCGCCGTAGTAAGAAGGTTGCCGGCACCGGGAACGAGGTAAACACGTTCCGTGATAATAGCGCCGGAAAGCGCTCCGAAAACGCTTGCCGGAATACCGTGAATTATCGGTATAGCTGCGTTTTTAAGAATATGCCCGGAGAATATCTCCCCTTCCGAAAGTCCGCCCGAACGCGCAAATTTTACATAGTCCGAGTTCATCTGGTCTACCATGTAACGACGTAGCCACTTCATAAGTCCGGCTATGGACGGAAGTGCAAGCGATACTATGGGAAGGATATACATCATCTTCGTTTCGCTTTCCATAAGGAAAGACGTGGGAAGACCGAGTTTTCCGCCTATCGCCTTGAACATAAAAATGTATGCAAGCGACGGAACCGCTATGATAAACACGATATAAAGCGTGCCTATCTTATCTACAAGCTTGTCCTTCTTTCTTGCCATAAGTATGCCGAGCGGCACTGCAAGGAAGTAAGACATTATAACCGAGATTATGCCGATTATGAACGAATATCCGAGTTTTGAATGATTGTTCTTTACCGCGTTTGTGTTGATGTAATCGTCAACATAGCGGTCGGAGTAGATTTCAGCCGTGTCTCTTGCACCGGCATAAGCATATGTTGCCGAATGAAGATCATATGCGCTGTCCTCAACAAGTCCTGTCGGATAAACCGTTTCTGATTTTATATAAGCACCCTGAGATTGTGTCATCGTCTGGAAAACGTCAACGTTACGGTTTACCGATATCGAAACGCCGAGATTTATCGTTATAAGATTCTGATGAACAAACGGGAATTTATTGTCGAAGTAAACGAGATATTTATATTTCGTGCCGTTGCCTATTATTGCAGGAGAGAACTTGTTTTTTGCCACCTCTCCGGTTCCGGGCTGAGTGTTGTAGACGGGATCATAAAACGTAAAGGTAAGTCCCCTGTTCTCTATATCGTCTTCAACGTAGTGAATGTTATCAACGGACACTACCCTTCCGAAGAAGGAAATCATTCTTTTTATCATAGGGGTATTTTTGTATACGAAAAGCTGCTGTTTTCCACCGCTGGCAACCTTTTTGGATGATACCATTACAGCGTCAAGACGAACGGCAGTATATCCCTTTGATTCATAATATTCTTTGAATTTTGCCGCATATTTTTTTGCCGTCGGATTGTCTTCGTTTTCTTTGGTTGCAATGTTGGCAGCCTCAGCGCATATTTCTTCGGTTATTTCGCCTGACTTCACAAGCGAGGTAAGATATTCGTTATATGTTATATAGTCAAGATAGCCGAATTTTTCCCATTGGGAATACTTGTAGATTTCTCGGTCGTTATTTACTCTTTTTGTGAACGTGCCGTCATTGGCAAATATAAGTTCGCGATCCATAAGCGTATATACCAGGAGCATTACGATCGCGACGACGATCACTACGGAAACAAGCCCGTGAAGCAACCGTTTCAGTAAGTATTTTGTCATAAGCCGTATCTCTCATTATATGCATAATAAGGGGACAGGAAAAATCGCCGCCCCCTTATTATACAGTTATTTATTTAATTTTTATTAAGGCAAAAAATCAATAAAGACCGATGCTCTTCGTCATGTAGCCGTCGCCGTCCGGGAGCATTGTATCAAGATAAGTGGAAGGATCACCGTAGTCAGGACCCCAACCGGAGTTATCCATGATATTATAGTTCATGCCGTCACCCGTGGGGGGATAATAGCCTGCGTAGTACCAGTTAAGAGCGTTTGAACCGCCGCACTTGATAAGTCTGATTTCAACAAGTCCTTCAAGAGAAGACTCGATGGACTGCTTGAGAGCGTTTGCTCTGTTGGAGTAAGTCTGGTTTACATCATAGTAAGGAAGTTCAAGGATGATCGGATTTTCCTTTGTGATTTCAACGCCCTTAGCCTTGAGTTCTTCAACAGCCTTCTTGAGGTTTTCACGAGCGTATGCAGCATTGTACCAACCGTCAAAGCCTGCGGATGAACCTACGCCTTCATCAGCTGTAGGATCCCAAACTTTAACCTTAACGCCGTCTGCATCAAGAGCAGCCTGAAGAATAGCACCGTAATATGTGCCTGCCTTGAATGTTGTGTCCTTGCCGCCGATCTTAACGGTTACGTCCTCGTCGATAGATACGAACGTGCCGGGAACATAGGAGTTAACAAGGTTTGTGAGCTTAAGATCATCACCCTGAGTTGTAGCATTGTATACACTACGGTCAAGACCCGTAACAACTGCAAGACGGAAGTTTCTGTTTTCCATTGCAAGGTTTGTTCTGATCTTATCTGTATCGTTCATTTCGGAAACTGCAATTGTTGCGTCGTTGAAGTTAGCGTAAGCTGCACGATAGAGGTTGAGGAACATCGGGAAAGCCGTTGCGTCCGTACCGGAAATGTAAGAATATTTGTCAAAGAGACCGTCTTCTTTAGCCTTTGCAATAGCCTGAGTGTTGAGACCTGCGCCTGCAAATGTGCCGTCCTTCATAAGCGTGTAGGATTCTGTAGGATCCTGACCGTCGATGAATCTCCAAACGATCTTCTTGAGGTTTACGTTGTCTTTGTTCCAATATGTGGGGTTGAGGTCGAATACGACGGAGTTCTTCTCTGTTGCGGATGTTACGAGGTACGGTCCGCAGTAAGCAATGTTTTCAAAAGAAGTGCCGTATGTGTATGTGTCCTTCTCTTTTGCTGCAGCATATTCTTCAATACCGAAAGCGCCGCCCTTTGCACGGAAGTACTTTTCGCTGATAGGAGCGAAGCAACCGTATCCGAGCATTGTTGTGAAGAATGAGCAGGGAGCTTCGAGAGTGTATACAAGAGTATAGTCGTCTGTAGCCTTAACGCCTACCTCAGAGAAATCTGTGATTTCGCTGTTCATGTACTGAGAAGCGTTTTTGATCTTGCCGTCAACGAGGAATTCAAGACCTTCCTTAGCGTCCATCATGTGCTGCATGCCTTTTACAAAGCTGTGAGCTGTAACGTCTTCGATAACGTTGCCCTGATAGTCAACCCATTTAACGCCCTTACGGATGTGGAATGTGTATGTGAGACCGTCTTCGGAAACTTCATAAGACTCAGCAAGTGCGGGTCTCTGAACGTTTTCAACGTCGTACTCAAGAAGTCCGTCGTAAGTGTTTACGATAGCTTCGGCGTCAGCAGCCTGCGATGTTGCAAGTGCGTCCCATGTCGTAGGATCGGATGTGTATCCGAGAGTATATACGTCGTTGAGCTCGTAGCCTTTACCTGCAAGGTAGCTCTTTGCCCAAGCTTCATATGTGCCTGTACCCCTAAGCTCTGCCCATTTAGCCTTCATCTCATCGCGAGCAGCGGGTGTGAGCGGATCGCCCTTGACGATGACAGCCTGATGGAATCTGTCGGAGTCGTTGCCCCAAAGTACGGATGTGATCGTATAAGGAGCAACTCTGGATATAGCGTAGTTACCGCCCTTTGAAGATGAGGGAAGCATTACGCCCTGACCGAGAAGCTTAGCTTCCGCGATAGCCATGAGAGCAAATCTTTCGGATTTGCTTTCAGCTTTCAGAGCTGCCTGATAGTATTCGTTGAATTCTCCGAGCACCTGTGCATAGAGCGCGTCGGAAACTTCCTGATGTGTCTTGCCTGCATAAGGGTCTGCAAGGTCAACTTTCGGTTCAACGGGAGTCTTCTTACAGGAAGCCAGCGCGAGAACGACCATGCAAAGTGCGAGAGCAAGAGCCAGAACCTTTGTGAGTTTCATTTTGTTTTTCTCCTTTTCATAATATTTATTTTACCTTTTCTTTCGGAAAAGGCAACCTACCGCCGAAAAAGCTTTTGGTTGGTTTAAGCCGACGGCGGTATATCATTCACCGATTTATGTTTCAAAACTATGAATAATATTTTATATATTTTATCAAATCACCGTTTGTTTGTCAATGTTTTCAATAAAATAATTTCATGTGCGAGCATTTTTATTCAAAAAAACGGAGTTTAAAATAAAATTTTTTAATGTGTTTGTGCAAAAAATGCAAATTTTTTTCTGTGTTTTACATCAAGTGCAGAAAACCGCAGTCGCATTCAATACATAAAATGCGTATTTTTATCGATATTTATTCGTCCGACCGAAAAACGCGTCTTCGCCGCAAGGCGAAAACGCGTTTTTTCAAAATTATAAATTCATTCGGTTTCAGTCGTTTTCAGTAAGAAGGGCAAAAATTTCAGCCAACTCGCAAACATCGTTTTTTGTAATGACACCGGCGTCATACGCCTCCTTGACAAGATAGAACTTCCCTTCCTTATACATATAAAGCGGCTGCCCGCTCGGGAACACGATTTCATACTCCGCCACATAAACAGGACGATACGCTTCGGTATAATCGATTCCGTCGCCGCCGATCATCACGGCTTCACATCCGCTGAAATTGCCATAATAGCACATTATAAACAGATCGCTCGGAGACTGCGGCGAATATACCGATCCTTTTTCTGTCAGATTCTCATCCGAAAGTTTTTTGAAGTATGCTGTCTTAATTTCGGACGCAACAGCCTGATCCATTTTCGGATTGTCATATTCGTTAACGGGGATAAGCTTTGCGCTTTTTGACTCGCACGAGCAAAGTACAACCGTAAGTGCAACCATGATTATTGCGGCTATCATTGCAGCTATCCTCTTTCTCATAACTTCTCCTTATTTTATCTCCGTAACAACTCCCATGAACATCGGAAGATTTGTATTTGTATCGACTATAAAATATACAAACGGCCTGTCAAGCTTCACTGTTTTTATTTTAGGCATCTCTACGCCGGTAGAGTCTGGCACCACCGCCGTTACGGCTGG
>ULTU01091891.1_pt1 | contig 12225 bp, 27 predicted proteins | sample 1957861 | NCBI WGS metagenome assembly ULTU01 (sample SAMEA4835742, study PRJEB28245) | human gut metagenome | biome: gut microbiome; material: fecal sample | place: Denmark | collected 2008
GCCGTCATAAAACTTTCCGACCCACATCGTGTCATTCAGAATAGTGTCAAGAGTAAGCATAATCTATACCTCTTTCCTTCTCAATCTGTATTAATTCTGATCTACTTTACAATTACAGTATAAAGTATATCGAAGGAAATAACAAGTAAAATAACTATCAATATATAATGGGAATGGGAAATTGTAAGTAATGTGTTCTTGTCGTAGCTTATCCCCACGAAATTGAAATCCTAACAACGTTGTTGTTGAAAAGTTTCTCATTTCGGATAGAAATGTGATAACCAAGATTTTCAAATTGAGTAACGCATTCTACAATCCTGTCATAATCCGAACAACCGTTTGCTAAAACAACACTTGTTTGGTACATTCCTTCGCTTACAGCTTCTTTTATTGACCTGTTAATCCTATTTGTTAAGGAGTTGTATTCATCACAAAGTCGCTTAGCAAATTCAGCGGAGTAGATAGTATTGTGCATATCATTCATCCCACCTAATCTTAATAGAGATATTGTAGTAACTATGACCCCAGTCATCTATTTCAAGATGACGTTCTACTTTTACATTGTACCCTAATTCTTCCAGAATTTTACCATATTTTCTTTTTGCATCCTTTGTGCATTGTTCTTCTATGATAACTTGACAGCTATAGTATCCGCGCTCTGTAGCATTTTTGATAGCATCAGCAATTTTGCTACAAGCATCGTAGCTGTTAGCGTCATCAGAAAGCTTTTTTGCAGTAGAAGCATTGATGATCATTGAATTTTACCTCCTGTCGTGAATCATATAAGATATTGTATTCAATTACTCCAGTCAAACTGATCAAAATGAATATGTTTCTTGATGTATTCCACCTTCTCCTTGTCATTCCATCTCTTCAAAAGATTCATATCGACAGTTGAAGCATCAATGTCCCACTTTCGGATGAACTCCTCGTAAGTTTCATTCGGATCCTTTCTACTAAAATCAGGCCTAGTGCCATCTCTAAAAATTCCAGAGAAGTATTCGGTTGCATATCCGCCTGTCTTCATAGGTACACAAATTCCGGGCTCGGAAATGATTCTCAGAATAGGTTTACATTCGCTGGAATAGTCCGAAGACAGATCAATGTTTACTACATGATTATTCAAAGTCATGTCATACGAGTACAGAGAGTATGCATCTGCTTTTTCGTATTCATCGTAAAAAGAGTCTCCTCCAATCCGAAGCATTTTACCACACCGCTGACAAATATGAATGATATCCATATTCTTTTCACACGCCTCATCAACAAGGTCCCAGCTAATCATATGAATACGACCACAGCTGCAAGGATAGACAGAAAATCCACTAGCCATATTAGTACCTCCAAATTTGAATTCTATTGATGTGTTGATTACTTCAAATCCTCTAAACCTTCAATACTTCTCATTGTCTCACAAGTGCGGTCCCAAGCCTCTTGATAGGTCTTCGCACCGTTTTCAAAAGGGGGATAAAGAACCAAAGAATTCCACGTAGAGTAATGAGTATCATAGTAATGATTCTTAGAAGAATCGAGCATAAGCAACCGATACTGAAGATACATGAGCTTCTTGATGTAATGATAACGAGTCATATTTTTTACCTTCCTTTCTTTACTATAATTATATAGTAATCTTCTTTGTATTACAAGTTCCTAACTAAAATAATCATACAAAAATAAATCGGTGTGAATCAATACTCACACCGATTGTAGAAATTCTATTAAATCTATTTCAATACCACAATTGGTAGAAATAGTCAGAGAGCATCTTGAAAGCTATATTCTTACAGCGAAGCATTTCATCATAAATGGATTCATCCACTTTGACATCTTTAGTGAACCAATCCTCTCCGTAAAGTCTTTCACCAACAACTTCTTGTTTACAGTTTTCAAAATACCAAATCATCTGTTCAACAACCTGACGAGTCTCTTCTTCTGTGAAATACTTTAATTCACCTTTAGGTGACTTCGGATCAACGAATAAGCTTATATTATGCTTATTATATTCAGTCAGTAACACAATCATTCTGTCAATAAACTGATCGTTTAAGTTGAAGATATCTTGATCATCAAAACCTTTCCAAGCCCGGCGCCAGGCATAACGAAGTTCCCATCTAAGTTGTTTGAGTTTGTAAAGAAATCTACATCCCTTATATTTATCTCTAAATCCGTTAAGTCCTATCTTATACATACTCAGCCCTCCGGTGCACCATAATCCGCATCAATTAGCCGCATCGTTTTTACCTCCGCAGTCTACATTTTGACCAATACATTCCGCCACCTTATCCATGAAAAACTTCGCGTGTTCTTCGCTGGTAAAATAACCGCAAATTTTGATTGCATTGCCTTCTTCTACACATAAAGCAATGCGTCTTTTGTCGCTAAACCGGTATGCACCTGCCTTAATTTTCCCATTAGTCAACACTGTCGGCATTGCTGTCACCTCCATTCATTTTCGCACCGCAGTTAGGGCAGTATGACGACCTTAATTTATTTTTTCTATTACACCAAGCGTAATCTTCCTTGTATACTTTTTTATGACAAATTGAACAATATACCCCCGCATTCGAGCACTTGGTTAACGATATCCATTGCCCATGCCGCACCGGGGCTACATCAGCGGAGGGCTGACGATTGATTGCTCTGAACACAGCCCCGATATTAAAAGGTTCTGTGCTAGTAGCAATATCATTTTTTAAGGCCTCGCGCTCAATATATTCAGACATTATAAATCCTCCTGTTCCATCTTTGCCCCGCAGTTGGGGCAGTAGTTTGTTTCTCCAGTGCTGTTTTCAGTCGCATCATACTTGCACGATGAACACAGAACAGGATAATCACTCCAGCATCCGAAATCTCCATCACTATCAAATCCCCAATAATCCTTTTTGTGCTTTGCTTTCATCCACCGCCCATGACGCTCCGGCACAACATCGGCGGCGGGAGCGTTGAGTATTTCTCTTTGCGCTCTATCAAGACCACGGTCAAACCCTTCTCCATAGGAAGAATTAGGAGGATTTTTGTAATAATATTTTCTTATTTTTTGACTTATCGCTTCCCGTTCGATATATTCAGCCATTGCCAGCACCTTCTTTCCGTATTCCTCGACTGCAGAAGTCGTTTCCAGATCTCCAAAAACCATCATTCGTTCTCACGCAAACCATTGCATCATCCGTCTCACTATCCCAGCTGCCGAATTTGCACTCCCGGCACCTGACCACTTCCACAGCGTCAACAGTTGGAGCATCTGCGATTTGTTTTGCGTCTACATAGCCATAAGCCCCATCGGCATTAGCCTCTTTAATGAGTTCGTTTGCATCAATCAGGCGCTTTTTAATTGACGCTTTTTCCCCCTTAATATCCATTACTTCACCAACCTCCATCCATTCTTTCTAATAATCCTCTCCATGTTTTCTTTACCCACAGGATTCATAGTATGAAGATGGAAAAAATATCCAGTATCTACGATTTTTGCTTGCTCAAGCCAATCAAGAATACGGATATAATCTCCCCCATCTTTTTCAAAGTCACCTGCATCATGATCGAGATTAATATAGATAGTGTCGCTTGTGAAACTTCGCTCATAACACTTGATTGCAGTAATAGCTTGATTTACAGAACGAACCCACAGCCATTCGTCACTGGGTGGAGTTCTAACATCGTCAACCCAAAGCTTCATGTATACTCCTCCTTAAACTACACTTATATTATATAGTGAGAGTATAAAGAAGTCAAGTTAAATATGATGATAGTTATATTTATTTTTCAATATTCATTTACTTAGAAGATGCATAGGGGTCATATTCAGAAGGATCTGCCTTATTTGCCCACTCAACCCACTTAGTAACCTTTTCTCTAAGCTCATCGTCGAGTAAGAAGGGTTCTTGCACAAGAATAAGATTCGAGTTCTTCTTCATAATATTTGCATTATCTACAATTTCCTCATAATCAATAGGGAATTGTAGCATCTTAGAATAAACTCTGTCACCACGTGAATTAATTTTACGAGTAAATGTTGCTTCTCTGAACTTAAATCTCTCTGTTAAGTGAGGATTAAGTGTTAAATCATATTTTACTATATAGCCAATTTTCATCCAATTTTCCTCCCCAGGCAATCAACTTCGATAATATCGTTGTCAAGCACATCTGTTTCGTAAAGCATCTTTTCCAATGCATGAAGTTCATTGAAATAATATTCAAGTTCTTTCTTGAGATTCTGTATTGCCTCTTCTTTTGTCTCCCCGTATCCACGGATATTCGTTATATCAAATTCATGATAACCATCAACATCATTAAACAAATAACAGGTATGTGATTGCCATTTTTCTTTACCATCGTTATGATGTGCAATTTTCATTAACATAGTTAATCCTCCTTCCACCATGATTTAATGTCTCTATCATCAATTTCTTTGTGTGTTTCTGTTTCATAAAACGACTCATTAACACTATTCCATATTGCATTAACAACCTCTGTTTTCAATAAGTGATTGTGTCCATAGTAGTTCTGGTATGTCAGACTCAACATAAATTCCTTTCCATCATTTCCGTATGTCGGAATCGGATCATCATATTTGCTAACCCACATAATAATCACCCACATTCTTAGCACACTCAGGACAATAATCTCTATTGCCATCTACATAATGAACCCACCCAACTTCTTTTGCTTTATCAAGGGCTTCATTATAACTACTTGCATACGGACTATGTTTACCACACCCGTCACAAATTCTATAATTGTTAGTTTTTGTTTGTATACCACTTACAAAGAGTAAGGCAAAAAGAGCTATCCACCATTTATTAAACAAGATTGCAAGTGCAGTCCAAGCAATTATTGCTACAATATTCTTAAAGGCCCATGCCCATACAAAACTTTTATTCATAATGATATTCAAATTGCTCCTTTCATTTTTACTGCTTAAAAACCTCTCTGGGAATTTTATGCTCTTCACCCAAAGCACGGGCCAATGCGATTGCTTCACCTACTCGGTCATTAAATTTATCCTTCGGACCGCACTGAGCGACACCGACTCTTCCATTGACAAGAATAACGGTGGTAATACCTGTTACACGGTCTCGACCTACCTTACAAAAAGATTTAAAGTTATGCGCGTAAAGATATTGATCTGCCCAAGCAACAATGTCAAAGTAGGGCTTGATAATAATTGCACCGTCAACGACCTCCAGGCTTATCTTGTCATTCCTTTTAAGGTTGAGAGCTCCGCGGATAACAGGCGGAATATAAATAGTACTATCCTTACTGATAGTAACAGTACTCTTGATAGTCTTCATCTTTTTGCCCCTTTCTTTTTTACTTTTTCAAGAAATAGAATGGATCGGAAATGTAAAAAAATCCCATAAGGAAATTTACCACCGGAGTAAGCGACCACACGATCAAAGTAAGACGACAAGAAGCTTTTGAGCGTTCTCTTGCATTGTCCTTAAGGCTTTCATCAATGTTGTCCCAGTTTCTCTTTGCGACAGAAACAAAATTGAGAATGCCAAGCCAATAGATAACGATTCCGATGATGTAGAGGATGATGACAATTTTCATTCTAGTTTTATTTCCTTTCTTTACTATACTATTCAATCATCACACAAATTTTCTTCTATTTTACAATCAATCATTGAAGAAAGTCCCTCTTTCTCCAAATCTGATGTTGAAATATACAACCCTGTCGAAAGGTTTACCACACCTCCGATACCGTTTCTATCACAAACTTTCATGTAGTCATATACGGAATTGGGAAAATGAAAAATCGTACCCTCTTTTATAAAACCGACATGAATTTTCATTTTATTCAATCCCCCATTCTTTAAAAAGTCTCAAGTCCCCATTTTGTTCAATTTCAAAAAGCTCATATTCCTTCTCCCAGAAAAGATTTTTTGCATTTTCAACAGAAGTAATGCAAATAGGGATATAATCGGGAACTTCGGAATTTTTATACGATGGAAAATACTTTATGACAAGAATAGATTTTGGGAAGTTCATTTTATTTTCTCCTTTCTTAATCCACCTTTAATTCAGATTGTCTGTTCCTATATTTAGTACATTTGTGACAATTAAAAATTCCGAAAGGCAGGTCCTCCTTCTATTACTTGCAGTAATTTTTTCTATACCCTTATTTTCTTTACACTAATATTTTAATATACTTTCATGTTTTTTACAAGTAAAAAAAAAAATTGATCCGCCAACTCTATTGAGTCAACGGATCTTTTTATCTGAACATTCTATTCTTGGAGGCTAGAATGAATGCTTACTCTTTATATACTTTGTATACCCATAGAATGAAATATATGAAAATATTTTCTAATCTTATTACATCTTCTATTCTTAATTCTTGTACCTTATCAATGTATTCTAATACTTCTTCTAGTTCTTCTTCACTTGTTTCCATCCAAGGTTTTTCAAACCCTTCGTGACTGAACTCTTCCCATATATCTTCTGCTTTATTTTCTTCTATCCCTAGGTATACTAGTAATCTTTTTACTCTTTTTATATCTTCTTGTTTTGTCATACTTAATTTAGCAGTGAACTATTATTATATTTGATATTAATTCTGCTAATACCTCTCTACATTGTTATTACTTAATAAAAGTCTTTAGGATCTACTCCGTTATACTTATAGGGATCTGTATGATATAATTCTTCATCTTCGAACATTTCTCTTGCATCTTGTTCAAAATAATCTTTTATATCTTCGCCTAGCATTTCTTCTATTGTATCATCTTCTGCTACACTAAACACATGATCTATGAAATAAGTACCATTACTTGTTTCATATGTAATATCATCTTCCGATGTAATTTCATTTTCTTCTGCAAGGTCACTTATGTTTTGATCTGTGTCTTTGTATTCTTTCCATGCTTCTCTTGCAAGTTCAATTTCTTTTCCAGGATGTCTCCTTGATATTTCTTCAATATAGTCTGATACATCTGCATCATATATATATTCGTCAGTATCATATTTTCTGCTCCGAGAAGGAAAATCATATTTTATTTCCATAAAGTAAACACCTCATATTAATTTGTACTATAATAAGTAATACAAGTTGTTTTGCTACTGCAATTCATTACAATAGCAAGAAAGGTAAAATAGTAATTCTTAAAGAGTATCTTTCGACTTACACGGCATCACCAACAACCGTCCATCATATTTTTACATTTGAAGTATATTTGAAAGTTTAGTGTAATACAAGTAAAGTGAGGATACATATTCCTCACTTTACTATTTGCATTAACTATTCAGGAAGATATGCCCACGCATACACACCATCCCAAAAAATCGATTCATCAAGTTGATATACATCAATTACACCGTCGTTTTCTATAACACATGTATCAACGTCAGTTCCCCAATCAGTCCTTAGTAAGATACGTTCTCCGTCTTTAGGCATAGGAGCTTCAAAAGTATACTCTGGGATCCAATCTTCTGACACTCCAATAGTAGCATATTGATTTATTTCTTCTTCCGTAAGATCTCGAGGTAAAACTTTGTGCCATTTAACTACGCTAGTTGTATTATCAGAGGTTGAGAGATTATATTCACTGGCGTCTACAAGTGTCACTTCACTTAAAGAATACACTGATAATGAATCAACTTCAATAACCTCATTCTTATATGCTATCCCCTTTTTCATATCAGTTCCATAACGGAAACAAACCTGTACCGGTTTGTTGTAGTATGTAATATTCATAGAATCCAGAAATGTGCATAATCAGTTAGGTCTGCTGTTTCATAAGATGTTGTAAATTCTTCCCAAGAGTTAATAATGTCAAGAAAGAACTTCTTACACCCAGGAAGTGTTCCCCATCCGTTACTTGATTCGTACTGCTTGTACTTATCAGGATGTTCACAAAGCTCTCTATACCCATTGATGATGTGAGGAATAACATCTTTGCACAAGCCGTTATCTGCTTCGTTATTCCACTCCAATCCTGTGGACTTCATAATCATTTCACGAAGATTCCATGTTGTATTAGCTTCACAGTTTCCTACATCTACCCAGTTATCGATATCTTCAACTCTTACACGGAATGAAATATCATAACTCATCAATACTTCACCTCACTTTGTAGTACTACCGAATCCTCCATTTCTCTGTTTTTCAGGAGGTTCCTCATTAATAAACTGATAATAAGGGACAATGATTCCCTGACAAACGGCATCGCCCTTGTTAATAACTAATTCACTAGGGCTGTCGTCAGATTCAATCTTGGGCATATACAGCTTTACCCAGATATGCCCTTCATTATCAGAGTTAGTATAATCTGAGTCAACAACCCCTACTGTGTTGCAAAGTCTCGTACTTGTACGGAAACCCACGCCACTACGAGGAACAATCATTAGGAAACAACCAGAAGGAATATTGCACTTAATGCCTGTAGGAAATTTAACTGTTTCACCAGGATGCAGAACGCAAGACACTGGGGAATAAATATCATATCCAGCAGAGCCCGCTGTTGCCCGCTTAGGCAATTTTAGGTCTTCCCAGGGTACATATAGGGAGTCAATATTAAATAGGCTGCTACTAATTGCAGCGTCGTACTGCGAGTGCGAAACCTTACGGAATCCATACATTTCATCGTTAATAATCATCTTTTATCCTTTCTTTTAACCAATACGATATGCCGTGTAAACACATTTCTCTGTGCAGTCCCATGTATCATAGATAATACCATCTACACAGCAAGACCAGTGCTTTGCCATGTTAAGAATATACTTTCACTTAGGATGTGCGTTGAAGTACTGATACATGTATCCACGTCCCCCTCATTGTTATAGCATAAATATGATGAAAATACAAGTTACACTTCTTTATTGGAAAGTTGTTTCATTTCATAAAGATAGTCATACAGTGCTTCTGGGGAGTCAAGTTTATATTCTTTTTCATCCACAGTAATTGAAGCATGAGGAGATTCATAAATATAGTATTCAATATCATTTCCGTAGTTTGGATCCTCCGGGGAATCCATAATAATACCTAGTAGCTTACAAATAGTAATAACCAATGATTCAGCGGCATCAAACATGAAATAGCCGTCCCCCACAGTACTAATTGCATCATTTAACACCTCACTGTGTTTCTGATATTTCTCGATTGTTTTGAATACATCCAAGAATTCCTCCTTGGTAATATTCACTGTGTTAACAAAATTTCTATTACTCAACTAAATCATCCTCCAATACAATAATATTCATTTTTTGAGTGTATGCTGTACATCTATCAATAGCAATGATACCTGGCGCTGTGTAGGGATCCCAGATAGCATCATCACCAAATTCACTCACATTAAATTTTACTGCGTTACCCCAAGAACAATGCCAGTGTCCACAAATAATAGTTTTATCTGGCAGTGTCTTCCCTTTCATTTGCATTTCCATTCCATTTAGCCATCTTGCTTTTTTCCAAAGATTACTGTCACGCCAGTCTTTCTTAGCAGAAGTAACTGGAATCCATCCATGAACAAATACATATCGTTTAGTCTCATAGAAGTCCACCATTTGAGAACACAGGTTATCAAAAATACCGTATAACTTTGTATAATTAACGTCACCTAGTGAACTATCCCAAGCAAGCTGTAATGCTGTGTCATATGTTCCATTATGAATATCATGGGACAATGGATATTCTCTAATAATCATGTCTTGCATCAGATCTTCATGATTACCTTTTACCATAATCTTATTATCAACTTCATGAATAAATTTTAGCATATCTTTTGCTTCTGGTCCTCGGTCAAACAAATCTCCACAAAAAACAAGCAGGTGATTTGGGTTATCTACCTCAAACCCAACCTCACTAAGGGTTCGTCTGAGAATTGAAGTAAAACCATGTACATCAGATACTGCAAATATTTTCATTAACTAACTCCCTCATGTCAAACTAATTGTTAATATTTTAAGGTTTATACCAAAAGAATACAAGTAAAGAGGGCAGCATAAGCCACCCTCTCTTTTTTGATGTATAACTAGCTATATCAATTTAGTTTTGTAACTTTACAAATTTTACCTTGAAATCCTAAAGCATTAACAGTACCGGATTGTTTAATGTCATAATTCATTGCATCTGTATCCACAATAAATTCCATCATACAATGATTAGCGGTAGTGTAACGGTGTGTACTATCAGTATGCACATCACTCTTTATATCAGACAATATTACTGTCCAAGTAGCACCCTCATCTGTTTCTATGCGCAGGATATCACCTAACTCACCGTAGTAAGTTCCCATAGCGACACAGAAATGTTCGTCAATTTTTCTAAGTCCATTATCATCCGTATAGGCACATTGTTGCATTTGATATTGAGTACTGGAAGTATCTGTCAATGCTCTATAATCCATATAACTCTTAAAAGAAGACGCTTCGGTAGATACTTCATATACTTGTTCAATGTTAGTTACTTCTTCCGCCGGTGAACTGCTTTCTGTTTGCGTTGTGTTTTCAATAGTAACTGCCTGAACAGCCGCTCGAAGTAATGATTGAGACTCAATGTCTACTTTTGGTTCCGCAGTTTTATCTTTTGCGGGAATTAGTAACAACACTATAAGTGAAATTACCAGAAATAATTCACGATGATTGTCAAAAAATGCTATGACACATTGTTGTGCTTTTCTATAAAAATTAATGATATTTAAGCTCCTTTCGTTCGGGTCAATAAGACCTTCCCGCCAGTTATACTTTGAGTACCTCCTTTATTTTTTTTTTAATTTGTAGGATTTCAAAATAGTGTTACGCAGCTAGTAATGGGTGCTGCCCTAGCTGCGTAACACTATAAAAATATATACAATTCTTTACAGAAGTGTTACACTTCCCACCTTGAAAACATTTTCAGCCTTTACAATGAAAGTATCAAGCTCATTGCAATTATGCTCTTTGAAGAAAGAGGGAAGGATATACTCCTTATACTTAGCAAAAAGCTCATCTTTTGTAAAAACCAATTCATTAACTCCGTCCACGACTACATCGTAGAGAACCTTTGTGTGGCTACCCTTTGGAAAGGTGCTAATATTAAGATAGTATGTATCCTTTTCAGGATGGTACTTGATTTTATTGGGAATAACCCAAGTAAAATTTGTAGGCTTGTAAGGCTTATTTTGCTGGGCAGCAAGCCTATCCGCTACTCTCTTAATATTGCTATACTTGACTCCCAAGCGACCTGTTGTAGTAACCCACTTTTTGATGTGTACTCTATTACGATACTTAGCTTTTACAGGAACCTGAGAAGTATACCCGATACGAACACAAGCGCCATTACGAATTTTACTGACAGCCTCGCACAACATTTCAAGAGTCATATCTATTACTTCCTTCCTTTTAGTATAACTATAGTATATTAGAATATCTGTCAAAAAACAAGTAAAACGACGGAGAATATCCCCGTCGCCTTACTTTTGTTATTACTTCTTACGCGACAGAACGAGCCTTTGCTCTTTCCATCATCTTGAAGAACATCTGATCCAGAATAACATTACCATCCAGGACCTTACCGAAGTTCTTTTCCTTGTAATTTGCAGTTGCTCTCTTAGGAGCTACATGGGTTGTAAAGTCAGAGGCGGCCTGTACAGCACCCCATGCAGTGTTCTTGAACTTGAGGATATCAGGTGCGAAGTAGCACACCATGAACTGATCCTTCATGTCTTCGATATTCTGCTTACGGCGATCCGTATCTTCTGTCTTGGTAGGATAGATCTCATTAAGGACATCACGTACCTCTTCCTCAGACACCTTAGTGTTAGCAAGGATGTCCGCAGTCTCAGCAAGGTTTGTCATATAAGCCTTTGCCAGATTCAACGTCTCTCTTGCTTCTTCCAACTTGGACTGAAGATTTCCCACATGCTTCGTAGACCAGGTCCTCTGTGCCTTAGAAAGGGCAAGATTTAAGGTGTTCGAGCATACGACGCGGACTGGCGTGCAGCAGGCCTTGATGGAATAATAACCATTAAAGCCGTTAGTGAATGCCAGATACGGAACCACTTCGTCACCCAAGATGAGCTCCTTAGGCATACGAGCCAGAAGGAATACTCTCTTTCCACCTTCCAAGGATCCAGCAGTCTCATAAGTGCAACCCTCACCGATAAGTGCATCTGTAAAATCAAATGCATCCTTGTTCTGAACGATCTGATAGCGGTCACCTACCATACCCAGGAAGGCGCCATCGGTATCACGAATATTTGCCTTATACCCAGGAATAACAAGCCCGTTAGCATAAACGGGTTCAGGTCT
>ULTU01025417.1_pt1 | contig 12221 bp, 8 predicted proteins | sample 1957861 | NCBI WGS metagenome assembly ULTU01 (sample SAMEA4835742, study PRJEB28245) | human gut metagenome | biome: gut microbiome; material: fecal sample | place: Denmark | collected 2008
CCCTTTAAGGTAACGCCTCTTGCCGTAAGAAATTCTACGCATTTATCCATTTCCGCCTGTTTGACATCTCCCTCTGTGGGTTCATAAGTCCCCCAGTAAAAAGGCAGTGTTCCGTAATTAAACAAAGCAAGCCACTCTTTTGTCCGCTTACCGTACTTTTCTTTTTCGCTTTCTTCTGTGGCATTTACATAGCATAATACGTCAAATGCTCCGCATCCAAATAAAAAATTCTCATTCTTCATAAAGAAATCCCCCTGTTTTAGCTTATGCCTCTCTTCCTTCCTTTATCGTATCGAAATTTTTCTCCTTTTGTACCGGACAATTTCTACAAAATATCCTATGAAATCATAGAAATTCCCATAAAAAAGTCCTCCTGTATCCGCTTTTGTATTTCTACATCATAGCAGTTCAGGAGGACTTTCTTTGTCATGTGGTTTTTCTTTGCTTATTTTACTATTTTAGTTTCCGAATTCCGTAAGTCCTTCGGATACTTCATAAGTATAGTTTTCACGGTTGGATGTCACGATGTCGGAGTACATCTGTGTACCGTCAATGTAGCCCTTCGTGTTGTACCAGCTATCCGCAAAGGTTGAGTAACCTAACATTCCCACAGATGCCGTTGTCATATACTCATCACCGGGCAGCTTCACAATACCGTCGTATTCCACCGGGAAGTAAACCGTTGTGGTTTCAAATTTTCCCTGGGAATTGGAGACTGTTGCAGAGTAAACCACTACATAACGGTTATTGTTTCTGAAATCCGTTCCCTGTGTTTTGGCAAGGAGCAGATATTCACCCTTAACAGCAAGATCCGTTGCTGTCGAACCGCCATTATAGCTGTTTGCAATATAGCTTAAAATCTGGTCCTGTGCATCCGCATACAATGCCTGCTTGTATTCCTCACTGATATCGGAAAGCTGAGAAATGGTTTCGTATTCCGCATATACTTCAAAGCCGTCTCCGCATTCCGCGGTGTAATAGTCACGGTTAGCTTCCACGATTTCCATGTAGCAGATCAGCGGATTGATGTAACCTCTGGTGCTGTACCAGCTGTTTCCGAAGTAAGTGGAACCGCAAACGCCTCTGTTATCCTCGTAGGAAAGTGTGCCGTCTGCTAAAAGAATATTGGTAAATCTGACAGGGAAATATACCTTGGTCGCCGCAAAGCTTCCCTCGGAGTTGGAAACCGTACCGGTATAGATCACGTACAGATCATTGTAATAGTTCACATAACCGCTGCCGTCTTTAATGTAATCAAAAACATACCCCGCATACTGCAGATCGGTTAAAGATGTCGCCGTATTGTATGAATTTGCAGCATACGCATAAATGCTGTCTTCCGCTTCGGATTTTGCATTGTTAAGGAAATCCTCCGTAAGGGAAGCATAGCTTCCTACATATTCCGGTAATCCTTCTACCGTGTACTGCTTTTCAAGACTTGCGGGCACCTTGCCTAAATTCTGCGCATAGTAGGACATATCCGAACCGTTAATCGTAATGGTTACGGTATCGCCGTTGCAAAGTCCGTCAATCTGGCTTGCCTGGAAATCATAATAGCTCAATTCGGAGCCTGTGTATTCCATGCTGATGTAACCGTTGGGTGCCGTTCCGGTAAAGGAAACGGATAAATCTTCAAAGGCATCAAAGGTACCTATTTCTTCCAGTCCGCTTACCACATAGGTAGAATCTTTGTATTTCACCTTACACTTCACATAATCCTTCAGTTCTTCATCGACATTCCATGTGTAGGCTACTTCCATATCATTGGAAAGATTGTTGTACTGTTCCAGACTTACGCTTACATAGGATTCCAAAAGTTCCATCGGAGATGTAAGACTCAGCCAGTCACCGTATTCCTTTTTGGCTTTTGCTGTAAAAGACAATTTCTTTCCATACTTGGCCTCAATGGCATCCCAGTCAATCGTTACCTTTGCATTTCCGTATCCGTCATAACCGCTTGCCTCAATGGTAAGATACTTGTCCAGGTTAATGGTCTTTCCTGCATTGATTGCCACGATTGCAATCACAACAATGGCAATGATAAACGCTACTGCTGCCGCTGCTGCAATAATAAGTGTTTTCACCGGAAGCTGCTTTTTAGGCGCAGCATTCTTCGGCTGCACTGCTGCGTTTACAGGCGCCGCTCCCTGTGCCGGTGCCCCTGCATTTACAGGTGCCGCTCCCTGTACCGGGGCTCCTGCATTTACAGGCGCTGCTCCCTGTACCGGTGCTGTTGCATTTACAGGCGCTGCTGCGTTAAGCGGTTGTCCGCATCCGATACAAAACTTGGCATTATCATCATTCTGTCTGCCGCATTTTCCACAAAACATAATTTTCCCTCCTCATTGGTACTTTATGACATTTTTGTCAATCTTTAGACATTCTATATGATTGGAAGAAAAAAAGCAACCGTTAAAATGTAAAATCTTGCTATTTTGAACTATTCGTTGTATGAAGGTAATTTCTTTCATAGAAAATATGCCGCTAATAGTTTTCCAAAACATAGGTAAGCATCTTAAACGCTGCTGTTTTTTTTGCATCTTTCTTTGAGGAAGACCTTGCTTTATATATTTTCTTCTCCCCTTCTATCATGCAGCTGCAATACCATATCGGATTTCCGTTTTCATCATATTCTTCCTTAAAATCATAGGTTGGAATCGAAAAATATCCCCGCCTTGCCAATATCTCAAGCTGGTTAATTGCCTTATTTTTATCAGGCTCATCAATTTCATCCCGGATAGTATACAGATAATCATGTTCTTCCAGATATTCATATGCCAGTTTACACACATTTTTTCTTGCCTGATTCTTGCTTCTTCCAAAGCCTCTGAATGCCGGAAGGTCATTACTGATTTTTAAAAGACAGCGATATGTTGATTGCTGTAATTCCCTTACTTCAGGACCATTAAGTGATTTATAAGTCTGTGATACTCCTTGAAAGGGGGAATACCAAGTTGATGAATAGCTGCCTTTTTCAAAATAATACAAAGGAGTAGAACCGCTATCTCGGAGTGTCCACTCCTGAATCAGTTCCACATAATTCTCATCCCCCTCAAAGCTTTCATCGGGATTAAGCATTATTTCCACAGCATCCTGCAATGTCTGCATATCCCAGTTGGAATCAATGGCAATAGCTCCCAGAATTGCCTCGAAAAGATCCTCCTGAACAGAATCTTCATTTTGTACATTCTGCTTGCAGTCACTCTGCCCCATAATTAAAAACTGCTCTAAATCAAGCATTTGTATTCTATCCGCAAGGTATGACCTCTGTACAAGATTTTTTTTCATCTCCGTCAGTTTTCCCTCTGAATACTGACATTGATATTCGTTCCATTCTGCCCCTGAGGTCATCCTTCCAAACCTGGAGCAGAGAATTTTAACTACCACATAGTCAAGGACCTTATCCCCTATAAACTCCAGTACTTCATTGTCCTGACCACCATTTTCATTTGCATACGACCTTCTTATGAATGCCTGTTGAAGTAAATCAGAATTAGAAAATTCATATCCAATCTGATTTTGAACAAATATGATATCGTTCGTTTCCATAAATAAAAAAACCTCCTAGTATTTAATATACTAAAAGGCATAATAATACCCCAACAAAGCCTTCCCAAGAGAAAGCAAAAGTGGGACATTTTAAATTACAATCAATTCTTTGTTCTCCTTTATTTACCAGAATTCACTTTCATAAACAATGGTAAATACCAATGAACAATGTCTTGGTGGTAATATATCATGCCTTTCAGATATTTTCATTATACATAAGTATCCGAAAAAAGCAATCCATATATTCCTTCTTGAGTTTCCGCAAACTTCCCGGTTATATTTCCTCACTCATATACAGATATCTTTACATCATCGTTGCTTTTCAACTCCGGTGTGTCCTTCAGCTTCTTTAGATATGTGTCAAAAAACTCCAGATGACATTTGCAGAGATTCTCATGCAGGACATCGGCATCAAGTTTTCCAACCAATAACTTTATTGGCAGTATATACTTTATTACATCTGCAAATCCGATATGTGTCATATCTCTGAATAAAACTTTATAAACCGGCTCAGTATGACGGATATAAACCCTGTTCACTACATTTTCATTATTTTTGCAGCTAACCTGCATAAACGGCCTTCTCAGTATATCATTTGTATAATCCCCGAACAGTCCGCCATCAAGATTAATACCGCAGACAAAGTCTTCATTTCTCGCACAAAGTGCATATGCGGTATCTCCCCCCATCGAATGTCCGGATACACCAACGCCCTTTGCAAAGTCAATCATGTCTGACAATTCTTTCTTTGCGTATTCAAGGGCCGCCTCGTTATCCTTTATCCACTCCGGAAGTCTCCCCATCATAAATTTACAATACTTTCTCTGTGCCTCATCAAACTTTTGCGCCAGTTCTTCATCACTTCCTTTTGCCCTCACCAGTTTAAGCATTGTAATAATTCCACCAATCATAGGCTCATACATTTTCTTTTTTATAGTCTTGTCGAAAAAAAGAACGGTTCCGTCATCAAACTCACTACACACAGCCTCATGGGAATGATCCACAGATATTACAACGTATCCGTTAGAAGCAAGTTCTGTACAAAGACAGGAATTCCCTTCTCTATACGAATTATAGGCATGATTAAACATAATCAGCGGGAACTTTTTTCCCGGTATCCTATTTGCATTTAAATAACATTCTGTCAGATTAGACTCCGGATTCTTTCTAAAGTCAGGCACCACCTTAAAAGTATCCTTGAAGCCTTTCAGCATATTATCCGATAATGCCACCGCTTTCGTAAGTCCCTTTACGCTTTCCCTAAGCACCGGATAATAAACCCTTGCCGCCACGCTTCGCATGCCTCCCTGACGCATAATTTCTTTCCTATCGTCTTTGACTGTGTACGTAAATGTTCCGACTGCATATTCCCCTGTCGGTTTTGGTAATCCCTTTTTTCGCATGATTGAATCTCCCCTCCGTTTCTTCTGCATCACATAATTTAAATACAAGGTCGAAATCAAATCCGTCCTTGACATCTTCAATATCATTCAGCATCTGCATAAATTCCTACAGTCCTTTTATATTCTTGCCTGAATGCCTTTCATAAGAATATTCTTCTATAGTTTCCATATCCTGAAATTCTGCATATTTTTTAAGCTTATCCTTCTGTGCATCCAAGCTGTAGCCATTAACCCGAATTGCTGTTGATACACGAGTATAATATGTAGTATTTTGCTTTCTTTTTCGATACATTCACTCCCCCCTATTGTGGTAAAATCAAAGTTGGATTTTTCTGCAGCATGGCTATAACCGGAGCATGTTTAGATATTCCATTTGCTTATTTCAAGCATTATCCCCGGATGTTTTTATTCTTTTTTATTCATCCTTTCAGCTTCCAGAATTTATCGAAAGCATTTTCATCTCCACTTAATAAGTCTATATATTCTCTACTCAATCGTTCCATATATGTTTCCTGCCAATCGCTAATACGATTTCTAACTAATTTCCAATCTCATTCTCTTGTATCGAACATCAGTTTGTGCTATAATTATTTTAAGAGTTGCATATCATATAATTACTACTAAAAAGCATTTGACATCTTGTCATAGATGACTTATACTTTTCGTAGTGAATGAGTTACGGAAACTTGAGAAGCCCGTAACCCGGGCGGCTCCTGCGGGGGCCGTTTTGTTATTTATGCAGAAAATTTTGGAGGTGTTTTATGGCTAACAATCTACATAAGAAACCTTTTTTAGATTATCAGGCACAAATTAAATATTTAAAGCAAAAGCAGTTAGTCATTAACGATGAAATTTCTGCAACAACCGCTCTTGAAAAAGTCAGTTACTATGGTCTTATCAACGGATACAAAGATATTTTTAAAGACCCTTCAACAAATAGCTTTTATCCCGGTACCACCTTTGATGATATCTATAATTTGTATTTGTTTGATGCAGAATTGAGAGATGTATTTTTGAAATATATATTAATCTTTGAAAAGCATGTGAAATCATCCATTTCATATCATTTCAGCAATACATATGGTAACGGTATGGCATTTTATCAGGATATCAACAATTATGACTATGGTAATAACCTGTCCGATGTACAACATCTATTTCGTAAAATGAATGGAAAGATTAATGGTCGTCATCCCTCTCCACAGGTTGCTCATTATATGTGTACTTATCAAGATGTCCCTTTGTGGGTTCTTACTACCGACCTTACTATTGGTGAAACCGCCAGCATGTATCGTTATTTAAAAGGACACTGCAAAACCCTTGTATGTAATGATTTTCACCATATCGGCAGAAATGAACTTGGTAAGATGCTTGTCATCCTCACTAAATACCGCAATATTTGTGCTCATGGCAATCGTTTATTTAATGCAAAAACTCAAGACTCTATTCCTGACCTTGTTGCACATAAAAAGTTACGAATTCCAAAGATAAACTCCAGATACCAGCAAGGCAAATCCGACTTATTTGCTACGGTAATCTCATTGAAATATTTACTTGATGCCGCTGATTTCCGACAATTTTATTCTGACTTAAAGAAAGTCATCAAAAAGTATACTCCGTCTGATAAAACTATGGAGTTGATGGGGTTCCCGGCTAATTGGATGTCCATATTGCGAATAAAAGTCTATTAAACCACTTGCATCTATAGACGAATGTTTTCCAGCTTTTTCTTATTCTCCAGCAATCTTTTTGTACTTGTCTATCCTGCTTGATAGCAGGATCATCCAATATAAACCTGAAGTTGCATCCTCAAAACAATAGCAATGATATCTGTTACCTTTCTTATTCCCTTTGAGATATGGTTCATCCATATCATCAAAAAAGGAATCTTTTATTATATAAAATCCTGTTTTCTTCATGTACCCCTTCCTTTAGTAAAAAAATCCTCCACCCATACTGGTGGAGGACAACACTTTCGCCCCAACCATTTATATACCGCATATTGGTTAGCGGTAAACTTACAACCCGACCATTTATATACCACTTATCGGTCAGTGGTAAATTTTCCAATTGAAAGCGTAGCAAATCTTCTTCCATAAGTCATTAGGTTCAAAAGATCTTTCACTATCTTTTTAAGAATAATTTTCTTTTTTGAACGCTCTTTCGTATGTATCACATCCCACTCAATCAATGAAATTTCGCAAGATGTCGGTATGTCTTATGCCGCTTTCTTAAATCGTTCCATAAATCGTTTTGCATATGTCTCATACCGAAGTCGTTTTCCTTCTGCATCATCACACCAAGTTTCCGGTTCATACTGAATTTCTACGGCGATATCTCTCAAAACCAGTGATCCATACTTCTCCATCATCTCGGTCAGAAATGTGCAGCAGCATTCAAATTCCTTATTCAACGCTTTCCTCCTTCCTTAGTCGCCTCTGCATCGCATCAGAATAATTCCGATAATTCTTTTCTTGATGATACAACCACGCTAAAGAAAAGGCAATATCTTCAATTCAAAAAATTCGGCTCACATATTCCCGAAGCTTGTTATCAGCTAATTTCTATTATAGATTTCTCATGGTGTCCTCTGCAAAATACGCATTTTGTATATCCATACCAAAATGCATCCTGTTAGGGAAAAGTCCCCTAAAACCTCTGATATTTATATAGGTGCGTCACTTTTGACTCACCTCAAGTATTATTACAAATATCATTCAAAAATAGATTTCATAATTTACATTATGAGAAGTTCTCCGATGGAACCGTAAAATGCATTGAGGATGAGATTCCGTTTGAAGTGCCTGAAGGGTGGGAATGGGCAAGGCTTATTTCTATTTGCTTGAAGGTAACAGATAGTACTCATCATTCACCCGACAATTTTCCGACCGGTGAGTATAAATATATTACAGCGAAAAATATCAAATCAAATGGTATTGTGTTAGATGATATTACATATGTTACTGCTGAGATTCACAAGGAAATTTTCGCTCGATGCAATCCTGAATTTGGAGATATTCTCTATATTAAGGATGGGGCAACTTCTGGGATAGCTACCGTAAATACACTGCACGAAGAATTCAGTATGCTTTCAAGTGTCGCCTTACTTAAACCTTCCATTGGAATTGATAACTGGTATACCGAGCATTTGCTCTGTTTGTTATAATCAGTTCTTTACATCTTTGTCAATTTTTTTACATAAAAGGGCACCACTTGATCAGGATGCCCTTTAAAAATCAACAACTTTTATAAATCCCCTTTATTTCATTATCCTTAATCTATTCGATAGATATGACTCCTCCGTCAAGTCCTGCAAACATGATATATCCTTCCGAAGGAAGCGGGATTATGCCGGACGCCCCCTGCATGTGAGTCGAATATACAACCTCGTGATACTTGTTATAGACGTAGATGACCGAATCCTCGGGATAGTCAGCAGTGATGACAGTTCCCGCCATATCATCGCCGATCACGTACCACTGTGCCTCGTCATCATGAAGTGCGATCTCCGTGACGCTGTTATCAAATACAGGGAGCTCATCAACGAAGCGGCAATTCATGCCTGTTGTCAAAGCAAGCATTGTAACCGATGTTCCGTCTGACAGATCCTGTGAGATAAGCTCTGCATCTACAAGGTCGCGGTTCACACTGCTTGGTATCGTTGTAAAGGATAAAGCTTCGGTCTCATCTACAATCTGCAAAGGTCTACTGTACCCTATCGTAAGCAAATAGACATATCCCGGAAGCTCATCCATCATATACATGGAACCGAACGGCCTGTCATAATAAGCTGAAGAATATCTCTCGTTACAGATCACCAGATCTCTGCCGCAGATCCCCTGCCATGAAGCTGATGCTTCTTCACTTACCGGATTCGGATCGATTCGCTCAGCCGCATATTGATAATAGGTACTCGTCCCAAGTCCCGTCTCCTGCGTACTTGATTCCACGGTAATATACACATGACCGTCACGTTCTTCGAATCTGCCTGCATAATAGTTCACCGCCGGCACACCGCTCTCATCCACACTTATAAAGCTTCCATCAGTTAAGAGGCGGTAATCGTCAGTTCTCTCGGTTCCGAAGTCAAAATGCTGCACATGCATCATATCACCATCAAATGATATGTAAGCATACGAAGGGCCGTAGTAGGAACCGAAGACATAGAATCCCTCATATCCGAGATACTCTTCCGGAATCTCATCCGCGAACTCATATGTGTGATCTGCCTCGTGATCGATCTCTATTCCCTGCTCTTCGAGAACAACATCAAGCAGAGCCTGTGCAACCAATTCGTTGTAAGTGGAGTTGCCGCCCGAAGACAGGACTGCAACTGACACCTCCTGATCCGGTGCCACCAACAGATGTGCATGCTGATTCATAACATCTCCGCCCTTACCCAGGACCGTAACACCCGCCTGCTCATAGGCTAAGCTCTCGACGTAGTCCCATCCCAGGCCGTTATCGTCCTCATAGATATCTGTATTCTCTCCTTCGTCATTCCATCTTGTCGCCATGGCCTCCTGCGATTCATAAGACAGGAGAACATCATTACCCGTGAAGAAAGCACTTCCGAAGCTCGCCACATCCGAAGCAGTCGCCATGATTCCGCCTGCACCTATATCCATACAATAATCGTAATCGTAAGGCACGTTACCTGTAAATGTGATCGGCGCGTTAAGCTCATTAGCGAAAAGCGTCAGAGGCGAACCCGTATGCGCTGCGCCGACAGGGGCTGCGATATTTTCCTCAACATACTCTGTGTAATCCATTCCCGTCACGTTCCCGACTATGATCTCAAGAAGTTCAAAACCGTCATTACAGTATGCCGCATATTCACCGGGCTCGTGGATCAGGCGCTGTGCCGCGAGATTTTCCAAAAGAAACTGATCGGCGTAATTATCATCGTACAGCATCATATTTCTCATCGACGTACCCATGATACCGGAGGTGTGATCCATCAACATCCTGACCGTAATATCAGTGTACCTGTCGTCTGCCATCGTAAAGTCCGGAATATAAGTTGTGATCGGTTCATCAAGCTCCACAAGCCCCTGATCGACAAGCTGCATGACTGCTGCAGTTACATAGACTTTACTTACGGATCCCACGCAGTAGATCCTCTCATCTTCAGAAGGTTGCGCGGGTGAGGAATTTCCCGCATCACCGCTTCCCGCAGAATCCGCGGCAAGGCTTCCTCCCATCATACCAACCGCCAGAAGCGACGCTAATATACTCTTTGTAATTCTCTTCATAATATCCACCCCTTACTCAGTCATCAGTTCATTTACGGAGATCTTTCTGATCTTGCCTGCGCCTATATAAGTCATCACGAATGTGAATGCTATAAGTGCGAGATCTGTGAGGATCAGAACCGGAATACTCGTCTTGATATCTGCACCGAAGACCTGAAACCAGAACACCTTGTTGATTATTATCGACGCTGCTGATGCAAGGATAACGGACACCACCGTCACCGGAATGATGCTGATCGCGATCTGTGTCATGAGATTCTTCGAAGAGTAACCGAGGCTCTTCATGATACCCAAGTCCTTACGCCTCTTCATAACGTTGGAGGAAGCGATGATGCCGAGGATAACGGCAACAATCACACCTATCGCTACAGCTCCGACCCCCGTGAACAATCTCGTGATGTTCGATATCGGATCCAACTGTGACTTAACAAGATCGTGATAAGACTGCAGCTCCTTCATGACAAACTGTCTGCTGTTACCGGTTATGAGCTGATTGCCTACACGCACCGCATAATCGACACTCGTGACCCCGTAAGTCGACATCAACACAGCGATCTTCTCAGAAGCCTCCGCCTGTATCCTCTCCTCAAGTGTTCCGCCTGCATTATCCCCCGACATAGCCGTGTCAACGCTCTGCCCATAGATTGAGATAAGCTTGCTTTCAAATTCTTCTCTGTTAACTCCATCCTCAAGATAGATCTCAACGCAGCCGGGCGCAGCACTTCCGTTTGCTCTTTGGAAACCATCCAGCGTCATGTAGAGATTCATCTGGTTGTTGCTCATGGCGCCTACGATACCTGTAATGATATAGCTCGTTTTAACTCCCTTATTATCGATCACGATAGTATCACCTACATTAAGACCATAAGTCCTGCTTCTTCTAAGCGAGATCATCACCTCGTTATCGTGCTCAGGATATCTGCCATCCATAGGGATAATATACTCCATATCGGTATATTCCTCGTAGGGGAAAACCGTTCCTTCTTTCTGTCCGTCCACACGGAAAGACGGATAGAGATAGGTAACGCGTGTCATTCTGACCTCGGGCATCGCCAGGAGCTCCTCGTTTAATGCATAAGGATCGACACCTTCGTTTATAGTCATTACATCGTCTGATATCTCCATACCCATGAGCTTTACAAGGCCGTCCGAGCCGTTAAAGAACATTACGAATGTATACATGCAGAACAGTAATGCAGTTCCCGCAAGGAAGATGCAAAGGCCGACACCTGCGCCCGTTCTTATATTCCTGATGCTGTCCTTGAAGCCGAGTCTTCTGTTAATGTTTTTACCGGTATTCTCAAGAGGGAGCACATTACGCTTGAAGTTATGCGTGCGTATTCCCCGGCGAAAAGCTACAACAGGAGGAAATCTCTTTACCATAGCGGCCTTGGCAAGAGCAAAGATAAGTATCAGTCCGATGACGCCGATCACTACCGGCAGCACCATATATACTTTCGCAGCAGATACCACTTCACGTCCGAGCATAACGCTTATGATATTGTTCATAAACGGAGTTGCTACAAGCGCAATGGTGCCTCCGATGATGCCGCCGATGCCGCTTGAGATCACATACTCGAACACATATGATAACGAGATCTCCTTACCCTTATAGCCCAGAGCCTCGAGGACACCTATCCTCTCCATCTGGTCTTCGATGTCGGATCTGATCTTATTTCTTACCATGAAGATCGATGCTACGAATGTAATGAGCGAGAGTGTGATGCTCATGTAAAGGAACATATTAAGGAATCTGGTCTCGTTTGCCTTCTCATCTTCTTTTGTAAAACCGTATCCTTCAAAGCTGTCACCTGATTCATCCATGCAGCTTGTGAAATACTCTCTGTAATTGAAATCATCGTCAGAATTAAAGGCCAGAAAAACATATTCTTGAAATACAGGTGTCAGAAGTCTGTAGTCCTCATTCGAGATAATGACCTTAAACAGTATTCCTGATTCATTCGACAAACCTGTGTTATAGAAACCTGCCACCGTGAACGGATACTGTCTTCCT
>ULTU01027618.1_pt1 | contig 12220 bp, 13 predicted proteins | sample 1957861 | NCBI WGS metagenome assembly ULTU01 (sample SAMEA4835742, study PRJEB28245) | human gut metagenome | biome: gut microbiome; material: fecal sample | place: Denmark | collected 2008
AATAATACCAAAGATTTTTTGAGTAAAAAATGAAATAAAGCAGCTTTTACTTCTAAAACCCCAAACAGATGATTATAATGTTTATCAAGAATTCTTTAGCAATTCAGAAAGTACAATGCAATTTGTATATGTTTTATATCCTATTCATCTATGTGTAACAAACCATGATGAAGGACCCGGATACAAAGAAGAATCACAAGCTTACGGGAAAACTGTGAGGAATAAGGGCAAGGAGAATCAGTACACGTAAGACATAAGCAGATCTATCTGATGAAAAATTCCACCAGTCACATACAGAAAGCCATACAATAATTCCTGATTAAGTTCAGAATACCAATTTCACATTGTCAATCCACAATGAATTGCCGGGGGAGCCTATGTAAGCGCCACCATGGCTGGAGGTGAACTGCAACAGCAAGTGAGTAGGAACATCATCCTTCGTTCCCCAGGCAACTTCCTTGATAGGAACACTTTCCCCTTTACTATTGACCGCATAACGCTCTTCAACCTGAAGGCGCATCATTTGAGCCTTATATGCAGGATCACCGGTAATATCGCCATACATAATGGCATAAGTGGCATTATTATGCCAGTCGGTAGTCGCATAATATCTCACTACCATCGTTCCTACACGTTTGGCATAAATATTCCCCTTCTCATCTTCCCAGCGCTTTTGCAGAAACAGATTCACTTCCGGAAAATCCTTTCCATCCACATCTGTAATACGGCTAAAGCCTGTTGCACGAATGCGCTTCTCGCGATCGGACATTTTTACTTTATAATCAAACTGTATGGCAATCGGCTTCTTCGTAAACGGTATGCCGGAATTCAGCATTTTCTGCGGATTCTTGGTTCCCTTGATAGGTTCGTGCACTTCACCCAGAAACATGGATCCTGCAGCCAATACTGTTATATCTACTATTCCCAAAACTTTTACACTTTCCATACGAGTGTCCATACGGGCACAGAAGCCATCCCCTCTTTTTTCCGGAAACACAGAAGTATTGGTTTTCGTAATACCAGCCACCCGAGCCATCACATTGGACGTTGCCCATGGCGAACCTCCCATATTCTTATATGCCTTGTTATCTGTGATAGTGGCAGTAGGCCCGATGGCATACACATGTTTTGTGGCACCGCCAATAATGCCGGATTCCTTGATTTGCCGGTCAATCCATTGATCCATATTTCCAAAAGGAATCATCTCTACTTCATGCTGCTGTGCGGAAACCACTCCGCAACAAAGTATAGCCAACAGCACTCCCAATATACGAACTTTCTTTTGATTCATTGCTCTAATTGATAATTGACAGTTGATGACTAGCAATCACTATAAATCGTATTTCCACTGTTCCAGTGCAAAATCCCAGTTGGCTTGAACCAACTGCACCGTACGCTCATCATATTTGTATTTATTCTTCTTATATCCCTTCTTTCCGCCTACGTACTTTTCAATATCGGCACGAGCTTCTGCAAAGCCCGGGATGGACAGAGTTTTATAAATATGTTCGGTCATCCCCATTGCATCAGCTTCGAAATCCTCAAACTTCACTTCTATCAGGTTCCCCTCAGGAATACATGCCTTGTCTGCTTCGTACTTATGATACAACTTGGCATAAATGGATAAAATGTTTTTCTCCAGCTCCTCGTTGCTGATGTCCTGCAACTTCAAGGGCTGAATTGTGTTGCTGAAGAAACTGCGGGTACTTTCAAAAACAGTATAAGGATTTCGCATCAGATAGATAAACTTGGCATTTGGGAACATCTTGACAAGCTCCTTTACGCGCCCCGTATGAGGCGGATTCTTGCTGAGAAACTGAGTTCCGTTCGTATTCCAGAGAGAAATCTTTATCAGTTTGACAAAAGTCTCTTCAAACACTTTCAGTTCCTTCTCGGTGATAGTGTCAAACAGCAGGTATTTATCGGCATACTCTTGCTGATACTTAGGCAGAAACCAGAAATTATAATAAGTGTAGGGCATCATGTTTGCCAATGCAAACTCCTCTTCCTGCGGAAGGTCCACAGCCAATTCCATATTATCCGTGGGACGTTTGTCCGGCATCAGCCAACTCATGTTTTTCTTAAAGAAAGGTTGTCCCCACATTATGAGATGCGGGAACACAGTCTGATAGGTGGTATTATAGCCGAAATGCTTGTCGCAAGAAAAGACATTGTGTACAAACGTCGTCCCACTGCGCCAGTGTCCCAAAATAAATACCGGGTCATGTTCTAAAGGTTTATCCGCCAACAACTTCTCATAGCATTTGTCCTGCAAAGGAGTCAAGGTGGAAAGTAAACGGCAGACAGCTTTTGTCAACCGATACTTACCTTTGTAGGCTGCATCTATTTCCCGCTCCTTCGTTACATCTTTGAATGTTTTCCAGTCAGCGCCCACTAATGTGTTTATCGGAAGCTTATTAAATTCTAATAATCCCATTTATCTATATATTAATCTGTTATATTTATCATACATTTACCTCTCACGGTAAAAGTCATTTCCTCAGCAGGGAACGAGTGTTTCCCCGGTGGGGAACGAGCGTTTCCTCGGTGGGGAACGACAGTTTCCTTAGTAGGGAACAATCTTTTCCCATGTAAGAAAAGCCTATTCCTTCTCTACAATCACTGCAATACCTTGGCGTCCCAGCTCCTTCACGGCCTTTTCGATAGCTTCATAATGTTCGGGAGCAATGCCCAGTTTCGGCAAGTTCAGCACGGGCAAGTCCTCGGACAAGTGCATATCCTTATCCTCTACCCTATCGATAATCATACCTACGGCACAGGTGTTGTTGGTTATCGGATCTATCAAGATAAACGAACCGGTAGCCTTATTTTTCTGATAAGGGTCGAAGAAAAGTTCTTTGGCAGTAGTCAGCACCACGCGCGCTATTTGGTTGAGCTGCATCGGCAGTGTATCCTTGTTCAGCTTTCCGTTGTCAATGGAAAGGTGTTCCATCGTATTAACATCCACCTTATATTTGATACTGTCAATGCGGGTACGGCTCATATTGGTAGTCTGCTTGATGAAGAATGATTTGTTGATATCCATCGGTTCTTCATCCATCCACACCAGCATCGCCTCAAAATTGCGATCCATGACAGGCAGGTTGTCCGGATGTACCAGCATTTCACCGCGCGACACGTCTATTTCATCCTCCAAAGTCAATGTGACAGACTGAGGCGGGAAAGCGTAGTCCAACTCTCCGTCATAAGTAACTATACTTTTGATATGTGATTTCTTACCGGAAGGCAATGCCATCACCTCGTCTCCCTTGCGCACAATGCCGGAAGCCACTTTACCGCAAAAACCCCGGAAATCAAGATTGGGACGCAATACATATTGAACCGGAAAGCGGAAGTCTGCCAGATTATGGTCATTGTCAATATGTACCGTCTCCAGAAAATCCAAGAGCGAAACGCCCTTATACCAAGGGGTACGTTCTGATTTCTCCACCACATTGTCACCATCCAGAGCAGACAGAGGAATGCAATTCACATCGGGAATACCCAATGGGGCTATAAATTTCCGGTATTCATCGACTATCTCATTGAAACGCTCTTCCGAGAAATCCACCAAGTCCATCTTATTGACAGCAAGCACCACATGCTTAATGCCCAGCAACGAAACCAGAAAGGTATGTCGGCGTGTCTGCGTAATGACACCCATACGTGCATCTACCAAGATAATGGCCAAGTTGGCGGTAGAACCTCCGGTAATCATATTGCGTGTATACTGCTCGTGTCCCGGAGTGTCGGCAATGATAAATTTACGGTTGTTCGTCGAAAAATAGCGATAAGCTACGTCGATAGTGATACCTTGCTCACGTTCGGCCTTCAAACCATCCAGCAGAAGAGCATAGTCTATATGGTCGCCGGCATTTCCCATGCGCTTGCTATCACGCTCCAATGCGTCCAATTGGTCTTCATACAGTTTCTTGCTATCGAACAACAAACGGCCTATCAACGTGGATTTTCCATCGTCCACAGAACCGGCAGTCAGCAGCCTTAGCAAATCTTTTTGCTCATCCTTATCAAGAAAAGCCTTTATATCGAGATTAGAATCATTCATTTTTTCATTCTTAATGGTTAATCGTTTAAAAATAGCCCTCACGTTTTTTCTGTTCCATGCTTGCATCCTGGTCAAAGTCAATAACACGGGTCGTACGTTCGCTCTTGGTAGTAGTCATCATTTCTTCGACAATCTTCTCAATAGTGTCGGCATCACTTTCCACAGCACCGGTCAACGGCCAGCAGCCCAAAGTACGGAAACGTACCATGCGCATCTTTATCTGGTCACGGTATTGTGCCGGCAAGCGGTCATCATCTGCCATAATCAGATTACCGTCAATCTCCACACAAGGACGTTCCTTGGCAAAATACAACGGTACGATAGGGATGTTTTCCAAACGTATATATTGCCAGATGTCCAGTTCCGTCCAGTTACTCAACGGAAACACGCGGATACTTTCCCCTTTATGTACGCGGGCATTGTAAATATCCCACAACTCGGGACGCTGATTCTTGGGGTCCCACTGATGGAATTTGTCACGGAAGGAGAAGATTCGCTCTTTGGCACGTGACTTTTCCTCGTCACGACGAGCGCCACCGAATGCAGCGTCAAACTTGTACTTATCCAGTGCATGGAGCAAGGCTTGTGTTTTCATCAAGTCCGTATGCACCTTACTGCCATGAGTGAAGGGGCCCACACCTGCATTGAAAGCTTCCATATTGCTTTCCACTATCAAGTTCCAACCATACTTCCTTGCATATTCGTCACGGAACTGTATCATTTCCTTAAATTTCCATTTGGAATCAATATGCATTAACGGAAATGGAACTTTGCCCGGATAAAAAGCTTTCTCGGCCAAACGTACCATAACTGAAGAATCCTTTCCGATACTATACAGCATCACCGGATTTTCAAACTCTGCCGCCACTTCACGGATTATATGAATGGACTCGGCTTCGAGTTCCTTCAAATGGCTTAATCTATATTCTTCTTTCATTATATCTTATTTCTTTTGAATTCTTGGCAAAATGAGTTCCAACAACTTATTGACAGATTCTTCCAGGCTAAGTACGGAAGTATCCAATGTCAAAGCCGGGTGAGCCGGTGCCTCAAAAGGAGCCGAAATACCCGTAAAATTCTTAATCTCTCCCTTACGCGCCTTTGCATAAAGCCCCTTCACATCACGGCGCTCGCACTCTTCAAGCGGAGTGCTGACATAAACTTCCAGGAAATCATCCTCTCCGATGATATGGGCCGCCATTTCGCGGATATCATTATTGGGACTGATAAAAGCCGCGATTGTAATAACACCTGCATCGAGAAAGAGTTTGGAGACTTCGGCTATGCGGCGGATATTCTCCACGCGGTCAGCCTCCGTAAATCCTAGGTTATTGTTTATGCCACTACGGATATTGTCGCCATCCAGAATGCGACAAAGTATCCCACGCTTGTGAAGCTCACGCTCCAAAGCAATAGCTATCGTACTTTTTCCGGAGCCACTCAAGCCGGTAAACCAAATCATCACGCTATGCTGTTTCAGCAGGTTCTCTTTATCCTGACGTGTCAGCATCCGGTCAAATATCGGATATATGTGATTGTTTTCTTCCATATATTATTCTTTCTTCTTTATTTAAAACGGCCAAATTAAAGGAATCAAAAAAATTGATATCAAAAAAGTAATAATGTTCAGAGGCAGTCCGATACGCACAAAGTCCGTGAACTTGTAGTTGCCGATACCCTGCACAATCAAATTGGTCTGATATCCGATAGGAGTAGAGAAACTGGCAGAAGCCGCCATGCAAATCACCACAAAGAAAGGCATCGGACTGACTCCCATCTGCGACGAAATAGAAAGTGCCAAAGGAAAAGCAAGCGCCGCTGCCGCATTGTTCGTTATCAGTTCCGTAAACAGATTCGTTATGATAAACATAACAGCCAACAAAACGTGAGGTCCATAATGATTACTCATACCGATAATGAAACGTGCCACTGCATCTGCCACACCGGAGTTCACCATCGCCTTACTGATAGCAAAAGCGCAAGCAATCGTTATCAGGATATCCCAAGAAATATACTTGGTATACTTGCGTGCCGGGAATATTTTTGTCCAAGCCATGATTATGGTAGTTATGGAAACAAAGAAAAACATATCCAGCTTGATTTCCGGAAATGCTTCCTTGACTATCGGAAGTTCACCAATTGTCGCCCCTACTATCATTAAAATTAACAAGACCAATGCAAACCAACGCTTACCCTTTCCCGGCACCGGTTCCGTATCCTTACCGTTAGCCAACAATACAAACACAGATGACTCTCCCCATGTCTTCACAAAAGAATCATCTGCCATCACTACCAGCGTATCTCCTTCGCGGAGGTATTCATTTTCCAGACTCCCGATTATGCGCTGTCCATTACGTTTGATTTCCTTCACTTCGGCCCCATAGTGCCGCTTAAAATTAAAATCTCCGAGTTTCTTGTTGATGCCGGGAAAACGAGCTCCAAGCACAGCCTCCACCCGATGCAAATTTCCATGTTCCTCAGGTTCCTCATCCGACTTCAGTGCATCTGTACGGACATCCGGCAAAAGTTTTGAAGAAAAGACCAACAAATAAAGGATACCGGCAACTGCAATGAAAACCCCGACTTTTCCCAACTCGAACATAGTGAAGCCTTCATATCCTGCTTCCAATATCATGCCATGCACCACCAGATTAGTTGATGTACCTATCAATGTACATATACCACCAAGTATGGTAACATAAGAAAGAGGTATCAAAAACTTGGTCGCAGGTAATTTCACTGATTCAGCCCAACGTTTGATAATGGGAGCGAAGATAACAACTACTGGGGTATTATTCAGGAAAGCAGAAATAAAAGAAATGGTGGGTAACATACGAAATTGTGCTCTGAAGACCGTAGTATGGCCTTGGGGAAGCAGCTTCTTAATCACTTGTCCCAAGGCTCCAGACTGCCTGATACCTTCACTGATCAGAAATAGCATAGCAACAGTTATCATTCCCTTATTACTGAACCCTTCAAGCATTTCCTTAGGAGTAAGGATACCTGCGCATAAAAACAGCACTACAACAGAAAAGAGCACCATGCCCGGACGCATTTTATCCAGGACCAAGGCAACCACCATGCCCAACAATGCCAACAGCACAAACAATATCTCAAATGTCATAAAATCGTTATTTTATTTCGGTATGCTTGGCTTCTACAACAAACCACGGATTCAACAAGTTCTCCTTATTATATAGCAAAGGCTCTTCCCTTCCGGCCTGATAGATTTCCATTCCGGCGGCACGTGCAATGGCATGTCCTGCCGCCGTGTCCCATTCCATTGTAGGAGCAAAACGAGGATATACATCAGCTTTGCCTTCAGCGACCAAGCAAATTTTAATAGAACTTCCACTTGATATCAAATCAACTTCGGCATGACTCCGCTTCATTTCTTTTATATAATCTTCTGTTTCAGGTGTCAGATGCGAACGGGAAGCCACAATTACAAACCGTTCGCGCATATTTACTTCTGGCAACCGGACGGCTTTCGCAACCAGTTCATCCCAAGACAGCCCATCACGGGCAGTAATATCTGAAAGTTTATAGGCACCCAATTCATACAGCCCGAAATAGAGTTCCTTTTTTACCGGCAGATAAATGACTCCCATTACCGGCACAGAATGATGCACCAAAGCTATATTCACCGTAAACTCACCATTTTTTTTGATGAATTCTTTCGTACCGTCCAAAGGATCTACAATCCATAAAGTGTCCCATGCCCGACGCTCCGAATAAGGTAAATGCTTTCCTTCCTCACTCAATAACGGGAAAGGTGTTTCATCTAAAAAATGACAGATTGTTTCATGAGCCTTACGGTCAGCGATAGTAAGAGGAGAATTATCCGCTTTTCTTTCTATCTGAAAATCCGATGCCGGATCATCGTAAATGGAAAGTATTTCCTTACCGGCCCACAAAGCGGCATCAATCGCATTCAGTATATATCGTCGTTCCATACTATAATTCTTCCAAAGACAAGGTACAAAATTAAAAACTTTTTCAGCCTCCAAAGTTTCCACCCGTAGTTTTATAACTTCTTTTAAACGAAAAAGAGATATTTATAAGTACTTTTCACAATCAGAGGAATAAAGCCCCTATACTCCATTTTGGCACAATTTATAAAAAAGGCAGTAACTTCCCAGCTACTGCCTTACCTTGAAAGGATATATACTCCTTTCTGTTATGAATTACCAAAAAGAATTCTATTAATTGGCGCTATACAACAGCCAAGCCTTCTGGAAGTCAGCATTTGAAGGATGTTTGGCCTTGAAAGAATCGCGCAGGTTCTCAGCTGATGCTCTATCATCAAAAGTACCGATTACTACACGATACAGATTACGATCTGCATTGTAAACAACCATTGCTGCATAGTTTTCATTCACCAACGATTCCTTCACACCTTCTGCATTGGCTTTCACACTATATGCACCACAAACCACACTGAATGTCTTCAAACCGGTACCACCAGATACAACAGTCACTTTTTCCTGGCGCATTCCGGCTGGCGCACTTTCCACTACCTTTACTGGAGCTACAACCACCGGATCTACTTCTTCAACAGGGGCATCTACCTGTGGTTCAGCCAATTCCTGCTGTTTTGCCTTTTCATATGCTTTCTTATAAGCACTTTCACTTGATTTACAAGAAGAGAATGCCAGAGCAATGCATACTCCCATTCCCAACACGGCTAATTTTTTCATTTTTCTATTGTTTTTGTTAGTAAAATCTATGTCTATTCTTACTTTATTCAATATTTTCGGAAAGCAGATTTCGTACCCTCAAATTCCAAACGCAATGAAGAGTAAGACAAATCTTCTACTTTAAATGTACGTTTTCCTTCAGGCCAACCGAAATAAGTATTGTAATTTCTATCATTAATACTTTCCGGCAGCAAAATAATAGAAATTTCAGCACCTTTCAAAGAATAATTCCCAAAAAACGTATCAACTCCACCATCTTTCAACAAACAGATGGCAGAAAAACTCCCTTTTTGAAAATTGTAGAACACGCTGTCAACCTTTTCTAATGTACCATCGGCATATTGATATTGACGCAACTGCCACTTTCCGGCCAAGTCACCTCCGCCATTCATACAAGCAGTAAAAGAACATGCCATCAATATAATCCAGAAGTACTTCAAACCCGATTTTATCATATTTTTCTATCCCGCCATCTAATATGGAGCAAAAATACACCATAACATGTGATTATACCTCAGCAACCTTAGTTAAATATAATTAAACCCCTTCATTAAAAGGGATTTCTCGGAAGACTTACCGTATATTTGCAAAATATAAACAGAGCATGAGGCTCACTTAATTGATTACATGACATTTGAAAATTTGAATTTGATAGACCCTATATTAAAGGCTCTTCAAGAAGAGGGGTATTCCACCCCCACCCCAATCCAGGAAAAATCTATCCCTATATTACTTCAAGGAAAAGACTTATTAGGATGTGCTCAAACCGGAACAGGCAAGACTGCCGCATTTTCCATCCCTATCCTGCAAAAATTATATAAAACGGACAACCGTAAAAGTATAAAGGCCCTTATTCTGACACCGACTCGTGAATTGGCCATACAGATAGGAGAATGCTTCAGTGCATACGGAAAGTACACCGGATTAAGGCATGCTGTCATTTTCGGCGGTGTAGGACAAAAGCCACAAACAGATGAACTGAAACGTGGAGTACAAATACTGATTGCAACCCCCGGACGACTGCAAGACCTGATCAACCAAGGTTTCGTAAATCTTAAAGCACTTGAGTTTTTCGTATTGGACGAAGCAGACCGCATGTTAGATATGGGATTCATACACGATATCCGACGCATACTAAAGTTACTGCCAGCCAAACGACAAACCCTCTTCTTTTCGGCAACAATGCCTCCTGAGATAGAAACTTTGGCAAATTCCATGCTGACGCATCCTGAAAAGGTAGAAGTCACTCCGGCATCATCGACCGTTGATACAATTTCCCAATCAGTCTATTTTATCGAGAAAAAGGAGAAAAAAGACTTGCTGATTCACCTGCTGAAAAATCCGGCTATTGAATCCGTACTTATTTTCACTAGAACTAAACATGGAGCAGACAAACTTGCACGCATTCTGAACAAATCAGGTATTAGGGCTGAAGCCATACATGGGAACAAGTCACAAAATGCCCGACAGCGTGCACTGACCGGCTTCAAAAGTCACGATTTGCGTGTGCTGATTGCAACAGACATTGCAGCACGGGGAATCGACGTAGACCAGTTGTCACATGTCATCAACTATGAGCTGCCTAATGTTCCGGAAACATATGTGCACCGCATCGGACGAACCGGACGTGCAGGTCACAACGGTATTGCACTTTCTTTCTGTGAATCGGAGGAGATGCCATACCTGAAAGATATCCAAAAGTTGATAGGCAAAAACATCCCGGTAATAAAGGAACATCCTTTTGTCACCACCGATGGCGTGAAGGCCCAGGAAGTCAAGGCGGAGGAAATCAAAACCAAAGTCAAGGAAAACAAAGTCTATCGCGGAAGTCGTACAAATGGAGACTTTTGGAGAAGAAAAAAGCAAGCTTCACAAAATAATCCACCAAAAGAAATTAGAAAGTAAGGACAATCATAAAAAAACTGATATTCCGAACAAAGTTTCAAAAATAATTGTTAGCTTTGTCATACAAACCTCAAAAAGAAAGGAAGATCATTATGAAAGGATTAAATGTTTTAGCAGCTTTCGTAGGTGGTGCAGCAGTAGGTGCAGCCCTTGGTATCTTATTTGCTCCTGAAAAAGGAGAAGACACCCGTAATAAAATCGCAGAAATTCTCCGCAAGAAAGGCATTCGCCTGAACCGAAGCGAAATGGAAGATTTGGTGGATGAAATTGCTGCGGAAATCAAAGGTGAAGTAACTGAATAAGATTAAAAACAGAGCCACTATGTTTGCAGACGACAAAAGTATAGAAAATATGCAGCAGCTATTCATGGAATTCAAGAAATACCTGGAGCTGCAAAAGGAATATACCAAACTGGAAGTCACCGAAAAACTGTCCAAACTGCTTTCTACACTTTTATTGGTACTATTGGTCGTTATACTTGGCGTAGTGGTTCTGTTTCATCTGTCATTTACGCTGGTTTATATTTTAGCTCCGTTAGTAGGAGGGCTTATGATGAGTTTTGCACTTATCACGTGCTTTCACATTCTGCTCATTGTTCTACTTGTCCTATTCCGTAAAAAACTCATCATTGATCCGACAGTAAAACTCATCGCAGAATTATTCTTAGACAATTAATTTGAAATATTCATGGATAATACGACCAATACCACTCCCGTCACTTTAGAAAGTATCGCCCAGAAGAAAACTGAGCTACTACAGAAAATACGACTGCAGAAAGAAATCATGACTGGGCTTACACAAGAGATTTTTGCTCCGCTGGAACCTGCCACAAACAAAGCCAACGCTATGATGAGAGCATTCAACACGGGTATGGCTGTTTTTGACGGCATAGTATTGGGAGTAAAAGTAATGAAGAAATTCAAAAGACTATTCGGAAGAAAAAGATAATAATCCAGATAAAATGAGGGGTGGCAAGACTTTTGCCCCCCCGTATTTTATCTGGATTAATTTAAGAGTTCTTCTTTTATACGTATGTCTCAAGCAGTTTTACTGAACCTTCAGGTACAATTCTCACTTCCTGAGTAGCAGCTGGGAGCAAAATTGTTTCTCCTGCCTGCACAGAGATTTCATTCTTTTCATTATCTACTATGCGACATGCGCCTTCCACGCAAATAAAAATAACAAATGAATCCAGCTCAGAATAATCACAAGTGATTTCTTCCGTCATGTCATAAATAGAAGTTGTGAAATACGGACTTGCCACCATTTCCACCGGTTCATTTTGTACATGCTCGTATTCCGTACGAAAATCATCCTGCACATCTGCAAAATTGATAGCATCAATAGCCTGGCTTGTATGCAACTCTCGTGATTTTCCATCCTTATCCTTACGGTTATAATCAAAGATACGGTAAGTAATATCCGAAGTCTGCTGTATTTCTGCCACAAAAGCTCCTGCACCGATTCCATGTACACGACCTGCAGGAACATAAAATACATCTCCCGGTTTAATGGTACAAGTTTGCAGAACATCTGCAAACGTACCATT